>ERZ773227.2109-NODE-2109-length-11385-cov-4.700530_pt1 | contig 11385 bp, 11 predicted proteins | sample MGYA00580525_ERZ773227 | MGnify/ENA primary metagenome ERZ773227 (study PRJEB29015, sample SAMEA2737782) | human gut metagenome | biome: human gut; feature: human-associated habitat; material: faeces | place: China | collected 2012 ... | reverse complement strand
GGAGCTGACCGCCTTCCTGCGCGCCTATGCCAGCGGCATGATCTCCCTGCCGGATGGGCTGATGGAGACGGAGGAAAGCGAGGGTGCGGAAGATGAAGCGTAACAGAGTTTTTCGCCGTTTCGCCGCCGTGTTCCTGGCGCTTTTCTGCATGGCGGCCACCTCCACCGTAGCCTTCGCCGGCGGCGGGGACGGCGAGCCCTACTACACCGGGGAGGAGACCACGGGCGGCTATGAGCCCCAGCCCCTGACCCCGGAGGGCAACATGACCCTGGTGGACGATATCGCCGGTGAGAGCGCCGGGGATAAGCAGTTCATCACCGTGGTCACAAAAGGCGGCAACTATTTCTACATCATCATCGACCGGGCGGAGGACGGCGAGAACACCGTCCACTTTCTCAACCAGGTAGACGAGCGCGACCTGCTGGCCCTGATGGACGAGGAGACGCCTGCCGCCCCGGTGTGTACCTGTAAGGAAAAATGTGCGGCCGGCGCGGTGGATACATCCTGTTCTGTCTGCAAGACCAACCTCTCCGAGTGCGCGGGCAGGGAGAAGGCCAGGGAGCCGGAGCCGGAGCCGGAACCGGAGCAGTCGAAGAAAAAGAGCGGCAGCGGCCTGCTGGCCGTGGTGGCGCTGCTGGCGCTGGCAGGCGGCGGAGCCTTCGCCTATGTGAAGTTCATCAAGCCGAACCGCAGCAGCGTGAAGGTCAGCGCCGATCCCGACGAGTACGATTTCCCTGACGAGGAGTATATCAACGAGGATGAGCCTGCGGAGGCTGAAACGGAGGCGGAGCATGAGTAAGCTGATCATCGCGGAAAAACCGAGCGTGGCAAAATCCATCGCGTCGGCCCTGGGTGCTTCATCCAGGGCCGATGGCTTTTATGAGGGCAGCGACCTTCTTGTATCCTGGTGCGTTGGGCACCTGGTATCCCCGATGGATGCGTGCGGCTATGACGAGCGTTTCAAGAAATGGCGCTATGATGATCTCCCCATTCTGCCGGAGCCGTTCCGTTATGTGCTTGCACCGGGTAAGGAGAACGCTTTTGAAAATCTCCGTGCTCTGATGAATCGCTCCGATGTGGATACCATTGTCAATGCCTGTGACGCCGGGCGTGAAGGGGAACTGATCTTCCGTCTGGTGTATGAAATGGCCGGCTGCCGCAAGCCGGTCCTCCGTCTCTGGATTTCCTCGATGGAGGACAGCGCTATCCGGGAGGGCTTTTCTGATCTGCGCCCCGGCACCGATTATGAAGCCCTGTATCAATCCGCACTCTGCCGCCAGAAAGCGGATTGGCTGGTGGGGATCAATGCCACGCGCCTTTTCTCCGTCCTCTATCACCGCACCCTGAATGTAGGCCGTGTTCAGACGCCCACGCTGGCAATGCTGGCGGAGCGTGACGCAAAGATCACGCTGTTTCACAAGGAAAAATATCATTTGCTGCGCCTGACGCTGGATGGAGCCGAGGCGGTGTCGGAGAAATTCACCGATTCGGCAGCGGCGGAACAGGCAGCGGCCATGTGCAAGGGTGCGACCGTCACCTGTACCTCTGTCACGAAGGAGCAGAAGAAGGAACAGCCGCCGAAGCTCTATGACCTTACCACCTTGCAGCGGGAGGCAAACCGCCTGTTCGGATACACGGCGAAACAGACCCTTGACTACGCCCAGAGCCTCTACGAAAAGAAGCTGCTGACCTATCCCCGCACGGACAGCCGGTATCTGACCTCTGACATGGCGGAAACGGCGTCCTGCGTGATCCATCTGGCAGCAAAGCTGCCACCTTTTGATGGCTGCGGCAACTTCTTTCCGCTGGTGGAGGCCATGATTTCCGACAAGGACGTATCCGACCATCACGCCATTATTCCCACGATGGAGATTGAAAAAGTGGATATCAAAGCTCTGCCCCTGGGCGAGCGCAATTTGTTTCTCTTGGTCTGCTGCAAGCTGCTGTGTGCATCGGCAGAGCCGTATGTGTATGAGGCAGTCACGGTAACTTTCGACTGCGGCGGCTATTCTTTCACCGCAAAGGGCAAGCGCATCCTCTCCGAAGGCTGGCGGGAGATCGACCGCATTTTCCGTACCTCCCTGAAGGAAAAGCCTGCGGATGGGGACGGCGGCACGATCCCAGACTTCACCGAAGGGCAGATTTTTGATGGTGCGGAGATTGCTGTTACCGAGCATTTCACCCAGCCGCCGAAGCCCTACTCCGAAGATACCCTCCTGTCCGCTATGGAGAACGCAGGCAAGGATGATATTCCCGATGAGGCGGAGCGAAAAGGTCTTGGCACGCCTGCGACCAGGGCGGCCATCATCGAAAAGCTGGTGGCAGCCGGATTTGTGGAGCGCAAGGGCAAAAACCTGATCCCCACGAAAGCCGGTATCAACCTTGTCACGGTCCTGCCGGAGCCGCTGACCTCTCCCATGCTGACAGCGGAATGGGAACAGAAATTGACGGGGATCGCAAAGGGCGGTGCTGACCCGGATACCTTCATGGACGGTATCCGCACGATGGTTCAAGAGATCGTGTCCACCTATTCCTGCATTTCCGAGGATGGCAAAAAGCTGTTTGCCCCGGAGAAGGAAGTGATCGGTACCTGCCCCCGCTGCGGCCAGCCGGTCTATGAGGGCAAGAATAACTTTGCGTGTTCAGATCGGTCCTGCGGTTTCGTCCTCTGGAAAAATGACCGCTTCTGGACGAGCCGCAAGAAGGAGCTGACAAAGAAGATAGCAACGGACCTTCTGAAAAAGGGTCGTACCAATGTCAAGGGAATGTGGTCTGAAAAGAAACAGGCCACTTATGACGCTGCGGTGATCCTGGACGACACGGGCGGCAAGTACATCAATTTCAAGCTGGAATTTCCAAAAAGAAAGGTTGGTGCTGATGGCAGAAAATAAGACTTTGGAACATTTACCCGAAGTGAGGGCGGCGGTGGCTACCCTCTCCCCGGAGGATCGGAAACTGCTGGCGGCGGTGCAGGCATCGCCCTTCAAGCTGACAACGCCGGAGCAGTTCAAGGAGTTTGCGGCCAACATCGACTATTTCGTATTTGAGCCCAACATCCACGATTTGAACGATCTGGGCTGGCGGTATCTGGCACAGCACATGGATATGCTGCTGCCCCCGGAACTTCTGAAAGCAATCGACCCTGTTCCGTTTGGCAAGTACGCCATGCAGGAGGAACAGGGCCATTTTACGGAACACGGATATATTTCTCTTTCCGGCGACGAGTGGAATCATGAACGCCCTGCGGAGCCGGAGAAAAAGCCTTCCATCCGGGAACGGCTGGAACAGGGCAAGAAGGAATGTGCGGAGAAAAACAAGGCGCAGCCTTACAAGGAAAAGGCTGCGCCGGAACTGTAAGGAGGTGCTGATATGCCATATTACGATCACGACAAGGATTATCCCTTTGCCGCCTTTATCACCAATCTTGGAAAGTACAATGAGGGCGAGCTTGTGGGCGAGTGGGTGAAGTTTCCCACCACCGCCGAGGAATTGAAGGAAGTATTTAAGCGTATCGGGATCGGCCAGAAGGATGACTTCGGCCAGCCCTATGAGGAATGGTTCATCACGGACTATGACTGCTATGTGGACGGCCTCTATGACAAGCTGGGCGAATACGAAAATCTGGACGAGCTGAACTATCTGGCCTCCAAGCTGGATGAAATGGATCAGAGCGACTATGCGAAGTTCCAGGCAGCTATGGAAATCGGTGATTATACCAGCAGCCTGCAGGAGATCATTAACCTCACCGAGAATCTGGATTGTTATGAGATTTACCCCAATATCGAGGACTATGACGATCTGGGCCGCTATTACATCGAAGAACTGGACGTTATGCAGGTGCCAGAGCATTTGCAGAATTACATCGACTATGAGGCCTACGGCCGGGACGTTGCGTTGGAGGAAAACGGCACCTTCACGGATCAGGGCTATGTGCGTGATACGGGTGACAGTTTCCATGAGTATTACGACGGTGAGCGCGGCAGTATCCCCGACGAGTACCGGGTGATGACCTTTCAGGACGATCTTCCCGAAGAAGAAAAATCCGAGTGGGCTATGGATATCGCCTTTGACATGGATGAGTTTTTCCGTCAGAACAATCCGCAGTATGCGGCGGAGCACCCAGAGGCGCACGCCGCAAAGGAAGAAATTTACGAAAGCCTGATGGCCGGACGCATTTCCGCACTGGATGAAAAGCTGGCGGCGCTGGGGCAGACGCAGGAGGACTATCTTCCCTCGGAGATCGAAAAATTCAAGGACGCCACGGGCTATGAGGAATTTCTTGATTTTGACCCGGCGGAGGTCAAGGCAGCTTTGGAGGACCCGGAGAAGTCCCATGCGGATGAAATGCTGTCCGCTGCGGAAAGGGCTGCCTCGGAAAAGATGACTGTGCTTGTAGTGGAACCTATGAAGGAACCCTATGTGAAGGAGATCAACCCCGATCTTCATTCCCTGCAGGCGGAGGTCGGCGGAGACATTGGCGCAACTTATCCCTATTCTGACCCGGTAGCGCTGGTTTGCAATGATGAAGGAAAGCTCATCGGGCTTGATCTGAACCGTGGGCTGCGGGATAAAAATGGAGAAATTTATGATATCGTAGCAGGGACTTTTTTGGTGGTTGGACTTGGTGAGGAAGATTTTGCCTCCCTGTCCCCGGAACTGATTCAGAAATACACGGAACAGTTCAAAACGCCGGAACGATTTATGCAGATCAATGGCAATATCGTTGTTCTTCCTGTCCCAGCAGAGAAGCAAGACCTCGCTTATCTGCCAGACCGTTTTGAAACCGGCGAGCGTGTGCAGACACCCAGGGGCAGCTTTCAGGTGACGGCTATGAGCCGGGAACAGATGGAGGCGGCCGGTTACGGTGTCCACCATATTTCCGATGATGGAAAGTATCTTATCATGGGAAATGGTACACGGGCCTTTGCCGTGGCAGCGGAGCAGCCGGAGAAGGACAATCCTCTCCGCACCGCTGAAATGACGCTGGAGGATGACTACGGCATGATCGACGGCGTTATCAACAACGGCAGACGCGGCGAAGAATTGGAAAAAGCCCAGGAGTATGCAGAGCGGACAACGCCGGAGAAGCCTTCCATCCGTGAGCGGTTGGAGGATGCCAAACGGGAGTGTGCCGAGCACAAGCCACCGGAGGGCAAGAAGCCCGGTCGTGATGTGCCGGAGCATGACTGCCTATGAGTCGAAGCAAGAAATGGCGGCTGGAATGGGCGTTCTTCCTGGGTGAGAACGGCAGGCGGCAGTATAACCATATCTGTAAAAAATGTGTTCACGGCTGCAAGCAGAGTTTCCGGGCGTGTCTGGTCGCTTGTCCGCATTACAGTTCCAAACGATCTAAAATTTGTGAGGATAAGGGTAGAAAAACCGCAGAATAATTTCCTGTATCCGTACTTTCAAAGAGAGCCTTTATGATTTCTCATGTGTCGGTCTGCTTGCTGGCACATAGAGAAAATGGCTCGATTCCAAACACTTTCTGATACACAAAACGGGAGTACAGCTTTTCGGTTCATCCGATTGGCTGTACTCCCGCTTTTTTTAATATCCTCAACTCTGTTTTAATGACGAGGCAATTGTGCTGTTTTTAATACGATTGCCATCTCCAACAGAAACACTATTGTCATTGTACACAATAACAATCAGCTTATCGATAATAGCTTTTAACTCATCAGAAGTTTTTGCAGAGATATCAATGTCTAACTCGTCTAAATTTCCAAACTCTTTCTCTAATACAATCAACGCATCAAGCAATCTACTCTCAACAGTCGAAAACACATCTTGAATAAGCTGTGGACCAATGAGAACGTTTGCGGATGTAATATACATATAAGGATCATTATTATAGGTTGCAATAACCGGGAAGAGATCTGCATCAATTGTCTTTCCTAGTTGCCCATCCTCTTTGCTGCTCTCTGCTAGTTGCCTAAGCGCCCCAACACCTTCTCTGAAATAAACAGATAGCAGCGCTTCTTGGATGTTATCAGGCATTGTCCCTAACGGCAGCGACACATTTGTCCATTTCATATGTGATGCCATTGATCCTTTGATGTACGACCCCACCAAGCGGCCTCTGACTTTTCTGTAATCTGGTAAATTTGCGTCGGCCGGATAACCAGCAATTTCATAGGAGACCCATTCAAGGAGATCGTCGTTCCCTAGTTCAGCGAACAGTACCTTCGCTCTCTTTAACGCAGTCATCGTATCAACTGTGCTATTTGCCAAATCCTTAATAATTGCACTTCTTGCCATTAGAACAATCCCTCAATAAAAGAAATAACTTGATCCCAAAACGAAAATAACAAAATTAAGCCGACCAGAAATGAAATAAGCACGCTACAAAATACAGGGTGCTTTTCATAGAATCCCTTTGAGGTATCAGCACCATTAGCATTTATTATCCCCGCAATTGTAGAATTTTTAATTTTATTGTTGCTTCCAATAGTTATATTTTGCGTTCCAGATACTTGTTCCCTGGCTTCGTATTCTGCCAATTGCTCTTCGTATGTCCTAGCTGAATTATTCACCGTAACGTGGTAGGGCTTGTTATTTGCCCATAGCACCTCTAAATAGCCTTTTTCCTGCAACTCACGCAGAATCCCTCGTAGTTCCTGATACTGTTGGGGAGAGGCTTTTTTTGACTTATCACATAATAAGCTGACAGGATTATCGGTAGACACTATTTCGCCTAATAGAACTCGTGAATTTGAAGGCAACTTTTGAAATCCCACTCTTTCACCCACCTATAACAGTTATCTATTGTTTCATGTTTGCTTTGAATAGCAACACTCGTTGTGTTGCGTTTGTCTAACTATCCGCCTATATTTATACCATATTTTTGTACAAAAAGCAACTTTGAAACATTATAATGTGATACTTTTCAGTCGTAAATCAGAAAGGTCTATCGAACAATCAACCTCTACACCGTCAGGGACACATACCACGCTGCCACGATCAGCCGCCATGCCAGAACGAAACCGCCGATCACGCCGCCGATAATGAAGTTCAACGCGAACAGGGCGATCCCTCCACCCAGGGAGCCGCCGCCCGGCACGATCCAGAGGCACATCCGATGGAGGCCAAACGGCAGCCCGCAGAGTATCCAGAGCCATACATAGTCAAGCTCTCCGTTCTTCATGCAGGCGGATTTGAAGATACAATACAGGATCAGTGCCATGGTCACGGGCAATACGCTTTTGAAGAAAAATGCTTTGATTGCTTCGCTTCTTGTCATCGGTAAAATCTCCTTCCGCAGTTCCATTATACAGGATGCCAGGAGCTGCGCCCAGCGTCTTTCAAAGAAATTTATTCAAGTTCATGCCGCCGCTGTTGTTCCTGTTCCTTTGGAACAGCCAGCAGCGCGTCCACATTCTGCTTGACGGTATCGTATTCCTGGGCTTCGGTTCTTGCGGCTTTGTATTTAGCAAGGAGCCGTTCCTTTTCTGCGTTGAGTTTAGCAAGCTCCGTTTTCATGCTTTCAGTTATCGGCAGCGGCACAGCCCCCAGCCGTTTCAATTCTCTGGCGGCCGCTTCAAAAAGGATGATTTCGCTCTCATGCCCCCGCAGAAACTTTTCCTTATCGCCGGATTTACGGTAATGGTCGTAGATCGGTTTCAACTGGCGATAGGTGGTAGCGTGCTTCGTCACAAGGGAAAGCTCTGCGGCACGGTCTTCTATCCGCTTGATCTCCGTATGAGCGGTATCCCTGCGCGCAGACACGGCGGTCAATTTGCGTTCCAATTCCTCATAGCTGCCGATGCCATGCTCCGTCAAGAAGTTCATCGTTTTGGCAGCCTGTTTCAGATTGTCCAGCTTCGCCCAATGGGTGAAGCCTGCGCTCTGTTGCGCCTTGATGTTGTTCTGGATATCAATGAGCAGGCTGATCTTTCCGTCACGCTGCTTCGGCTGCTTCGATGGTCTGGAGCGTCCGGCGATCCGGGCGGCAAGGGCTTCTTCGGTATAATCTACGCCAAGGGTTTTCAGACGGGTGAACCGTTCCTGATCCGGCGCTCTGGCGGAGATATATTTGCCCCGCTTGATCTCATAGCCTTCTCTCTGCAGGCGACGAAGCAGTTCTTCTAAATCGGAACAGGCTGGCAGGAGTCGGTCGATTGCCGCTTTCAACTTTGCCTTATAGCTGGTGCCGTTCTGCGCAGCCTGATGTTCAATATAGCTCTTGCCATTGTCCTGTCCGGGGATGATGACAGACAGACCGTGTTCCTTGCAAAGCCGGTCGGAGGTGCGGCGGACATAGTGATAACTCCGCTTGTTGGAATGATAGTGCTTGTGATCCGCAAAGCTGACCGCATTGAAAATCAGGTGGTTATGAACATGATCTTTGTCTATATGGGTAGTAAGTACAAATTCATACTTGCCGCCCAGGATTTCTTTTGCAAGCTCCATGCCGATCTCATGGGCCTGTTCCGGCGTAACCTCCCCAGGCTGAAAGGCTTGGATCAGGTGACGGCCCAGGTTCGTTCCCTTGTTGATGGCATGGCGGCGGGTCCAGGAAAATTCGATATCCGCAGTTTCGGCGGCACAGCCATAGGAAGAAACAAGCAGCTTTCCGTCCGTCTTTTCCGGGTTACAGATATAGTCAATGGCGGCTTTCAGCGTTGACTTGATAGGATGTGTCTTTGTAACTGCCATATCTCATCCAGCCTTTCCCGTATCTCGTCCATGTCGGCCTGATACGCAGGACCTCCGGCGTTGATCCGCTTGGCAATCTGGTTGATATTCCGACCAATGGCGGAAAGCTCTTTGGTAAATGCCTTGATATCTGCGGTGTCCGTATAGATGATATATCCGTCAATCGCCATCTTGCGGAGGTAAGCGCCATATCTGCGTGTGGGTAACTGGCTCATTTTTTCGTCTATGAGCCGTTTTTCGTCCTCCGTGACATAGAATTTTATTTGAATATTTCGCTTTCGGTTTGCCATGCGCCGCCTCCGTTCCTCATAAGGGTTTGGGACTATCCCAACAAGCATTTTGAATTTTCGGGCAAGGGACCTGAAAATCTCAAAATTCGCAAGCGGGTACTCGCTTGCTGTGCTTGCTACGTTACTGATTCCCTCGCTAACAAGACGTTCCCAAACTTCAAAACTACCCGCAAAATAGACCTCTGGATAGAAAAAAGTGCAAAAAATAGAGGGCGCTTGCGCGTCCTCATAAAAAGAAAACAGAGGATGTTTTACTCATCCTCCGTTTCTTCTTCTTCTGGCTGTTTGATTTTCAAGGCCCCGTCAATGGCACCCTCCACGATTGGTAGATACTGCTCCGGGCAAAGTTTCAGCTTGTGGCTGACACGTTTCCGCTCTTCGCTTTCCTCCCGCATGACTTCTGGATTAAAGTAGTGTTCCATGGGCAGACCGCAAATCTTAATAAGCTGTATCACGACGGGCAGGCTGGGGATCGTTCCCTCATTCTCGATATTGGCAAGATACCGGGATTCGATGTTTACCTTTTCCGCCAAGTCTTTTCGTGTGAGATGCTTTGCTTTCCGCGCCGCCTTTACGTCTGCGCCGAAAGTTTCAAAACCGGGGCAATCTTCGATTTTTGCCATATTGCATCACCCACTTACATTCTATATTTCATAGTCTGCCCATGGAATGTTGCTATATGCGGATAGATTGAACTTTATAATTCATATTTTCCGCCTTGTATTGTAAAGTGGGCTATCCTATAATAATGGAGAAACACTTTTTTGAAAAAATCCGTCCGCTGTAACATTTCGCGGACATTTGCCTGTTATACTATCTGCAAAAAGCAAAGGAAGTGAGGATATGAAGCAGATTTTAATTGTCGAGGACGACAGTTTTTTGAATAAGATGTTGGCCTATAACCTGACCGCAGACGGCTACGGCGTGACTTCTGCCCTAAATGCCAGAACCGCAGCCGACGCCATCCGCCAGCGGGAATTTGATTTAGTGCTGCTGGACATCAACCTGCCGGACGGGAACGGCTTTGAGCTGTGCAAGCTAATAAAGCCTCAGCACCCGGACACCATCGTAATATTCCTGACCGCCAACGATCAGGAGAGCGACCAGATACGGGGCTATGAGGTGGGCGCGGTGGACTACATCACAAAGCCCTTTGTGATCGGGGCCTTGCAGCGAAAAATCAAAGCCATGTTCGCTATGCTGGAACACCACAAACCGGCCAAGGACATTTACGACGACGGGCGGCTGTTTCTGGACTTCTCGGAGCAGACAGCTTCCCTGAATGGTAAACCCCTGAACCTATCCCCGATGGAGTACAAAATGCTGAACCTATTCCGTAAAAATCCTCGGCAAGTACTAACCCGTGGACAGCTTTTGGAAAAGCTATGGGATATAGACGAGAAGTTTGTGGATGAACATACCCTAACAACCTCTATCAGCCGGATTCGCAGCAAAATCGAATCTGACGGCGGTGCGCCCTACATCAAGACTGTTTACGGTATGGGATATCAATGGACGGGAGGCGATGTAAAATGAAGTTTAAGAACCTCTCGGTAAAGCAGCTATTTAGTTGGATTATGGTGGGACAGGCAGTTTCAATAATAGTCATTACTCTGACCATATTCATTTTTACGAAACAAACATCTGTATTGCTGGCTGGAATATTGTTGTTGCTATGTACATTTATATGGTTTGTGGTTTGCGCACAAATACTTGCAAAAAGATTGGTATCCTTTACCTCTGATTTGTGCAGAACAATCGACAGCATGATTAGTGGAAATGAAGAACCGATGCTATTAGAAGAACAGGAAACTCAGTTTGCTCGCATTAGCCATCGGTTGTCCCGATTGTATCAAATCATGCAGGAGAACCGTCGTCGGGTGGATGAGGAACGGCGGGAATTACAGACCCTTGTATCGGATATTTCCCATCAGGTAAAAACTCCGGTCAGCAATCTAAAAATGGCGACGGATACCTTGCTGGAAAAGCCTATGGCCGAAGCGGAGCGCACCGACTTTATCCGGGGAATCCGCAGCCAGACGGATAAGCTGGACTTTCTCTTTCAGGCCCTTGTGAAAACCTCCCGACTGGAAACAGGCGTGATCCAGTTGGATAAGAAGCTGGGCCGTCTTTTTGATACTGTGGCGCAGGCCATGAGTGGGATCGTGTATGCGGCGGAGAAAAAGGAAATCGCCGTGTCCGTGGACTGCCCGGAGGATTTGACCGTTTCCCATGACAGCAAGTGGACATCGGAAGCCCTCTTTAACCTGCTGGACAATGCGGTGAAGTACACCCCGGCAGGCGGGAAAATCGCTGTGTCGGTGGTGCTGTGGGAAATGTATGTGGAGATCAAAGTGACCGACACCGGCAAGGGCATTTCCGAAAGCAATCAGGCTGCCATCTTCCGGCGCTTCTATCGTGAGGAAGAAGTACACG
>ERZ773227.2101-NODE-2101-length-11423-cov-9.504574_pt1 | contig 11423 bp, 9 predicted proteins | sample MGYA00580525_ERZ773227 | MGnify/ENA primary metagenome ERZ773227 (study PRJEB29015, sample SAMEA2737782) | human gut metagenome | biome: human gut; feature: human-associated habitat; material: faeces | place: China | collected 2012 ... | reverse complement strand
GCGAGAGCGGCCTGCCGGTCGAGACCGGCGAGTTCGGCGCGGATATGAAGGTTGACCTGCTCAATGACGGACCGGTCACCTTGTGGATGGACACCAAAGATATGCGGAAATAATTGTTGATGAGTAATTGAGGTATCGCGCACAGCGCGATGATTAAAATGGCAGCGAAGCTGCCCGCCGCAATTCCTAACCACTAATTTCCTGAAAGGATATTACTATGAAATTGTTGCAGCTTTGTGTGGGCATGGTCCGCACGAATTGTTACATTGTATATGACGAAGCAACCCGCGAAGCCGCGGTGATCGATCCGGGCGACAACGCCAAGTCGATCCTGCATACGGTAAACGAGGAACGGCTGAATGTCAGATATGTGCTGCTGACGCACGCGCATTTTGACCACATTTTGGCGGCGCACGAGGTGCTCGAAGCGACCGGCGCACAGTATGTTGTGCCGGAGAAGGACATCTGGCTGCTGAGCCGCGACAACATGGGTCAGTTCCGCGGACTGGCACGCAATTATGTGCAGGATACGCCGGATATTCTGGCGAATGAGGACACCGAGGTGACGTTCGGCGGCATGACGGCAACCTATATGGCAACGCCTGGTCACACACCCGGCTCGTCCGTCATCAGGATCGGCGACTGCCTGTTCACCGGCGATACGCTGTTCCGTCACGAGTGCGGCCGCTGCGACCTTGAGGGCGGCGATTTCTCCGCCATGCTGCGTTCTTTGAAGCGTCTGCATGACCTTGACGGCGATTACAAGGTATTCCCCGGTCACGAGGGCATTTCTACGCTGAACGAGGAACGCGCATACAATCCGTATATGCTGCAGGCGATGGGAAAATGATCTATACACTGGAAAATCACGAACTGAAACACGCGGTAGAGGAAATGCTGTTTCATCTGCTGCCGACTGAAACGCTGAGCAGGGCAGATTCGGTCGAGCAGCTTACCGAGCCGTACTGCCGCAGCATTTTGACTGAGGAGAACGGCGAAGCCGCCGCGCGTGCGATCGTCTGCATGGACGGTGTAACGCACGAGGCGGAAAAGCACGCGTCCGTCGCCGGACTGGCAACGCTGGACTACAAGCGCACCATCACCGAACTGGACCGCAGCAAGATCGAGGAGCAGAAAAAAGCCATCCGTGCCGGGTATGATATTGACATCATCCCGTCCGATTTGGCAACTTACGGGCGGGATGCGAAAGCCCTGCTCAAAGAACTTCAGAGCCAGAATGAGAGAATGTTTTTGGTGACGTTCCTTGTTCTGAACACCGGGCGCACAGAGCAGGAGCTGGAAAACAACGTCTTTCAGGCCAGCTCCATCGCCCAGAAGCACAACTGCAACCTGTGCCGCCTTGATTTTCAGCAGGAGCATGGGCTGATGTCCTCGCTGCCGCTGGCGGATTGCCAGATCGAAATTCAGCGGGGACTGACCACCAGCAGCACTGCTATCTTCATCCCCTTTACCACGCAGGAATTGTACCAGAGCGGAAAAGAATCGCTGTACTACGGTCTGAATGCTCTGTCCAACAACCTGATTATGGTGGATCGCAAGAAGCTGAAAAACCCGAATGGCTTGATTTTGGGCACTCCCGGCTCTGGCAAAAGTTTCTCGGCAAAACGTGAGATTGCCAATGCGTTTCTGGTGACGGACGATGATATTATTATCAATGATCCCGAAGGCGAATACTCGCCGCTGGTGAACCGGCTGAAAGGTCAGGTCATCAAAATCAGCCCCAACAGCACCCAATTTGTCAACCCCATGGACATCAACGCCAACTACTCCGAGGAGGATAATCCGCTGTCCCTGAAAGCTGACTTTATCCTTTCGCTGTGCGAACTGGTGGTGGGCGGCAAGGAAGGACTGCTGCCGGTGGAGAAAACCGTCATCGACCGCTGTGTGCATCTGATCTACCGCAAATATTTTGCGGACCCCTGCCCGGAGAATATGCCCATCCTTGAGGACTTGTACAACGCCCTGCTTCAGCAGGACGAGAAGGAAGCCCACCATGTTGCCACCGCACTGGAAATCTACGTCAAGGGTAGTCTGAACCTGTTCAACCATCGCACTAACGTGAACGTCAATAACCGCATCGTCTGCTACGACATCAAGGAACTGGGCAAACAGATGAAAAAACTGGGAATGCTCATCGTACAGGATCAGGTGTGGGGACGTGTCACGGCAAACCGCAGCAGTGGCAAGTCCACCCGGTATTATATGGATGAGATGCACCTTCTCTTAAAAGAGGAACAGACCGCCGCTTATTCCGTCGAGATCTGGAAGCGTTTCCGTAAGTGGGGCGGTATCCCCACAGGGCTGACCCAGAACGTCAAAGACCTGCTTTCCTCTCGTGAGGTCGAGAATATTTTCGAGAACAGCGACATGATTATCATGTTGAATCAGGCTGCGGGAGACCGCCAGATTCTCGCAAAGCAGCTCAACATCAGCCCTCATCAGCTTTCCTACGTCACCCACTCCGGTGAGGGTGAGGGGCTGCTGTTCTTCGGCAACGTGATTCTGCCCTTTGTAGACCGTTTCCCCACTGATCTGGAACTCTACCGGATTATGACCACCAAGCTGGGTGAGGTTTCGGAGGGTGCGCAGAAATGAGCAATCCGAAGCTGAACTTCAAAGAGGAAACGTCTGCAAAAAAGACCCGTTCGCCTCCGGAGAAAGCCAAGGTCGAGCAGACACAGCCTAAAAAGAAAAAGCTGAAGCTGGACACGGACAAAGCCAAGGAAAAGGCGCAGCACCTCCGCTTTGGCAAGGCTGAACTGACCCCGGACGATCTGCGCCGACTGAGCAAGGAGCAGAAACGCGAGATGTACGCCGCCGCCCTTGCCCGGTCTGCGGTGCACCGGGAGGTTGACCAGTACGAGGACGACAATGTGGGCACACAGGCTCTCAATGAAGGCGTGAAGTCCGAAGAAGCAGTCAGCGATTTCTCAAAGAATCGTTATGCAAGGAAGCTGAAAAAGAAAGCCAAGCTGCAAGCAAAGAAAAACACGCCTACTGCAAAATCTTCTGCGTTCGGGTCAGACAAGGCTCAAAGTGCAGAAGCAACCAGCAGTGAGGGCAACTCCAACTGGTGCTCCCGGTGGTGGCAGAAACAGGATATTCAGAAAAGCTACCGTGCCGCAACCCGGTCGGGCGGCACCACTGCACAGACCGCAGGCGGCAAGGCGGTATCCAATGGCACCACTGCTGCGAAGTCCGGCATGGAGCAGGTCATCGACAAAGGAAGATCGGTGGTCAGCACCGCAGTCAACGGCATTGCCAATTTTGCAAAGAGCAACGCGCACGTTCTTTTGATCGTGGGCGTTTTTCTTTTGCTCCTGATGCTGGTCATGTCAGCGTTTTCGTCCTGTCCCATTCTGTTTTCCGGCACCACGCAGGTATCCGGGCAGACCATTTACACCGCAGAGGACCGGGACATTCGGGGAGCCGAAACCGACTACAAGAAGCTGGAAAAGGAGCTGGACAAAAAGATCAAGCGCACCCCCACCGACCACCCCGGCTACAACGAGTACCAGTATCACCTTGACCCCATCGAGCATGACCCATGGCAGTTGACCTCTTTTCTCACGACTCTCTATGACGATTACACCCGGTCGGAGGTGCAGGGCAAGTTGAAGGAGACTTTCAAAAAGCAGTACAAGCTGACCACATGGGTGGAGGTGCAGATACGGTATAAGACGGTCTGGGTCATCAGCCCGGCAGGAATCCCGGTTCCCACGCAGGTGCCCTACGAGTACCGCATCTTCCACACCAAATTGGTGAACAAAGGACTGGAAGTCGTTATCCGGGAAGAATTGAATGCCGACCAATGGAAACGGTACGAGATCTTTCAGGATACGCTGGGCGGCAGACCCTATCTGTTCAACGGCGGTCTGCCGCCCGGTGGTTCCGATGGCTCCGGCACACCGGGCATCGACTATACTGTGCCTGCCGAAGCCCTGACGGACGAGGAATTTGCCGCCATCTACAAGGAAGCCCAAAAGTATGTGGGCACACCCTATGTGTGGGGCGGCTCCACCCCGGAAACCGGCTTCGACTGTTCAGGTTATGTCTGTTGGGTGTACAACCAGAATGGCTATGATGTAGGGCGCACCACAGCCAACGGTCTTTGGCAGAAAAGCCAGCACATTTCCGAAGCCGAAGCAAAGCCCGGTGATCTTGTTTTCTTCGAGGGAACGTATGATACCCCCGGAAAAAGTCATGTGGGCATCGTGCGTCCAGTAAGGACGATAGTAGAAGTAGAGAAAGGAGGCTGTGGTTAAGGTACTACCCCGCAAAGCAACGCGGGAATCCACCTGCTTTACCGAAAGTCGAAAGATGTACGGGAAAAGAGCACGGCAGGAAAGCGGTAAGTTGCCTAAAGACAATCGGGCACGACTGAACCGCAAGGATAAGTGAATATAAGGATAAAACTGAATTGTTTAAGGTGAGTTCCAAGCCCTTGTTACGTGTGGGCAAAGGAAAATTGTCTGAAACCTTTGGCGCAGGGACCATAGGAAATAAATGCCTTCCTATGGGTTGCTAATCCCCTGTGCGGCACGTCGGAGAACCGGTAGTAACGGAACAAAAGCATATCCGATAATTCACATTGACCTACTACTATCGTCAACTGGAGATTGTCTAAACCGGAACGCTTGAAAAAGCTATGTGTAATGCAGCAATGTGATAAATTTCAAAGCTATGCTAGAAAGATGACACTGAAAATCCGGCATGACAACGGAGCTTCTGTAGTAGTCCGAGAATCCTGAATTGACAGGAAAAGCCGTAAAATCGGATGCGGGAAAGCCGCTCACATGGCGAAGAGAAGCAGTTTTATTGCGCATTAAAATCAGAAATTGATTAGAGAGGAAAGCCTCAATGAAATCAACAATGGAGATTTTAACAAAATTACAAGAGAATTCCCAAAAGAACCACGATGAAATTTTCACACGACTGTACCGCTATCTTTTGAGGCCGGACATTTACTTCATTGCCTACCAGCATCTTTACTCCAATAAGGGTGCAGGAACGAAGGGTGTGAATGATGATACGGCTGATGGATTTAGCGAGCAGTATGTGACAGCCATCATTGAAGCATTGAGAACAGGGTCATATGAACCCAAGCCGGTACGCAGAACCTATATTCAAAAGAAGAACGGCAAGCTGCGCCCGCTGGGACTTCCTGTATTCGCTGACAAGCTGGTGCAAGAAGCTATCCGTATGATTCTGGAAGCCATCTATGAGCCAATTTTCTCTATCTATTCCCACGGCTTTCGACCGGGCAGAAGCTGCCACACGGCACTTGCCATGATTAAGCATGAGTTTACCGGAGCAAAGTGGTTCATTGAGGGCGACATCAAGGGATGCTTTGATAACATCGACCATTCCACGCTGATTGGTGTGCTGAACCGAAAAATCAAGGACGCTCGTTTTCTGAACCTGATTCGTATGTTTCTGAAATCCGGCTATATGGAAGACTGGAATTTCCATGAAACCTATAGCGGATGCCCGCAGGGTGGAATCATCTCCCCGATTCTTGCAAACATTTATCTGAACGAACTGGACAGGTATATTACGCAGCTGAAGAAGGAATTTGACCACGGATACAATCCGAGAAACTTTACGGAAGAATACAACACGATACGGCACAAACGAGATGCACTGCATGAGAAAATCAAGAAAGCTGAAGGGACAATGCGGGAGCAGCTCATTGCTCAGCACAAGCAACTGACAAAACAGTTGTTTCGGACACCTGCAAAAGCGTGTACCGATAAGCGATTGAAATATGTTCGCTATGCAGATGACTTTCTGATTGCAATCAATGGGACAAGAGAGGAATGCGAGGAAATTAAGGCAAAACTCACGGATTTTGTCCGGGACACTTTGAAAATGGAGTTGAGCCAAGAAAAGACCCTTATCACTCACAGTAACACTCCTGCCCGATTCCTTGGTTTTGATGTTCGGGTGCGCAGAGATTCCAGCGTTAAACGCTCTGGAAAACGAAAAATGCGCACTATGAACAACAAAGTGGAACTCAATATTCCACTGAAAGATAAGGTGGAGACCTATTTACTGTCCCATAGCATCGCTAAAAGGGATGGTAAGAGGTTGATTCCTATTCATCGCCCAATTCTGCTGAACCGCACGGATTTGGAAATCGTAATGATTTATAATGCGGAACTCCGAGGACTCTGTAACTATTATGCCATTGCAAGCAACTTCAACAAGCTCGTTTACTTTGGTTATCTGATGGAATACAGCTGTCTGAAAACACTCGCAAACAAGCATCGCTCCCGAATTGCTAAGGTTCGTTATGAATACAGAGATGGGACTGGCGCATGGGGTGTTCCGTATGAAACCAAAAAGGGAAAACGCCGTATGATGTTCGCTAAGTACAGCGATTGCAAAGGCAAAGATTTGACGGAAAAAGTGCCCGATTTGGCGTATCGCTATTCGCACAACACAACATCCTTCGAGGAACGTCTGAAGGCCAAAGTCTGTGAAGTCTGCGGCTGTACAGACAGCGATAGCTACGAAATCCACCATGTAAACAAGGTCAAAAACCTGAAAGGTAAAGCTGATTGGGAAAAAGTCATGCTGGCAAAGAGGCGCAAGACAATCGTTGTGTGCCACAAATGCCACATGAGAATTCATCATGGAACTAAAACGGAATAACTTTTGAAATGGAGCAAAAAATGGGGAGCCGTGTGCGTTGAGAGGCGCAAGCACGGTTCTGGGAGAGGTCTGTGCAAACCTGTCGTAGAAATACGATAAGGCGGCACTTTCCTACTCTACTACCTTGGCAACGGCATGATGGTCAGCGCTGGAGACCCCATAAAGTATGCCGATATTCATTCGTCCTACTGGCAGAAATATCTGTCCGGTTTTGGGCGACTCTCAAAATGATTGGAGGAAGAAATGAGCGAAAAACTCGATAAGCTGCGCGCTTCTCTGGAAAAAGAGAAGGAACGGCGCATCAAGATCAACAACCGCATCGAAAGTCTTGAGCGGCGGATTCAGGAAGCGGAAGCCGCCGAAGTGAACGAGATGGTTCGGACGGCAAAGGTCACGCCGGAACAGCTGGCTGCGCTGCTGCGGCAGTCTGCAAACACTACCCCGAACCCGGCTGCGCTGTCCGCAGTTGGTGCAACATTCAACAAGGAGGATTCTGATAATGAAGATGATGAATAAGGTATGTGCGCTGGTGCTGTCGGTGGCACTGTGCGCTGGCATGGCGGCTCCTGCTTTTGCCTATGGCGGTGAGCCTGTGGAGGAAGTGGAACAGCCCGTCCTGACTTCTACCACCGATGAAGAAGATGTGGTCACCGTGACCGATGAGGAAACCGGTGCTCTGACCCCGGAGGGCAATCTGACGATGGTGGACGATTACCACACCAGTTATTCGGATGGCAGCGGGCAGCAGTTCATCACGCTGGTGTCGAAGTCTGGCAACACATTCTATCTGGTCATCGACCGCAACGACAAGGGGGAAAACACCGTTCATTTCATGAATCTTGTGGACGAAGCCGACCTTCTTTCCCTGATGGAAGATGAAGATGCCGATGCCTACACCGCTGAAAAAGAAGCGGCGGCGCAGGCAGAACAGGAGCGCAAACAGGCCGAGGAGGATGCGAAAAAGGCTGCGGAAGAAGCGGTGGCATCCGGTTCTGAACAGACTGGTGGCAACAAAGTTACGAAGTATGCTGCTACGTTCTTAGGCGTACTGGCACTGGTCGGTTTGGTTGCTGGCGGTGGCATTTACACCTTTATGAAGCAGAAGCAGAAAAAGCAGGCAGAAAAAGAAGCCCTTGACCCCGATGCAAACTACACTGAGGACAAGGGCGACTTTGAAATCCCTGTGGAGGATGAGCCGGAGGAGACCGGCGAGGAGGATAACGCAGAAGAATAATTCTATTGGCGGCGTTTGCCGCCTTACATATTGCAATCCGAAACAGATTGGAGGGATTCTTATCGCAAAATTGATCGTGGCGGAGAAACCGTCCGTCGCCATGTCCTATGCCAAAGTCCTCGGTGCCACCAGACGTCAGGACGGCTACCTTGAAGGCAACGGCTATCTGGTAAGCTGGTGCGTGGGGCACTTGGTGGAACTGGCACCGCCCAACATCTACGATGCCAAATACGTCAAGTGGAGCATCGCAGACTTGCCCATCCTGCCGCAAAAGTGGCAGTATCTGGTGTCAGCGTCCACCAAAAAGCAGTTCGGTATCCTGCAAAAGCTGATGAATCGCCCGGACGTAGACAGCATCGTGAACAGTTGCGATGCAGGACAGTGCGGTTGGGTGACTTAAGAGAAAGGAAAAAGAGACCTCATATCGTTGAAAATCAAATCCAAAAATCATTTAAGGAGCAATTCAAATGAAACGAAATCAGTATTTCGACCATAATCACTCTCAAAAAGCGCTTTACTGCCGCTACAACATGGACACCAACCGGGTGGAAGCCCAATTTAATGATGGCACTATCGTCAATTTCGCATTATTGTAATAACAGATTGCTTCTTCCATGAATGGTAATATTATCATCAAACTTTTGGAAGAACTATAAATGTCCGAGGTGCCTTTGATTTCGACAGAAAAACAGGCTGAATTGTTACAAAGCTCGGACATTTCAAAAATTTTTTGAGAAATGGCGAAAAAAGCGGGGCAGCACACGCCGCCCCGCCGATCCCATACGGTTATTCCATCGCCCGCATTTGTTCAATCAGGGATTGCTTTTTCTGTCTGCGGATTGTCCATACAGACAAGATCAGTTCCATTCCGAACAATACCAGAATGAACAGTCCCATTTCCAAAACCGGGAATTTGTAAGGCACTACATTTCCGGCAAAAGCTCCTATACTCATTTTTCTGCAAGCAAAGATGGAAGCCGGAAGCCCAACGATCAGCGTCGCCAATGTTGCAAAGAGCGCATAGCACAGCCCCTCACAGATGTTCATTTCACATAGCTGTTTTTGTGTTAGGCCGATAGAACGCAGAATACTGTTTTCCTGCTTTCGGGCTATCTGGTTAGAGAGTGTCGTATTGATAAGGTTGATAACGCCAAAGAGAAATACCAACCATGAAAGTATCTCCATACTGCCAAACGCAAAAGAATTTGTCATTTCTTCATATTCAATCACTGTATTGATTTCATCTAAGGCAATATTACTATGGCTGGCAACAATATTTTTCAATTCAGCTCCCACATAGTCCGTTTTTTTAGCGTCATTTACAATGCTCCATGAATAGTCAAAAGAGGTGATTTCCGGGTGCAGTTCGTGGAACAACGCTTCTGGTGCAAAAAGAGTTGCCCCATCTAAGTGCATCCTGCCATGTCCTGAATATACCTTTGCAGGAGCGTATAACCCCGATATGGTAACAGAAACGGATGGCTGTTCTTCTCCCAAAGAAATCTCAACCGTTGAACCAACACCCATATCCTCATTCTGCTTTAGCACATTATAGTCAATTACAATACTACGGGAATCTTTTGGCATCGTTCCTGCTGTCAGAGCCGCTTCAACTGTTGCATAATTCTGGTCGGTCAGCATATCACACATACCACCGCTTTGGTAAATGTCCGTCTTAAGGGTTGCATAGAGAGATTGTCTGCTTGGAATTATATCTGTAACGCCATCAATAGATAAGATTTTCTGCTTTAATTCCTCATTCAATGGATTTCCCGCTGCCATAACCTTTTCTTCTGTCATTTCAGAATCCAAATAAATTTTATAGTCGCCGTCTGGGAAAAACTGTCTTGCAAGCGCCTCTGGTGAGCGCAGCAAAACAATGGAGGATACCACAAGCAGGATAATTCCGCCCAAACTCAATGAGGCTACAATAGCAACGGTCTTTTTTCGGTCACGCTTAAAATTCGCAATTCCCATTGAAACAGGATTGAGCTTGATATTCTTTTTTCGGCTTCGGATGTCCTTTTGTGCCGGGGTAAAACGGACGGCTTCAATCGGGGAAATCCCTGCCGCAATTTTTATCGGCTTACGGATGGAAACAGATACCATGATCCAACTGCTTATGAGTGTCAAAATAATCGTTGCCACATAGGAAACAGCATTAAATCCCTTGGGAAACAAAAGAAAACCGCCGCATACGCCCAGCACTGTACCAATCAAAATTCCGATACTGCCAAGTTTGCGTCCCTCCCGCTTTACAATCCGCTTGATTTGCTTTGGCGTTGCACCAATCGTCCGAAGCTGCCCGTAGCTCTTGATTTTGTCATTGATGGAGATACGGAAGATACTCTGGATCACAATGTAGCCGCCAATCAGAACAATGGCAATCACGCCAGCCATCAGTGCAAGATCAAAGGATTTAGAGACATAAGCAAAATATTTGCTGTTCATTTTGGGCATAGGAAGCTGATATTCCTCTGTAATCTCCCTGCAATAAGAGGTCATCAGTTCTTCGTCCAACTTGACTCCGTTTTTGAAATGAGCATAGGCGCGATAGCCAGCCGGATCAAACCTATTCCATTCGGTCAGTGCAGCTTTGGAAAGAATGATCGCGCAGGTATTTGCTTCTTTCTCATTTACGCTGTCCATAATGCCAGTAACGACATAATCACCATGAAAACTTTCGGTATCTAAGGTCACAGTGTCCCCGATCTTGGCATTGTTTCCATAGGTGGAAAGAAAGTATTCGCTTACAACAACTTCATTTGCTTTTTCAGGAACCCGGCCCTCTAACAACTCCATCTGCGCCTTGGCAATCTCCATCATTTGCGCGTCGCAATACACATAGGACGCATGATAGCCCTGTTCTGAAAGCTCCTCACCCAGCATATAGTAGCCGCCTACGCGCTCAAACTCCGGCAGTCCTTTCAGGGTTTCAATGTCGTTTTCCTCTACGCCCAGCCAGACCGCCTCATAAGTATCGACAACCTGATTGCGCTGCATTTGTGTCAGGGAGGTAGACACAATTCCCGTAAAGCAGATCAGAAATGCCGCCAGCGCAACGGCAATCACCACCATCAGATTCCGGCGCTTCTCGCTTTGCAAACTTTTCTTTGCCAGCTTCTTTTCAATGTCACTGGTATCATTTTCAAAAGGCCATGTCATAGCTTGCCACCTCCTTATTCCACAATCCTGCCATCCTCAATGCGGACAATCCGATCTGCAAGGCGGGCTATGTCGTCATTGTGGGTAATCATTACAACGGTTTGCCGGAACTCCGCGCTGGTGCGCTTGATAAGTCCCAGCACCTCGGCGCTGGTCTTGCTGTCAAGGTTACCGGTTGGCTCATCGGCCAGCACAATAGCCGGTTTGGTAATCAGAGCGCGGGCAATCGCCACACGCTGCTGCTGTCCGCCAGAAAGATTATTCGGCATATTTTTCAGTTTATCTTCCAGCCCCAGCAGGTGAACGATCTCGTCCAAAAACTTCTGATCCACCGTGTCCCCGTCCA
>ERZ773227.2094-NODE-2094-length-11453-cov-13.442183_pt1 | contig 11453 bp, 7 predicted proteins | sample MGYA00580525_ERZ773227 | MGnify/ENA primary metagenome ERZ773227 (study PRJEB29015, sample SAMEA2737782) | human gut metagenome | biome: human gut; feature: human-associated habitat; material: faeces | place: China | collected 2012 ... | reverse complement strand
TTACCATCCGCCTGAACTTCCCCGCACCCAACGAGGAGCGCCGCAAGCAGCTGGCAAAGGAAGTCTCCAAGCTGGGCGAGGACGCCAAGGTTGCCGTGCGTAACGTGCGCCGCGATGCTATGGATAAGGCCAAGGCTATGAAGAAGGCCGGCGAACTGACCGAGGATACCCAGAAGACCATGGAAGAGGATGTCCAGAAGCTGACCGATAAGTATATCAAGAACATTGATGCTGCCGTGGAAGAAAAGCAGAAGGAGATCATGGCCGTCTGATCCGCAGCACACAATAACAACTGGGAGGTGCCGTGCGCTGGTGAAAGGTGCGCGGCACTTTTTGCAGGGCAGCCCTGCTGCCGGGAGGTATAAATGGCACACCCCAAAGAATTTGCCGAGGGGCTTTCCATCGGCATCATCATGGACGGCAATGGCCGCTGGGCGAAAAACCGCGGTCTGCCCCGCACCGCAGGACACAAAAAAGGTGCGGCGGTGTTCAAGGATATTGCCAACTACTGCGATGAACTTGGCGTAGCATCGGTGTATTTCTACGCGTTCTCCACCGAGAACTGGAAGCGCCCACTGGAAGAGGTGGGTGCCATCATGAAGCTGTTCGCCCAGTACCTCATCGAGGGCTTTGACTACAAAAACCGCAATATCCGCATCAAGTTCTTAGGCGACCGCACTGCGCTGGACCCCAAGCTGCAAAAGATGATGAACGAGCTGGAAGGGGACTCTGCCTGCAAGACCGGCATGACCCTGAATATCGCCATCAACTACGGCGGCCGCCCGGAGATCGTGCGGGCGGCGCAGCAGCTGGCTGCAAAGGCTGTGGCAGGCGAGATCCGCCCCGAGGACATCAACGAGCAGATGATGAGCGATGCCATGTACACCGCCGGACAGAAGGACCCGGACTTTATCCTGCGTCCCAGCGGTGAAAAGCGGCTGTCCAACTTCATGCTCTGGCAGGCCGCCTATTCGGAACTGGTGGAGATGGATGTGCTCTGGCCGGACTTTACCCGCGCCGATCTGGACACCGCCATTGAGGAGTTCAACCACCGCAGCCGCCGGTTCGGCGGCATCTGAGCGGTTCAGTAACCGTATTGCAAACCCTGCACCTAGGGTGCAGACCCGGTACTTCCTCGGGTCGGAATGCGTTGCCCTGCAAGGGACTGCTGCCGGAAGAACAAAGGAGATCAAACCTATGAAAACACGCATTATTACTGCGATCGTGGGCATTCTTGTGCTCATTGGCGTGATGTTTACCTTCAACACCATGGTGTTCAATCTGGTGATCGCAGCCATCACCCTGATCGCCATCCACGAGATTTACAGCGCCCTCGGCTTTGAAAAAAAGGACTGGCTCATGTACGCAGTGCTGGTACCCTACACATTGCTGGTCATGCTTTCCAGTTACAGCGCCATGCGCAAGCTGGTCATGCCCATGTCTTTTGTGCTGGTCACATTTTTTGCCATCTATCTGGTGGTGCGCAACGGCACCATCAGCTACCAGAAGGCCAGCGGTCTTTTGGTGTTTTCGGGCATCGTGATCTTCTGCTTCTATTCTTTTGTCCTGCTCAAGGAGCGTCTGCCGGTGGAAAAGTACGGCTATGACGCGGTTTTCTTCATTCTGCTCATCCTCTGCTTTGCATGGGGCGGCGATACCTGTGCCTACTTTGCAGGCCGTGCCTTCGGCAAGCATAAGCTGTGCCCGGTGGTCAGCCCCAAAAAGACGGTGGAGGGGGCCATCGGCGGCGTGCTGGGCACCATGGTGTTCGGCGTGGTCGCCACCCTCATCTACTCCATAGCGGCAAACCGCATGGAAGCCTTTACCCGCTCCAATATCGGCGTTTCCATGTATGTTATCATTGCGCTGCTGGGCTGTATCGCCGCTGTGCTGGGCATCTACGGCGACCTGTTTGCCAGCGTGGTCAAGCGCCAGTGCGGCATCAAGGACTACGGCACCATCTTCCCGGGGCACGGCGGCATTCTGGACCGCTTCGACAGTGTGATGTTCATTGCACCCTTCGTGACCATGGTCATCACCGCCGTGTTCTACGCCTGATACAGGGGAGGAAACTATCATGTCTAAAAAAATTACACTGCTGGGCTCTACCGGTTCCATCGGTACCCAGAGTCTGGATGTCATCCGCGCCCAAGGGTACGAGGTCTACGGCCTTTCTGCCCACAGCCATGTGGAAAAGATTTTGCAGCAGATCGAGGAGTTCCACCCCAAATATGTCTGCATGACCGACCCGGATGCCGCCGCAAAGCTGGACGCTGCGCTGGCAGGCCGGGCAAACGCGCCCAAGCTGCTTACCGGCCCGGAGGGACTGAAGGAACTGGCAGCGCTGGACGGCCCGGATGTGGTGCTGAACAGCGTGGTAGGCATTGCCGGCCTTGGTGCCAGCCTGTGCGCCATCGAGAGCGGCCACGATCTGGCACTGGCCAACAAGGAGAGCCTTGTCACCGGCGGTCATCTGGTCACGCAGGCTGTAGAAAAGCACGGGGTACAGCTGCTTCCTGTGGACAGCGAGCACTCTGCCATCTTCCAGTGCCTGCAGGATAAGGAAAGCGCTCCCAGCCTGACCAAAATTCTGCTCACGGCCTCCGGCGGCCCCTTTTTCGGCATGACCACCGAGCAGCTGCGCGGCAAGACCCGCGCAGACGCTCTCAAGCACCCCAACTGGAATATGGGCGCAAAGATCACCATCGACTCCGCCACTCTGATGAACAAGGGTCTGGAGCTGATCGAGGCTGTATGGCTCTTCGGTCTGCCTCCGGAAAAAATTCAGATCGTGGTGCAGCGCCAGAGCATCGTCCACTCTGCGGTGCAGTTCAGCGATAATTCGATTATCGCCCAGCTGGGTGTGCCGGATATGCGCATCCCCATCCAGTACGCCCTGACCTACCCAAAGCGTGTGCCGGGCGTAGTGCCGGAACTGGACTTTACCACCCTGAAGCTGCTCACCTTTGATGTGGCCGATGAAGAGACCTTCCGCTGCCTTGCCGCCTGCAAAAAGGCCATTCGCAAGGGCGGTCTTGGCCCCTGCGCCGCCAACGGCGCCAACGAGGAGGCCGTTAAGCTGTTCCTTGAGGACAAGATCGGCTTTTTGGATATCGGCCGCTTGGTGGAGGCTGTTGTGGATAGCGACAGCTTTGGCGGCGACTATACGCTGGCAGACGTGTATGAGTGCGACCGCATGGCGCGCGCATTCGTGCAGGCACACCTGTAACGCTTTATCAGCAATATACGTCCCGGCGCTGTTTTTGTAACGGCTCCGGGGCGGTATAGGAGAACGAATGTCATTTATTATCACCATTCTTGCCGCACTGCTCGTGTTCAGTGCGGTGATCGCCATCCACGAGTTCGGGCATTTTACTGTGGCAAAGCTCTGCGGCATTCAGGTCAATGAGTTTTCCATCGGCATGGGGCCGGTGCTCTGGAAAAAGAATCATAAAGGCACCCAGTACAGTCTGCGTGCCCTGCCTGTGGGCGGTTTTGTAGCGCTGGAAGGGGAGGAAAGCCCCGAAAGCCAGCAGGCAGAAGCTGCCCATACTGTGCAGGAGCAGCCCGCCCCGGAGACCGAAGCGCCTGTGCAGCCCACAGGCGTCCCCCTGAACGAGGCGCCGGTATGGCAGCGGGCACTGGTCATGGTAGCCGGTGCTGTCATGAATTTCGTGTTGGGCTTTGTGGTGTTGGTGTTTTTGATCGCCGCCCAGAATGAGCCTATCACCAGCAAGACCATCTACGCCATTCAGGACGGTGCCCTCTGCGGGCAGACCGGCCTGCAGGCGGGGGATCAGGTACTTGCTGTGAACGGCCGCCGCTGCTTTGTAGCCAATGATATCCTGTACGAGCTGGTGCGCACCCGGTCTTACAGCGCAGATTTTACCGTCCTGCGGGACGGCCAAAAGGTGCAGCTGCCGGGGGTGCAGTTTGACACATGGCAGGACGAACAGGGCGAGACCCACATGAGCATCGGCTTTTCCGTCTACGGGCTGGAAAAGACTCCCGGCAATGTGCTGCGGGAGGCGGGCAACAGCGTGCTGTATTATGGGCGCATCGTGTTCACCTCTCTTATCGACCTGCTGCGCGGGCGGGAGAGCATCAACAACCTTTCCGGCCCGGTGGGCATCGTATCGGCCATCGGGCAGGCCGCCAGCTACGGCTGGCAGGATCTGCTGGAGATGCTGGCGCTCATCACCGTCAACCTTGGTATCCTCAACCTACTGCCTTTCCCGGCGCTGGATGGCGGCAAGGTGGTATTTTTGGTCATTGAAGGCGTCACCGGCCATGCTGTGCCGGAAAAGCTGCAAAGCGTGCTCACCCTTGCAACCTTCGGGCTGCTGTTCGGGCTGATGATCTTTGCAACCTACAACGATATTCTCCGGCTTATTACCGGGACAGTATAAGAAAGGGGAACCCTTATGCGGCAGAAAAAACGTGAAGTGAAGATCGGCAATGTGACCATTGGCGGCAGCAACCCTATTGCGGTGCAGACCATGCTCAATGTGCCGGTGGAGGACATCGAGGGCAATGTGGCACAGGCTAAGCGCTGTGAAGCTGCAGGCTGTCAGATCCTGCGGGTGACCTGCCCCAGCCCGGCAGATGCAAAGTGCATCGAGGCCGTCAAAAACGCGGTGAATATCCCCATCGTGGCGGATATCCACTTTGACTACAAGGCTGCGCTGGCCTGCGCGGACGTGGGTGTGGATAAGATCCGCATCAACCCGGGCAACATCGGCGATGACGACCGGGTAAAGGCGGTGGTGGATGCCTGCCAGCAGAAGAACATCCCCATCCGCATCGGCGTCAACGGCGGCAGTCTGGAAAAGCACATTCTGGCGCGTTACGGCGCACCCACCCCGGAAGCCATGGTGGAAAGCGCTTTGTACCATGTGCGCCTGCTGGAAAAGTTCGATTTCAATAACATCGTCATCTCCATCAAAAACTCCAACGTACCCCGTATGATGGAAGCCTACCGTCAGCTCAGCGCCGTCACCGACTACCCGCTCCATGTGGGCGTCACCGAGGCCGGTACCTATCAGATGGGCCTGCTGAAAAGCGGCATGGGTATCGGCGGGATGCTGCTGGAGGGCATCGGCGACACCATCCGCGTGTCGCTGGCTGCCGACCCGGAAAAAGAGGTGGAAGCAGGCTTCAACATCCTGCGCGCCGTGGGCTTCCCCGTCACCGGGCCGGAGGTCATCACCTGTCCTACCTGCGGACGCACCCAGTACCCCTGTACCGAGATCGCCAACGAGGTGGAAAAGCGGCTGCAGGGCTACAAAAAGTCCATCAAGGTGGCCGTGATGGGCTGCGTTGTCAACGGCCCCGGCGAAGCCCGCGAAGCCGATATCGGCATTGCAGGCGGCAAGGGCGAGGCCGTGCTGTTCATCCATGGCAAGCCCATCAAAAAGCTTACCGGCGATAACATTCTGGATCAGTTCATGGATGAGATCTATAAACTGTAAGACGGGAGCTGTTTTATGGCACTGCAAAACAAACTGGGGCTGACCGATGAGGTCGCCCTTGCCCGCGCAGAGGAAAAACTGAGCAAGCAGAAGGCGCTTGCACTGTATGATACGGGTCTGCTGGATACTTTTCCGGTAGGTACCTTTGCAGGGCTTGCAAAGATCCATGCGTATTTGTTCGGGGAGATCTACGATTTTGCCGGGCAGCTGCGCACAGTGAACATCGCCAAGGGCAATTTCCGCTTTGCGCCGGTCATTTACCTGCATGCGGCATTGGAGAGCATCGATGCCATGCCGCAGTCAACTTTTGACCAGATTATTGAAAAGTATGTGGAGATGAACGTTGCGCACCCCTTCCGGGAAGGCAATGGCCGCAGCACCCGCATCTGGCTGGACTGCATCCTGAAAAAAGAACTGCATCAGGTGGTGGACTGGAGCTGCGTGGACAAGGAGGATTATCTTCTTGCCATGGAGCGCAGCCCCATCAGGGACTTAGAAATCAAGACCCTGCTGCGTGCGGCACTGACGGATCAGATCAATGACCGCGAAGTGTATATGAAGGGCATTGATGCAAGCTACCATTATGAGGGCTATCAGGTCTTTAAAACAGAGACCCTTGCACCGGATTGACAAGAAACTTTTCCCTACTGCCACACCCGCAAAAACGGGTGCGGCAGTTTGTGTTGTAAAGAACCCACCAAAAAGGAGTACCATTTGTGAAACCACTTGTTTCCCAGCTGTGGCCGCAGTTTATGGCGGACCCGGATTTCGCGGCCTGTTTCGGGCAGGTGATCGTGGAGCACGCCCGGATGCTGCGGCAGGAGCGGCAGGTCGAGTTTACCCTGCGCAGCGCCGCCCCGCTGGATCAGAACCTCTGCGCCCGGTTGCTGGCTTCCCTGCAGCCGGACTATGAAGGCTTTGAACTGAAGATCAAAAACCTGTTCGGCTATGCCATGCTGGACGAGCACGCTTTGCGCATCCTGCTGGAGGACATGAAGCGGGACGGTGTGCCCATCAACGGCTTTCTGGACAGGAGCAGCATTACCATCACCGGGCAGAACATCACGGTGGGGGTGTGCCACGGTACAAAGTTTTTGCAGGAGATGGGCTTTGAAGAACTGCTCGCCAAGCGCATTGCCGAGCACACCGGCGTTACCCCAAAGGTGACGCTGCAAAGCGCGGTGACTGCGGCCGAGCAGCAGCAGATGGAAGAAAAGCTGGAGCGCAAGATCGCACCGCCGGTGGTCAAGTTTGAGAAAAAGAACACCGCACCGTCTATCAAGGTGGAGGGGCTCAACCTTACCGACAAGCCGGTCACCATCTTCCACGGCAAAATGTTCACCCCCAAAAACCTTACTCCCCTCAAGGATCTGGGCGGCGAGGGCGGCAAGTGCATGATCTGGGGCGATGTGTTCTTTACCGAGGTCAAGGGCAACTACCGCAAGATCTACACCGTGTCCATCACGGACTATACCGGTTCTATCAACCTGAAGGTCCGCGCACAGGAAGGGGAGGACTGCTCCAAGTGGGAGGGCATCGGCAAGGGCAGCACGGTCATTGTGCGGGGCGACTGCTCCTACGATAAATACGAGCACGACTACATCGTATACCCCTACGATGTGCTGATCGTGGAGCGCAAAAAGCGAGAGGATACCGCCCCGGAAAAACGGGTGGAGCTGCATCTGCACACCAAGCTTTCCAGTATGGACGGCTTCTGCGACCCCGGTGGCATCGTCAAGCTGGCGCACCGCATGGGACACCCCGCCATTGCCATCACCGACCACGGCGTGTGTCAGGGCTACCCGGAAGCCATGCTGGCAGCCGATGACATCCACAAAAAGGACCCGGATTTCAAACTCATCTACGGGTGCGAAGCCTATTTTGTGGACGACATGGTGCCCTGCGTCTATGGCGTAAAGGATCAGCCGCTGGACGGCGAGTTCTGCGTGTTCGACACCGAGACCACCGGTCTTGACCCCGGGGTAGAGTATCTTACCGAGATTGGCGCGGTCATCATCCGCAACGGCGAGGTGGTGGAGGAGTTTGATACCTTCGTCAAGCCCGGCAAGCCCATCACCCCCAAGATCACTGAGCTGACCGGCATCACCAACGAGATGGTAGCGGACGCCCCCAGCGAAAAGGAAGCGCTGGAAGCTTTCCTTGCCTTTGCCGGCGACCGCATTCTGGTGGGTCACAACGTCCACGCTTTTGATATGCGCTTTCTGCGGGCAGCTGCTAAGCGCAGCGGCATCAAGCTGGAGCCTACCTATATCGACACCCTGACCATGGCGCAGACCATGTACCCCGGTTTGCACAACTATAAACAGGGCACCATCAACAAGCATCTGGAGCTGCCTACCTATGAGGCGCACCGCGCCTGCGAGGACTCCGCTGCACTGGGACGCATCTTCTGCGTGATGCTGAACGACTTAGCGGAAAAAGAGGTGACCAAGGTCAGCGAGATCAACACTGGTCTTGGCGGCAACCGCGAGGTGCTGAAAAAGAAGTACTACCACCTCATCATTCTGGTCAAAAACCAGATGGGCCTGAAGAACCTGTACAAGATCGTCAGCGAGGCGCACGTCAACTACTTCTTCAAAAAGCCCCGCGTGCCCCGCAGCCTGCTGAACAAGTACCGGGACGGCCTGCTGCTCACCAGCGCCTGTGAGGCAGGCGAGCTGTACCGCGCCATTGTGGACGGCACCAGCTACGAGGAGCTGAAAAAGATCGCCGCCTACTACGATATCCTTGAGATCCAGCCGCTGGGCAACAACGCCTATATGGTGCGGGACGGCAAGGTAGACAGCGAGGAGCGGATCAAGGAGTTCAACCGCACCGTCATCAAGCTGGGCGAGGATCTGCACAAGCCGGTCATTGCCACCGGCGACGTGCACTTTACCGAGCCGGAGGATGCGATCTACCGCGCTGTACTGCAGGCGGGCAACGGCTTTAAGGATGCCGATAACCAGCCGCCGCTGTTTTTCCGCACCACGCAGGATATGCTGGCGCAGTTCTACTATCTGCCTAAGGAAAAGGCCTACGAGGTGGTGGTAAAGAACCCCCGCAAGATCGCCGCCATGATCGACAATAATGTACGTGCCATCCCCCGGGGCACCTACCCGCCCAGCATCGAGGGCGCAGAGCAGCAGCTGCGCGATGCCACATGGGAGCACGCCAAGCGGGATTACGGCGACCCCTTGCCTGAGATCGTGGAAAAGCGGCTGCAAAAGGAGCTGGATTCCATCTGCGGCCACGGCTACGCGGTTCTGTACGTCATTGCGGTCAAGCTGGTGGCCTACTCCAATGCGGGCGGCTATCAGGTGGGCAGCCGTGGTTCTGTCGGCTCCTCTGCCGTGGCGCACTTCTCCGGTATTTCGGAGGTGAACAGTCTACCGCCCCACTACCGCTGCCCCAAGTGCAAGCACAGCGAGTTTATCACCGATGGCAGCGTGGACGACGGCTTTGACCTGCCGGATAAAAACTGCCCCCAGTGCGGCACCCGGATGCTGGTGGACGGCCATGACATCCCCTTCGAGACCTTCCTCGGCTTCTACGGTGATAAGGAACCGGATATCGACCTGAACTTCTCCGGCGAGTATCAGTCTAATGTGCACCGCTACACCGAGGAACTGTTCGGCAAGGCCAACGTGTTCAAGGCCGGTACGGTGTCCGGTATTCAGGATAAAACGGCCTACGGCTACGTTAAAAAGTATCTGGACGAGCGGCAGCGCACCGTGAACCACGCCGAGGAAAACCGCCTGACGCTGGGCTGCACCGGCGTCAAGCGCACCACCGGACAGCACCCCGGCGGCATGGTGGTCGTGCCGGATACCTACGAGATCTACGATTTCTGCCCCATCCAGCACCCGGCGGATGACGTGGCGGGCGGTCTGCTGACCACCCATTTCGAGTTTAAGTACCTGCACGACACCCTGCTCAAGCTGGACGAGCTGGGCCACGATATGCCCACCTTCTACAAGTATTTTGAGGAATACACCGGCATCTCGGTAGATAGCATCCCCATGAACGACCCCAAGGTGTACAGCCTGCTGACCAGCCCGGAAGCGCTTGGCGTGACCCCGGAGCAGATCGACAGCCAGACCGGCACCTTCGGCATCCCGGAAATGGGCACGAACTTTGTGCGCGGAATGCTGGTGGAAGCACGACCTAAAAATTTTTCGGAGCTGATCCAGATCTCCGGTCTGTCCCACGGCACGGACGTGTGGACGGGCAACGCGGACGAGCTGATCCGCAGCGGCACCTGCACCATTGCAGAGGTCATCGGCTGCCGTGACAGTATCATGCTGTACCTGCTGCGCAAGGGGTTGGAACCCAAGATGGCTTTTGATATCATGGAGGCCGTGCGTAAGGGCAAAGTGGCTAAGGGTGGCTTCCAGCCGGGCTGGGAGGAAGCCATGCGGGAGCACGAGGTACCGGACTGGTACATCGAGAGCTGCCGCAAGATCAAGTATATGTTCCCCAAGGCCCATGCTGTGGCCTATCTGATGAGTGCCATCCGCCTGATGTGGTACAAGATCTACAAGCCGCAGGCCTTCTATGCGGTGTACTTTACCGTGCGCGGCGATGATATCGACTACGAAGCCGCCATAGGCGGTGCTGCCGTGGCGCGCGCCCACATGGAAGCGGTCAAGCGCCGTCTGAAAGAGGAAAAGAACGCCAAGGACGAGGACGTGCTGGTCAGTCTGCAATTAGTCAACGAGATGCTGAGCCGCGGGTACGAGTTTTTGCCCATCGAACTGGGCAAGAGCCGCGGTTCCAAGTATGTGGTGGAGGACGATAAGGTGCGTCTGCCCTTCAGCGCCCTGAAGGGTCTCGGCGGTGCCGCTGCCGAGGCTCTGGAGCGGGTGACCATCCACGGAGAGGAATATATCTCAGTGGAAGAACTGCAGCAGGCCTCCGGCGTGGGCAGCAGCATTCTGGACCGTCTGCGTCAGGTGGGCGCACTGGGCGACCTGCCCGAGAGCAGTCAGGTAAGCTTTTTCTGAAATATTCATAAAGAAAAAAATCTCCGCATTGGATGCGATACCCAATGCGGAGATTTTTGTTTGCAGTGATACAGATCAGAGCAGGGGAGCACTTACTCCACGCTGATCATATAGTAGTAAACAGGCTGGCCGCCGCGGATGTGGCTTACCTCCACATGGTTGGGGCACTTTGCCTTGACGATCTCGGTAACCTTTTCGGCATCCTCGTCGCTCACGTCACAGCCGGAAATAATGGTGACAAAGCTGGAATCCTTCTTGCACATATTGCGTGCCAGACGGTAGGTGGCCTTGGTGATATCGGTGGAGGTGGAAACGATCTTGCCGTTCTCCAGCGCCATGATCTCGCCTTTGCGGATGCGCTTGCCGTCGTACTCGCTGTCGCGGGCGGCGTAGGTGATCAGACCGGTGGACACCTTGTCGGCAGCAGCCATCATGTTGATGGTGTTGGTCTCGGCGTTCACAGAGGGGTCAAAGTTCAGCAGTGCGGTAATGCCCATGGGCACGGTGCGGGTGGGCAGCACCACCACCTGACGGTCGGCCAGCTTCTGTGCCTGCTCGGCAGCCATAATGATGTTCTTGTTGTTGGGCAGCACGAACACGGTCTTGGCAGGTACGCTCTGGATAGCTGCCAGAATGTCCTCGGTGGAGGGGTTCATGGTCTGACCACCGGACACCACAGCGTCTGCTGCCAGATCGGTGAACACAGCCTTCAGGCCCTCACCGGCGGCAACAGCCACAAAGCCGTAGTCGCGACTGGGGTCCACGGCAGCATAGATGAACTCGCTGGCCTGAGAGGGAGCCTTCTCGGCAGAAGCCTGCTTTTCAAGGCTCTTGCCCTGCTTCTGGCGGGCAAGGAACTGCTCGTGCATATTCTCGATCTTGAAGTTGGTCAGATAGCCGTACTTGATGGCTTCGCTCAGAATCTTGCCGGGGTCGGCGGTGTGAACGTGCAGGTTGATGACATCATCATCCTCAA
>ERZ773227.2085-NODE-2085-length-11520-cov-103.378543_pt1 | contig 11520 bp, 7 predicted proteins | sample MGYA00580525_ERZ773227 | MGnify/ENA primary metagenome ERZ773227 (study PRJEB29015, sample SAMEA2737782) | human gut metagenome | biome: human gut; feature: human-associated habitat; material: faeces | place: China | collected 2012 ... | reverse complement strand
AGCACTTCACCTTGCCTTACGAGAACGAACAGCCGATACCGCTTGCCATTCCAAAGGAAGATGGTGCAATCTCAGAACAAGAGCGTCACGATTCTGGCTTGTTCGATGAATACGGCAGCGGTCTTGGACTCATGTCTGGAGGAGGTCCTTCAAATGAAGCACAGGAAGCTGCATTTGACAGGGAGTTGCGTAGAAAGAAGAAGAAACGAAAAGGGCGAAGTCTTTAATCGTGTTATCAAGGTTGACTTTCTTATGCAATGGAGAAAGTCAGCCTTCAATCAAAAACAATTTGTATAACTTCAAAATAAAAAACAATGGCACAAGAAGACGATTTAAGAGCATTGGGGAAAATTATGGATTTTCTCCGTGCTGTGAGTATCATACTCGCAATTATGAATGTGTATTGGTATTGCTACGAGGCAATGCACATATGGGGAGTGACAATCGGGGTTGTTGACAGAATCCTTATCAACTTCAACCGTACAGGTGGCTTGTTTCATTCTATCCTCTACACCAAGCTGTTCTCGCTTTTACTCCTGGCGCTCTCATGTCTGGGAACCAAGGGCGTGAAAGCAGAAAAGATGAGTTGGAACAGGATTTGGACGGTTCTTGTCGTTGGCTCCTGTCTGTTCTTCCTCAACTGGTGGATATTATTGTTGCCTATATCTAATTTGGGCAATGCCACGCTGTACATATTTACAATGACAGCGGGTTATATCTGCCTGTTGATGGGAGGACTCTGGATGAGCAGACTCTTGAAACACAACCTCATGGAGGATGTGTTCAATAATGAGAACGAGAGTTTCATGCAGGAGACCAAACTCATGGAGAACGAGTATTCCGTCAATCTGCCAACACGTTTCTACTACAAGAAAAAATGGCAGAGAGGATGGATCAATGTGGTCAATCCTTTCCGTGCCACCATCGTGTTAGGTACACCGGGTAGTGGTAAGTCCTTTGCTGTAGTGAACAACTACATCAAACAGCAGATAGAAAAGGGGTATTCAATGTATATCTATGGTGCGCCAGTCAAGGTAATGTTTTAATCGTCCCTTTGGCAAGGATTAGGCAAGTGTTCTTTGAAAACGACCTATCATCACCGACTTATCTGTCCAACGAAAGACGGCAGGGAGTGTAGCACGTCGGTTACATCTATAAGTCAGTTAGTTACCAAACTGCGACTGAATAGGGATGATAAGGCAAGTATGAGGGTAAAGCCCGAATTGGTTGAATGATAATCTAAGCGGTTCATATAGGAAACTGTGACGTAAGGTAACTATGGAAACTACTGTTGTATAGATAGTTTCTAATCGTCATACTGTATCACTCTCCTTGCAGTCGTAGAGCAAGGAAAGCAAGAACTTGATACAGCGCAACTGTAATATACAGCAAAAGGTGGAAGTCATACCCGACAACTTGTCACGCCAACAGTTAAAACACTATAAACTGGGATTGCCTAAACTGTCAGTAAACTTTGGCAGCAAGGCAACGGAGTCTCCGTAGTAGTCCGAGCGAGGGAAAGCCTCGTACATGGCGAAGGGAGACAGTTGAGATTTTAATACAATTAATGAGTTAAAGTGTGAGACTTTATGAGAAATTCAACAAACGTATTAAACAGTCTATGCAAACATAGCAAGGACTTGAATTACAAGTACGAGCGTCTGTACCGCATCCTCTACAACAAGGACATGTATGCAGTTGCCTACCAGCGCATAGCACCCAAACAAGGAAATATGACAGCTGGAACAGATGGAAAGACCATTGATGGAATGAGCCTTGAGCGCATTGACAAGTTGATTGCATCATTGAAGGATGAAAGCTATCAGCCTAAGCCATCAAGAAGAACGTATATTCCCAAGAAAAATGGGAAGATGCGTCCGCTTGGCATACCTGCAATAGAAGACAAACTGTTGCAGGAAGTTGTAAGAATGGTTTTAGAGGCAATCTATGAGGAGCAGTTTTCTACTTGCTCACATGGCTTTAGACCTCAAAGAAGCTGCCACACTGCTCTTGAACAGATTACAAAAGCCTTTTGTGGTACCAAATGGTATATTGAGGGTGACATCAAAGGATTTTTTGACAACATCAACCATGATGTTATGATAAAAATTCTTGAAAAGCGGATTAAAGATAGCCGCTTCATCCGCCTTATCCGCAAATTCCTAAATGCAGGATATATTGAAGATTGGCAATATTTCAAATCCTATGGCGGTACGCCACAAGGTGGAATTATTAGCCCTATCCTCGCTAACATATATCTCGACCAACTTGATAAATACATGGAGGAATACATTGTGAGATTTGACAAAGGGAAACGGAAAGAGGTCAACAAACAGTACAGACACTACCAACGTAAGAAAGGACGTGCAAAAAATGCTCTTAAAAAAGCTCAAACAGCAGAGGAACGAGACAAGGCTCTCCGCCTTGTTAAAGCGTATGACGGTCTTATGCTAAAGACTTCAAGCAGAAATGACATGGATGAAAATTACAAAAGACTGAAATATGTCAGATATGCAGATGATTTTCTATGTGGCGTAATAGGCAGCAAGGAGGATGCAACCAATATAAAGGCAGACATCAAGAAATTTCTTGAAACCAAGCTGAAGTTGGAATTATCCGAAGAAAAGACCCTAATCACCCATTCGGAAACACCTGCTAAATTCCTTGGGTTTGAAATCCGAAATCGGAAATGCTCGGCAACAAAAAGAGACTCTCTTGGTCGAAAGAAAAGGTCACTAAGTAAAACTATTGAAATTAAAATTCCATTAGACACGGTCAAGAAAAAACTGCTTGCGTATGATGTTGTGGAAATTAAAAAGCACAATGGTAAAGAAATATGGAAGCCAAAAGCAAGACCAGAACTAAATTTCAATGATGACCTTGAAATTCTCCAAAGATATAATTCTGAAATAAGAGGATTTTACAATTATTTCGGGATTGCTGTCAACTGTGCCAAGCAAATGAATAACTTTGGTCACATTATGGAATATAGCATGTATAAAACTTTCGCTGCCAAATATCGTAGCAAGGTAACAAAGATATGCCGCAAATACAAAAAAGACGGCATTTTCACCATAAGTTACCAAAACAAGAAAGGAAAAACAATCGAAGCTAAATTCTACAATGGCGGTTTTAAGAGACTGAAACCATCTGAGGATAGTGAAATTTCAACGATGCCAAACTTCATAATCCATTCAAGTACTACAAGTCTTATAGACAGACTGAAAGCACAAAATTGCGAATTATGTGGGGCTACCGACAGACTTGAAATGCATCATGTGAGAAAACTCAAAGGTCTCAAAGGAAAAGAGCCTTGGAAGCAATTCATGATTGCAAGAAAAAGAAAAACGATAGCATTGTGCAGTAGTTGTCATAAGAAAGTCCATTATGGTACAATATAGACTGAATATCGAAACGGAGAGCCGGATACGCTGGAAGGTGTACGTCCGGTTCGGAGGCGAGCATTTGGAAATCGCTCATGTTCACATGATACGACGCCGGGTGCTTAGCCTACATTTCAAGTTTTCCGATCTTTCGACGATTGCCTACAACCACATGATGAACCATCAGAATGGATATAAGGTCAAGCCCCAGTTCTATGTCATCAACTTTGACGATCCGCGTAGAAGCCACCGCTGCAATCCGATTCACCCGGATTTCATGAGTGACATTTCCGATGCTTATGAGAGTGCATACACCATTATGCTCAATCTCAACAAGACGTGGGTTCAGAAGCAGGGCGACTTCTTCGTGGAGAGTCCGATAATCCTCTTTGCAGCCATCATTTGGTATCTAAGAATCTACAAAAACGGAAAGTATTGTACCTTTCCTCATGCCATAGAATTGCTCAACCGCAGATACGAGGATGTTTTTCCGATACTGACGAGCTATCCCGAACTGGAGAACTATCTTTCTCCATTCATGGATGCATGGCAAGGTGGAGCGATGGAGCAGTTGGCGGGTCAGATTGCCAGCGCAAAGATTCCGCTGTCACGAATGATCTCACCACAACTCTACTGGGTGATGTCCGCAAGCGAGTTTACACTCGACATCAACAATCCCGAAGAACCGAAGATTCTATGTGTCGGCAACAACCCCGACCGTCAGAACATTTATGGTGCTGCACTCGGCTTGTACAACAGCCGCATCGTGAAACTCATCAACAAGAAGGGACAACTCAAATCATCCGTTATCATTGACGAGTTGCCGACCATCTATTTCAAAGGCTTGGATAATCTGATTGCTACGGCACGAAGCAACAAGGTTGCCGTCTGCTTGGGCTTTCAGGACTTCTCGCAGTTGGTTCGTGATTATGGAGACAAGGAGGCTAAGGTGGTTATCAATACCGTTGGTAATATCTTCAGCGGACAGGTCGTTGGCGAGACCGCCAAGACTTTATCCGAGCGTTTTGGAAAAGTGCTCCAAAAGCGCCAGTCTATTTCCATCAACCGTCAGGATGTCTCTACGTCCATCAATACCCAGATGGACAGTCTCATCCCACCGAGCAAGATTAGCGGACTCACCCAAGGTATGTTTGTTGGATCTGTTTCCGACAACTTCACCGAGCGCATAGAGCAGAAAATCTTCCATGCCGAGATTGTCGTTGACACCGACAAGGTAAAGCGAGAGGAAAGCCATTATCAGCCTATCCCCATCATCAACGACTTCAAGGATGCCGATGGCAACGACTGCATGAAGCAAGCCATTCAGGACAACTACAACCAAATCAAGGAGGATGTCAAGCTGATTGTCAAGGACGAGCTGGAGCGCATCGCTGGTGACGAGAGCTTAAAGCATCTCATACAGAAATAAACAATAAGGCGAGTAACTTTTAGGAATTGTCCTTTCAGTTACTCGCCCCTGCATACATATATGGGATTTATCGTTTTTTATCTTCTCATTCTTTCCAATTCATCATCCTTTCGCATTTTGTCGTTCAACTTCTCCTGCATTCTGTCAAGGAAGTAAGTACGGCTATGGTTCTTGCGTCTTCTGATGTCGGTGTAGAAACGATAGCAGTCCTTGGCTTTGATACCAAAGAACTGGTACATGGCTTGCGCCAAGTCCTTGAACTTCACATCGCCATCATTCACGCTTCCCATGACGCAGATGCCATATACCATTTCTACAAGGTCAACGGCATTGCCAGTCCATTTTACTAATGGCTTTGATTCTGATGATACTGGCGGAGAGGCTTCTGAAGTGGATGTGGTCACATGAAGATGATATGCTGCTGTTACATGCTCTTGCATCCTTCGGACAAATGCAATTGCTTTGCGCACATACAAGCCTACGGTTCCCAAACAATCCTTTATATGGGGCATTGACAGATGAAAGTCAAGCTCGGTCTCTGCGTATGACAGTGCAAAGACCGCTTGCTTCACGTTGGTGCTGCATAAATCAACCACAACCTTGATAAACTCACGATATGAGTTCTCCAAAGCGTTACCACCTTTGTTCTTATGACCTGCATTCAGCAAGTTGAAAAAATCAGTCTCTATCAATATGTTGTATTCCATGTTGCTGTCTCTTTTATGGGTTTGTACTAATTTGATGTTTCTGTGCGCACATCAGTTATTAGTCCAATACCTATGCCATTCCAAGACAATCTAAACAATTGGATGATGATATTTCCTGATAATCAGCAACTTTATCAAGAGAATAAGATTTTCACGAGGAAATTGCAAGCAGAAATAGTGTAAGGAAAACCGGACACTCGTCCAATCTTCCTTACACGGTTCTTATACCGTTACAACTTGTTAGTAGGAATACCATACTCTTTCATACGGGCATAGAATGTAGTATGGCTCATTTCCAACATTTTTGCCGCATCACGCTTGATGCCATTGCATTGCTTCAAAGCCCACAAGATACGCTCTCGATTGATCTTGCGTTCTTGTTCATCAAAGTCCAAAGCCTCTTCTGTCAATGTCGATTGTGACAACTGCAAGTCCTCGACATCTATTATCTCATTCTCGCATAACAGCATAGCTCGCATGATACATGATTTCAACTCACGCACATTACCTGGCCATGTATGGCTTACAAGTGCCCTTTGCGCTTCCTTACTGATACATTTTATATCTTTGTCCGTATGCCTATCATATAGTTTCAGGAAGAAGTTAGCTAATGGCATAATATCTTCCTTGCAATCCCGCAACCGTGGAATCTCAATAACCGCTTCGTGAAGTCGATAATACAGGTCGCTTCTGAATCGTCCTTCCCGAACTGCCTCTTGCAGGTTTTCGTTGGTGGCGGCAATAATGCGCACATCAGCCACTTTATCTTTTGTAGCTCCCAATGGTCGGTAGCTCTTGGATTGCAACACACGCAGCAGCATCGCCTGTACGTCTTTCGGCAGGTTGCCAATCTCGTCCAAGAACAGTGTACCTCCAGCAGCCAATTCAAAGTAACCTTTTCTTGCTGCGTCCGCACTTGTGAATGCACCTTTCTCATGCCCGAAGAGAGCGGAAACGGCAAGTTCTGCAGAAAGTGTACCGCAATCTACTACCTCAAAAGGCTTGTCGGCTCTTTTGCTTTGCAGATGTATCTTTTCCGCTATATGTTCTTTGCCTGTTCCGTTGTCTCCCAATATCATAACAGCCATGTCGCTTTTGGCAAACAATTCTGCCATTTTGTATATACGGCGAAACTTCTCACTTTTGCGGTAAACAATCTTGTTATTCAACTCTACGAGTCGTTTTCGCTTGTCTATGATTTCTTCCAAACGTTCATAAACTACATCAAGCAACAATTTCTTTGGTATATAGTCTTCTGCTCCTAATTTCATAGTCCTCACGGCACTCATGCTTTCATCGTAAGATGTCATGATAATAAATGGATTCTGGTAGCCGTTACTACGCATCCATTCCAACAGGTCGATACCGTTATCATTCCCCAAGCGCATATCAGAAATGACAACATCCCATTCAGAAGATTCCCTCACAGCTTTCAGACCATCTCTGTAATTGTAGCATAAGATTGTTTTCCATTCCTTCGCCTCCAACTTCTTGCCCAACATATTGCAAAATGTCTGGCTATCTTCAATTATTATTACTTTCTTCATGCTGTTACCTCCTCAATTTTCTTTTGTGCGGCTTTGATGATTGCCTCACCATGTGCGAAAACATCCTCAACCGCTTGGTTGATAACGTCGTCTGATGATGTAGAATCTTCAATCAGATCAAAGAGATGGTTCAAAGACTCGTCAGATTGTACCATCATCCACGAGCTTCTTGCATGGTGAATGGCATCGGACATTTTCTTGCGGTTCTCCTCTTGGGCTGCATTACGGATACTGCCCAATGTATCAGTCATTTCCTTTACGAAATTCTCCAAAGTCTCTTTTTCATTGCCGTAGGTCAGCAACATAGAAAAGTCTATTTGTTTTTCTGCTATCTTGCCATTCACACACTTTCTTGCAGTGTTTATCAAATCCTTGTCAGACATTGGCTTGAACAGACAAGCGACAAATCCTGCGTCAAGCAGTTCTTGCTCACTCACATTTGGTGCTGCTGTCATAACGACAACAGGAATGGTCTTGGAGTTACGCACGTTCACCATACGCATCATTTCCAGAATCTCAATACCGTTCACTTCAGCCATCTTCAAATCCGTTATCAGCAGATCATAAGATTTTTTGCGCATCATATCCAATAAATCCGTGGCATTATTACAAGTGTCACATACAATGCCGTTTGATGCAAACGCCTCACGGATGGTACTCAGTTGCACATGGCTATCATCAATGGCAATGACAGTAAACGAATCTTGCCGTTTCGTTCTATACTGGATTGGTTCCACATTCTGCTTTTCGGCTGCAGCCATAGGAAGACTAATGGTAAAGATACTTCCAAGCCCTTGGTGACTGGACACATCGATTTTTCCTTTCATCAGTGAAACGAGGTTCTTGACAATGGAAAGCCCCAAGCCAAATCCCGGTTGGGTAACCGCATTTCCCAATCTTGCAAATTCCTTGAAGATTTGTTTTTGTTGCTTGTCATCCAATCCTGTTCCTGTATCCTTAACCATTAGCATGAACACACCATTCTTATAGGTTGTGGACAATACTATCTCACCCTTTCCCGTATATTTGATGGCATTGGAAAGCAGATTGCGTCCTATTGTAAGCACCTTTTCCTTGTCTCCATTGACAACACCATCTGCCTTATTGTTGACGCTCAATTCCAGTTGTTTCTTTGCAGCAAAGGGCTCATACTCCATCTTTAATTGCTCGGCAATGTCCATCATACGGAAAGGGCGTTCCTTGACGGTCGCTTTTCCATTCGCTAATTTGGAGTAAACCAGGAAACTGTCAATCATAGAAGTCAAGCCTTTCGATGTGTCAACAATCAAGTCGGCATACCGTTTGCTTTCATCCGTAGCATCATCAAGTCCGCTAATCTTGCGAGCATAATCCTTGATGGCAGACAAAGGACTGCGCATCTCATGTGTTACTGTCAGCATCACCTTTCTTGTTTCTTCCTTGCTCTTACGTGTCTTGAATGCGAATCGCCATACCAATAGAAATAATACGAAAAACACCAATATCAACAATCCTATCATCCCTATATAATAATAGGTATAATTGCCTTCCAAGTCTGCGATTTGTCGCTCACGAACTTTTATGCCTTTATCCACATTTTCATCAGCTATGCTGATTACTCTTTGCAACTGCTTATTGATACCTTCATTTCTGTTTCCAAGACTATCCAATATCTCCACTACCTTACGGCTTTGCTGGTGATGTTTAGCAACAACCGTTTGGTTTAGGTTGGTGAGCATCTTTTCAGTTTGGGTTAAACGGTTGCCTGTTGTTACTGCATTTTCTTTCTTGCCGAACAATCTGCTGAAGAAACCTCGCTTCTTAGGTTTTGCCTGCTGTGGCATAGCTGAAAGTCTTTTGCTTTCAGTTTTATTCTGCTCTACAATTCTTGGAACTTCTGCGGTCAGCTTTTCTTGAGTGTCATTCAGTTCCAGCATAGCATCCTTTATATCCAGAAGGAGCAGTTCCTTTTCTGCAAGAAGATGGCAGATTGTATCAGCATCTTCCTTCGGACAAATATCTGCGATACCTTGAAGCATACTGTCCACTTCCAATCGAAGCGAATGATACTCATTTACATCTGTTGAGTCCCAATCCGCAACCATTTCACCAAGCAGTGACAATTCCGTTATGTGCAAGTTTAAGTCATGCACATTCTTTCGCCACTGATGCAGTTCTGCATTTCTACACTCAATCTCCTTTCTGTCGCGCCATTCAAATAGGCCGATTACAATGGTACATCCTACGATGACGATGGCAGTCATGATGCCTAAAGCCATCCATCTACAGATATGCCCGGTCTGTTCTTTGCGTTCCATGTTGTTTACTTTTTACGTTTCTATTACTTCATTATTGCTTTGCACTAATATTTTTAATCGGCAAAGATAATGGCAGGAAGCATTAAATACGAATATTTATATATATTATAACAACTTTTATGTAAATTCTTGGTAAAAACAGCATATCGTTAGGGAAAGAGCCATTATTGAATAATAACCATTGGCAAGGAAGCCAAAAGCTGACAAAGTGTAGATTGTGAGACTAAATCGAAAAAGGATGGCAAGAGTTTCCTACCTGTTGATACAGACATTCAAAGAAAAGCAGAACGAGCGGGAAAGTTAAGAGGTACCTTCCAAGTGCTTGATGGCAATATCTTGATGCTTGTGCATCCTTCGAGTGGTGACAATATATTCTACAAGGTGAGGAATGACAACAATATTATTTTGATTGACTCGTTTGGTAATGAACCTAAAAAAGAGGATAGGAAAAACTATATTCTGAAGAAAAGGTAAAGTTTAAAAACAGTGTTTAAGTAATATGCAAAAAATAACTTGCGCAGCTTTTCTCGTGTGCTATTTAGCAATAGTAGGCTATCATCGCAGAATTTCTGCGCAAGTTATTTTTAACATTACTAACTATAACGTTTATTGCTAAACACAGTGCTTTAATCCCAGTCTAACTCATGATTTATGATTTTTATAATAAAGCGGTGAAGCTAATAACAACATTTCTTTGATAACAGTCTGTATGTCATTAGGAAAATTCTCAATAAATGCCTTATACCCAGAAGCCACTTTATGATAATTCACATATAATGTATATTTAACATTATCCTTAGCTATATTTGCATCAAAATATGAACACGTTTTTAATTTAGAAATTGCATTTTGTATTGTTTCTTGTTGGGTAACAGCAAGTTTCCTTCTAATAAGGGGATATGATGAATTCCATACAATATTATTATTTGATATTGTATTTGCAATTTTAACATATCCTATCCCATATGTTAATATCGTGTCGCAATATTCAATTATTTGATAATCGGAATCTCCAAAATCCATAACTAAGATTATAGATTTTCCCTTCTTTTGAAGATGGTTTGATAGCGATGATATTTTGAGATTGTTTTTATCTTGACGTGTATTAGAACACGAGCCTATAGTAAATAATAGGCTAATAATTAAAAATAGTCTGAACATAATCATTTGTCTTTATAATAGCCATTGGATGGATAAATTCCATCCAATGACTTGTTTTTAAATTAGTATGCTCCTCGTGGATTTAATCCTTGATCTTTACGAATGTCATTTTCTGTAATATCATTCTTTTTTACATGATTTAAACCAACAGTTGCTGCTTCTTCTTTGCTTAGAGTTTCCATGACTCTTTGTCCCCGATTATTCATATAGGAATAAGACTCGCTTTCTGAATACTCTATTGCAACTCCACGCATTGATCTGTCACCATGAATCATTTCATGAGCTAATCCAACTTGGGAAGGTCTCTTTTTATTACTAACTCTACCTGTTTTTCTATTCAGAGTTGGGATGTCTGGATTTGATTCCGGATTGAAATGTACATTCACATTAGACCCCTTACCATTAATTGCATTAGTTGGATTATCATCTGTTTCAAAGTTACCTTCTTCTTTCTCTGATATGATATTAATTGTCATTATTCTTTTAGAACTATTAATTCTACGTATAAGACGTGTGCCTGCTGATTTATTTCCTTTGCCTAAAGATGCGATTTTTATTCTAACAGAACCATCTTTTTGAGTAGAAAATACAACTTTATCATCTGTTAATTTTTGAATATTTCCCAAAACAATAAATATCTGTTCAGAAGTAGTCCCTTTTGGTAATTTGATAATTCTCCCATCAGGATCTATGAAGCGTACAGGATTGTTAGCCGTATAGCAATAACTACTTATGTTTGGATATTTATTTTTTATAGGGTCAGTTGTTATCCAAAGACTAATATGAGGATCATAGTACCTCGCCCCATAGTAATACAATCCCGTTTCCTCATCAAATTCCTTCGCATTGAAAAGATAAGGCGTATTCCAAATGTTATTGCGCTCCTCAACGAACACTTCACCGAAAGGTACATACTCGATATGCTGCACCACCTCGCCTTCAAGGTTGGTGATGTAACTACTGCTACCCAAATGGTCTGGGTGGTAGTAGAACTGC
>ERZ773227.2073-NODE-2073-length-11567-cov-29.650017_pt1 | contig 11567 bp, 6 predicted proteins | sample MGYA00580525_ERZ773227 | MGnify/ENA primary metagenome ERZ773227 (study PRJEB29015, sample SAMEA2737782) | human gut metagenome | biome: human gut; feature: human-associated habitat; material: faeces | place: China | collected 2012 ... | reverse complement strand
CAATCTGGACAACGTGCTTGTCCCAAATCTTGTCGAATAATGTATTCATAATATCCTGTTTGTTATATATTTATCTGAATTAATTTTATCTTACCTTGAACTTGTTGATACAGTCGATGTAAGCCTCAACAGAAGCGGTCACGATATCGGTATCTGCACCGAAGCCATAATATACATGGCCATCGTATTCTACCTGCATGTGAACCTTACCAACATCGTCTGAACCCTTGTCAATCGCCTGGATAGTGAACTCCTTGAGGTTCATCTCCTTGGTGATGACCTTCTTGAGGGCACGGATGGCAGCATCCACAGGACCATTACCAGAAGAAGCAGCCTCGAACTTCTGACCAGCGATGTTCAAACCGATGCTTGCCACGCTCTTCACACCCTTGCCGGTAGTTACCTGCAACCAGTCGAGCTGAACACCATGCTTGTCGGCAGAATCAGCACCTGCGAGCACCAGTACATCCTCGTCGGTAACTTCCTTCTTCTTATCTGCCAACTGGAGGAACTTCTTGTAAATCTTGTCGAGCTTCTCCTCGTCATCTACATTCACGCCATTTACGTGGAGGCGATACTTCAAGGCTGCACGACCCGAGCGAGCTGTCAATACGATAGCGTTATCATCCAAACCCACATCCTTAGGGTCAATGATTTCGTAAGTCTGGACATTCTTCAAGACGCCATCCTGGTGGATACCAGAAGAATGAGCGAAGGCATTACGGCCCACAATCGCCTTGTTAGGCTGAACAGGCATGTTCATCAGGCTGCTCACCATGCGAGACATCGGAACAATCTTTGTTGTATTGATGTTGGTATCAATATTGATATGCTTGTGGCACTTCAGAATCATGGCGATTTCCTCGAGCGATGTATTACCCGCACGCTCACCGATACCATTCATGGTCACTTCCACCTGGCGGGCGCCATTCAATACACCCTGCAGGGTATTGGCAGTAGCCATACCGAGATCGTTGTGACAGTGGGTAGAGATGCATGCATTCTCGATGCCGTCAACGTGATCCATCAGATACTTGATCTTGGCACCATACTCATCTGGCAAGCAATAGCCGGTGGTGTCAGGAATGTTAACTACGGTAGCACCTGCCTTGATGACAGCCTCTACCACGCGAGCCAGATACTCATTGTCGGTACGACCAGCGTCCTCAGCGTAGAACTCCACATCCTCAACATACTTCTTGGCATACTTGACAGCAGCCACGGCACGCTCGATGATCTCCTCGCGGTTGGAATTGAACTTATATTTGATATGGCTATCGCTGGTACCGATACCCGTATGAATTCTCTTATGCTTAGCATACTGCAACGCCTCGGCAGCACAGTCGATATCCTTTTCCACCGCACGGGTCAGTGCACAGATGGTAGGCCATGTTACAGCCTTGGAAATCTCTACTACGGAATTGAAGTCACCTGGGCTTGAAATAGGGAATCCAGCCTCAATGACATCAACGCCCAACTGCTCCAGCGCCTTAGCTACCTGAATCTTCTCTACGGTATTCAACTGGCATCCTGGAACCTGTTCGCCATCACGAAGGGTTGTGTCGAAAATAAATAATCTGTCACTCATATCTCTTAAATATTTTTATTTCTCTTATTAATTAAAGCTTTTGCCCTTATAGGGGCAACATTGCGCCCTTACTTTTGGCAAGGGCATAAAGAGCTGGGAATTAAAAAAGCCTTTCTCACTCCCATATACGGAAGTGTAGAAAGGCTCAATATATCCAAACCGCTGAACTATACGCACACCTTATCACTTCCGCCTACATGCTGCAGTCGAAGTCGAATAATAATAATGCTTGTAATATTCAACGCTAATGCTCTCATATTTTTCTATTTTTATACGTTATATATTTATCGCTGGCAAAGGTAATCATTTTCTCTGATATACGCAAACAATTTATAACTTTTTTAATAGAAAATCTATCAAATTGCCATTTTTCACCTATTTTTTACCCAAAATCTAGAGAAATGAGCCGTTTTTATGCCAGATTATTCAGAAAAAGAACGTTCTGGTACGAAATTATTCTCTTTTCAACTAGAAAGGTAACGGACCGTCAGGTCCTGTCATAGGCGGAGGTGGAATGGCACCGCTGGCAATCATTCCATCAGAAGCCCCACTGTTCATCTTGGAACCCATGATTTCGCCACCCTCCTGTACTGGAGTATAGGAATCGGTAGGATCCTGGAAGCGGGTGAACTCGCCACGGAAGTTGAGGAGTACATCTCCGGTGGCACCCTTACGGTGCTTGGCGATGATGATCTGCGCCATACCATGAAGATCGTTTCCCTTTTCATCCTGATAGATGTGATAGTATTCCGGACGATGAACGAAGAGTACCATATCGGCATCCTGCTCGATGGCTCCGGATTCACGGAGGTCGCTCAACTGTGGTCGCTTTCCTTCGAGACCCTCACGGTTTTCTACGTTACGCGAGAGCTGAGAGAGGGCGAGTACCGGGATATTCAACTCCTTGGCAAGTCCCTTGAGGGAACGAGAGATGGTGGAAACCTCTTCCTGACGGCTACCGAACTTCATACCGTTGGCATTCATCAGCTGGAGGTAGTCAATCATCAACAGCTTTACTCCCTTCTCTCTCACCAGTCGGCGCGCCTTGGTTCTCAACTCAAAGACGGAGAGACCTGGAGTATCATCTATATAAATAGGTGCACCCGTGAGAGAACGGATCTTCTTGTCCAGTCGCTCCCACTCGCTTGGATCCAACTGACCGTTCAGGATCTTCTTACCCGAAATCTCGCAGACATTCGAGATAAGACGGTTGACCAGCTGAACGTTGTTCATTTCAAGCGAGAAGAATCCGATAGGCACCCCGTGATCCACCGCAACATTCTTGGCGATACTCAGCGCAAAGGAAGTCTTACCCATGGCAGGACGTCCGGCGATGATTACCAGGTCGGAAGGCTGCCAACCGGAAGTCATATCATCCATCTGCTGGTAACCGGTAGGAATACCCGTGAGTCCGCCCTTGTTCTGGGCGGCACGCTGCAGGATATCCACGGCATCCTTGATCACCGGATCAATCTGGGTGTAATCCTGCTTCATATTACCCTGAGAGAGCTGGAAAAGCTCACCCTCGGCATGCTGCATGAGTTCGTCCACATCCACACCCTCATCATACGCCTGGGTCTCGATGTCGCCGGCATAATGGATGAGCTGTCGCTGCAGATATTTCTGCGCCAGGATTCGGGCATGGTACTCGATGTGGGCAGCCGAAGCCACCTGCGAGGAAATCTCCATCAGGTAACCGGCTCCACCCACCTTCTCGATGGCGCCCATCTTGGTGAGTTCATCCGTAACGGTCATGATATCCACGGGGCGCTCCTCCATATTCATGGTCTGAATCGCCTCGTAGATTTTCTGATGTCTCGGATCATAAAAGGTTTCGGGTTTCAGCATCTCGGATACTACCGAAAAAGCATCGGTATCAATCATCAATGCACCCAGAACCACCTTCTCCAACTCCACCGCCTGCGGTTGCAGGTGGGCGTAGTTGGTATCTATCTGTGTCTTGTTATTGTTATTTCTATTCTGATTTATCGGCATACTTCTTTATTTCTTCTTGCGATTTCTGGTGTTCAGCCACTACCTGATTATAGATAATCATCAAATCAGTGTAAGAACATCCATAGTTCTTCAACCATTTATAGTCTTCCTTAAGGGCTTCAAAGAATACATTCTCATCCTTTTCTACATAATAGGCATAAGCCCTGAAGAAAGGTCCCATAGCCTTTTTCGGCTGATGTTCTATCAATGCCAGGAGACCAAGCGAATAGTTATTGTAAGCCTCGGCAGCCTTATCATTCTTCATCATCTTGAAGAAGAGATCCATCGCCTGCATCATCATATTCTTCGTATCCTTACCCTCTTTTTTCATCTTCTCGAAACTACCGAAAAGCTCGTTCGCTTCGGCGAAATATTCATCCAGGCGCTGATGAGCCTTCTGGAAGTTCTCTTCCGCATGTTCGCCACCTATCTTGATAAGCAGCTGTGTGAGCAAAGCTCCCGCCATCTGATTCTCCGGATGGGTATAATCCAGCTCGTAAGCCAGCGGCATCGCCTCTTCAAATCTGTTGTTCATGACGATGAACTTCAGTTTATCCAGTTTCAACTCGAAGAGTTCCTCTTCTGAGAATGAATCCTTGAACTCCATCAGCTTGTCGAAATTCTCCAGATACTCATCCACCTGGATGAGATTACGATAGCAGATGCCCAGCTGCAGATATACCTGCTTCATGTCAGGCTTTATCTTCAGCATCTTCTTGAAGTGATTGACAGCCATGCGGAGACTATGATCGTCTTCCTTCTGCATACATACCCATCCCTTCATGAAGTGCATCTCCAGCGTGTCGCATGGTACACCTTCCAGCATCACTTCAACCAGGTCAGGGAACTCGCGGCGGAAGGAATAGCGGGCTATAGCCATGCGGTACTTATCGAAGAATTCATCCTGGAAAAGAGGACCCGCCAAGACGGCATAGGCTGGTTTGTCATCATCCAGCTCGTCGAGGATAGTGAAGATTTCATCCTTCGCTGTATAGAACTTGGAGAAGCGCAGGAGATTGCGGATGTAGTTGATACGGATACGCTTTGCACGATGCTCTCCAGGCTCTTTAAAAAATTCATTAACAATCTCTTCCTCATCTGCAGGCTCGCTGCCATCTCCCTCATCCTCAGGGTCATCGTAACAGTCAACAATATTCTCCGGTATCTCATTAGGATGAGAGACAATCAGGTTTGCCAGGGAATAGGCATCGGCAGGACAAGATCTTGCAGTAGAACAGAAAGCCTTGCAGAACTTTCTCTTCTCATCTACGAATCCGAGAGCCTCGGTTACATGAGGATTCTTCAGATAGAAAGGCATGAACCAATTGTACAGATGAGTAAAGAAATCAGTCTGGTCTCGTAACATCTTAAACTGCGGCAAGAGGATGTCAATACCCTTATCCATCATTTCATCCATAGAGAGCGGGCTATCCATATCCACGTCGAGATTAGGGATTCCATCCTCGTCGGTATTGATATCGACAGAACGGATAGGACTCTCTTCCGAAGTTTCCTCGTCTTCATCGATTTCGAAGATATTTCGCATATCTTCATCAGCCTCCAGCAAATTGGCTACCTTATCCTTCAGGTCGCCGAGAAAACGTTTTGACAGCGATGCCATGATGTCATTGGTATAGTCGATAGACTTCTGCTCGCTGAATACAGTCACGGCAAGCATCTTCTGGGCTTTTATGATTTCGGCAAGCAAGTCTGAATCATTCTTGCAATCCTCGGTCAACTGCTCTGCAAAGCTACGGAAGTCAGGCTGCTGTTCGTAGCAGCCGCAATTCGTAGAAACCAGCAGCCATCCCAGGAGGGCACGCACCTTCACCTCATCGTCATCTGCCAGGCGGTAGATATCGTAGAGCAAAGTGAATTTACCCATATCGAAAACGGTGGCGGCAGAGAGCGTAATGGCACTCACCAGAAGCTGAGAGGTCAAGGAATCAACTGTAGGCGAAAGGATGGTGTCTTTGACAACAGCACGTTCCTCATCATTCCAATATCCAGAAGAGACAAATCTGTCGAAAATCTTTTCGCGATACTCTTCCCACTCCTGATACAGACGGGCTGAAGCCTGGTCCTGATCCTCCTTCGAGAGGTCGTGGTTCAGGAAAAGCATCGCCTCTCGGGAAACGAATTTCTCGAGGGTTGGCTTCACCTCTTCAATATCTATCGCCTCGCCCTGCTTTTTCAAATCCTTGAAAATACCCTGTTCTGAACGGATATCCATCTCGATATCTACCAGGAACTGGTCGAGTTCAGAAATAGCTTCGGAGACTAATTTCGCTCTACCCTCAGGTGTCGTTTCCGGGATTTTAAACTCCTTTACAGCTTTGGCATCCAGCTTGAGAAAGCCAAGCATTTCAGTAGATATCTTCTTGCGTTGGAAGAGACTCAAACTGGCGATAACGGTTGACAGCAAACCTTGCACCAGACGGTGTATATACGGCTGATGGTTCGGACTGTTTTTTATGATAGCAAAAAGCATTGGATTGCATTCGGCGAAACGCTGCTGATGAATCATTTGACGGATTTCAACAACATCCTCCAATAACTCTTTCTGGGCCAGAACTTCTTCTGGGTTATTAGACTCTTCTGACAAATTTACTTCTTCTGACATAATTGTAGTTGTTTAATTGTTAATATCTGCCACCTTGAGGTCTCGCTGGCGAGGCTCCATAGCGTGACTGTACTTTAATTTTGGCAGATTGCTAACGGTTTGGGCATCAATACCATAATACTTGGTCAGTAAAGCGGCATAGTGGTGTACGCCATTCTTATTGATGCTATCTACAGCGATGTCGTAAGCTTTCACGAATCTGTCGATTTGATTTTTTCTTCGGGGTTCCGTCTTCAGTTTGCTGCGGAAGGCAATCACTCCCAACTGGAGGTTCTTGTCTCTACTATCCGCCAGTGCCACATGCTTAGCCATTCTTGCCTGTGTGGCGTAAGGCTCCGGCATCCAGGCGGCATCCATCTCATTGTTGAGGAGCATGCGCAGGCGGATGTTCAGGTCGTTGATCTGCACGCGATATACGTCATACTTGGTCTTCACGCTGTCGATGACAAGCGTAGAGAGATAATCGGTGGCAGAATGACGGGTCATGGCTATCATCTTGTCTGACAGCTGCTTCAGCTCCGAGATACGCGCCTTGCGGTTGGTGATAAGCTGCCAGTACAGATTGGTAGAGACAGGATAGAAGAGCTGTGTGCCCTGCTTCTGCAGGCGGGCAGCTCTCACCAGGTCGGTCACCGTACCCTCTACCCTCTTTCGGGCGATGGCTGTATCGCAGTCCATCTGCGCATTGTAGCGATAGAGATGTACCGTTACTCCCTGCTTCAGGAAGATGCTGTCCTCGTAAGCCAGATAAACCGGAAGGCAATCGAGCGTAGGCATCACACCCACCTTGAGCGAAGCCCTGTCGATGCTGTCGAGTCGGGCCTTCTCCTGTTTGCTCAGTCGCAGTCGCTTCTGCTGTGAATCGCCGCAACTGGCCATTCCCAGCAGAAGTGCTGAAACCAGACATATCATGATTGAAAATTTCTTCATTGTATTTTTACTCTACATTCTTCATCGTATATACTCTGACATAGAGATTTTACTCTTTTTACGCTGTCAGAGCTTACTCCACATAAAGCACGAGTCCCTTCAGGTATTCGCCTTCAGGATGATAGATGTTGATAGGATGATCGGCTGGCTGATGCAACTGGTGCAGGATGCGAACCTTTCTTCCTGCCTGGGCTGCTGCAGTAAACACAGCGTTGCGGAAATTATCCTTGGTAACCACCTGAGAGCAGCTGAAGGTGAAGAGGATTCCACCCTTCTTGATTCTCTGCAATCCCTTTACATTCAGGCGGGTATATCCCTTCAGCGCATTGCGCAGCGCTGCACGGTGCTTGGCAAAGGCTGGAGGATCGAGGATGATGAGATCATACTGCTGGTCGTGCTCATCCAGATACTTGAACGCATCCTCGCAGAATGCCTCGTGGCGTGGGTCGCCAGGGAAGTTGAGAGCGATGTTCTCATTGGTCAGCTCGATCGCCTTGGCGCTGCTGTCCACGGAGTGAACCGCCTTGGCATTGCCGCGCATGGCATAGACTGAGAAACCGCCGGTATAGCAGAACATGTTGAGCACGCTCTTGCCCTTGGCGTAATGCTCGAGCAGGGAGCGGTTCTCACGCTGATCTACGAAGAAACCGGTCTTCTGACCGCGCAGCCAGTCGATATGGAACTTCAATCCGTTCTCCACAGCTACGTCATCGGCATCGCCACCCAAAATAAAGCCATTCTCCTGGCGCAGGTCTGCCTTGTATGGCAGGGTGGTCTCACTCTTGTAGTAGATGTTCTGCAGCTCGTCGCCCATCACCTGCTTCAGCGCCTTGGCAATCTCCATACGGCATACATGCATACCCACACTGTGAGCCTGCATCACGGCTGTAGGACCATAGCAGTCGATAACGAGACCCGGCAGGTTATCTCCCTCGCCATGCACCAGTCGATAGGTGTTGTTGTCTGGATTTCCGGCGATACCTACCGCCAGTCGCATCTTGTAAGCCGACTCCAGTCGGGCGCACCAGAATTCGTTGTCGATATCCACATCGCTGAAAGAGAGCACTCTCACGGCGATGGAACCGATCTGATAGTGACCGATGGCGATGAAGTCGCCAGCAGAAGTGAAAACCCTTACGGTTTCACCTTCCTCTATATCATTGTCCATGCGCTGGATAGCGCCGGAGAATATCCATGGATGGAATCTCTTGAGAGATTCTTCTTTTCCTTTCTTTAAATATACGTTCTTATACATTATTATATTATATAGTCTTTTAAGTTCTATCAATTCTCTCAATTACGAAAAATCGAATACATCAACCTAGAACTCTACCAGCTCGTAATCGTCAGCCTTGCTGAGACGGTTGAACTCCTCGTAGATATGAATGCAGCACCATGCATCCGTAGCGGCATACCTGCACTGAGCCTCTCTGAGCTCCTGGGATTCCCAGTTGCTGAGTCGCTGTGCCTTGCTGATTTTCTGATGGAAGAGGTTGGCGTAGATTTTCTGCAAGCTCATATCCTTGATGCCGAATTTCTTAGCCACATCCTGCAACTCGATGAAATATCCCGGCTTGAAATCGCATCTGCGATGCAACTGCAAGAGGTCATCATGCCAAGACAATCCCACTTTTGGCACCTTTTTATCCTCCAGGAATCGGATGATGGCTGGTGTCATACCCGTGAGATGCAGGCGGAAGAGATAGCAGGTATCGCGGGTACTCACCTGCAGCAGCGATACCTGGAAGTGCATACCCTTGGAGAAACTTGGTCGTGTCTCCGTATCCACACCCAGAATATCCTGTCCCAGGAGATATTCTACAGCGGCATCTGTATCTTCAGCCTTATCTATCACTATCATATTGCCAGGAAAGAGAATTCGAGGCAGGCTATTGATAGTTTTCTTTTCGAAACTAGTGAAAATTATCTTCATTACTGCTATTTATTCATTACAAGTTGCAAAATTAGCAAAAAATCCCGAAAAAAAGGAGCGTTTCTCAATCTTTTTTGCTAATTTTGCAGTTAAATATTAAAAAGAAATAGAAAAATGGCAAAGAAAAGAACATCAGGCAAAACTAAATCATTTAGCGAAGCCATTGGTTTACAATATATTTTCAACAATACGATTACCGATTTCTTCCTCGGACTCGCCTTGCTCGTAGTTGCTGTCGTCATGATGCTGGCGATGATTTCCTTCCTCAGTACGGGCGCTGCCGACCAGAGCTTGCTGGAGAATCTGAAGCCCGGAGAATGGACCAACACCCAGCAGCTGTTCCAGAACTACTGCGGATCCATGGGAGCCATCCTCTCCTATTGGCTGATGGCGGTGAACTTCGGTTTCCCTGCCTTCCTGATTCCCTGCTTCGTGGTGATGGTGGGTTTCCAGCTGATGAATGTCTATCGTGTGAATCTCTGGAAGTGGTTCTTCTGCATGATGGTGGTGATGATCTGGTCATCCGTCACCTTCGCCAAGTTCCTTACTCCTATCTTCGGTAGTCTCATCTTCAATCCGGGCGGAAAGCACGGCATGTTTGTGGTCCAGACCTTGGAGAATGTCATCGGTCCTCCGGGACTCACCGCCATCCTTCTCTTCGTGGCCATCGCATTCCTCACCTATATCACCACCGAGACCATCACCATCGTGAGAAAGGCACTCAACCCTATCGGCTATATATCTAATAAGGTGAAATTCGAGATTACCAACCATAAGGAGAAGCAGGAGGAGGATGATGCCATCGATGAAGCTTACCGGAATGCTGCCCAGGGTACGGTGCAGGATGAGGAGGATGAGATGGACGAGAACTCCGAGACTTCTCAGGCTCAGGAGACATCCCAAAACCAGATGGCAGACCAAAACGAGGAAAGTTCTCTGCAGCAGATGGCTGAGGAGCAGAAAGATGAGGATGAGAAGACCACCTCGCCAATCGACCTTGATGCAGCCGCAGCCGATGACACCCAGCAGGCTGATGCCGACAAGAACGTGGCTGCTCCGAGTCTGATTCAGCAGCAGCGTGAGCTCAGAGCACAGCGCGCAGAAAGAGAGCGCCAGGAGATGGCTGCAGCCGCTGCCGCTTCGGCTCATATCGGAATGGATATCTCTGTGGCTACCGGAGAGGAGAAGGCTACCAGCAACACCGTAAGCAATGCCGAGGTGCTCAATACTCCTATCAATCCGAAGGAGCCGTTCACAATATACAAGTACCCTACCCTCAACCTGCTGAAGAAATACGACGACCAGGAGGTGTCTATCGATGAAGAGGAGCAGAAGGCGAACAAGAACCGAATCATCGAGGTGCTGGGCAACTTCGGCGTACAGATCAAGACCATCCGTGCCACCGTGGGTCCTACCATCACTCTCTACGAGATTCAGCCTGCCGAGGGTGTGCGCATCTCCAAGATCAAGAACCTGGAGGATGATATCGCCCTGAGCCTCGCTGCCCTGGGTATCCGTATCATCGCTCCTATCCCTGGCAAGGGAACCATCGGTATCGAGGTGCCTAATGCCAAGGCAAACATCGTGAGCATGGAGAGCATCCTGAACTCCAAGAAGTTCCAGGAAACCAAGATGGAGCTGCCTATCGCGCTGGGCAAGACCATCACCAACGAGGTGTTCATGGTGGATCTGGCGAAGATTCCTCACCTGCTCGTTGCCGGTGCTACCGGTCAGGGTAAGTCTGTTGGTCTGAACGCCATCATCACATCCCTGCTCTACAAGAAGCATCCTAACGAGCTGAAGCTGGTGCTCATCGACCCTAAGAAGGTGGAGTTCAGCGTATATTCACGCATCACCAACAAGTTTATGGCTGCCGTTCCGGATGAGGAGGAGCCTATCATCACCGACGTTACCAAGGTGGTAAGAACGCTCAACAGTCTCTGCGTGCTGATGGACAGCCGCTACGACCTGCTGAAGAAGGCGGGAGCCAGAAACATCAAGGAGTATAATCAGAAATACGTGAACCACAGACTGAAACTGACTGATGGTCACGAATTTATGCCATACATCGTGGTAATTATCGATGAGTTTGGAGATTTGATCATGACAGCTGGCAAGGAGGTAGAGCTTCCTATCGCCCGCATCGCCCAGCTGGCACGTGCCGTGGGTATCCACATGATCATCGCTACCCAGCGTCCTACCACCAGCATCATCACCGGTAACATCAAGGCGAACTTCCCGGGCCGTATTGCCTTCAAGGTGACATCGGCCATCGACTCCAAGACCATCCTCGACAGAACGGGAGCCAACCAGCTCATCGGTCGTGGTGATATGCTCTATCTCAACGGCAACGAACCGGTGCGTGTACAGTGCGCCTTCGTAGATACACCAGAGATTGAACGCATCAACGAATACATCTGCAACCAGCCTGGTCCTATCGAACCGATGGAACTCCCTGAACCAGCCAGCGAGGATGGCGGCGTAGGAGGCAACGGCAG
>ERZ773227.2065-NODE-2065-length-11603-cov-98.063734_pt1 | contig 11603 bp, 10 predicted proteins | sample MGYA00580525_ERZ773227 | MGnify/ENA primary metagenome ERZ773227 (study PRJEB29015, sample SAMEA2737782) | human gut metagenome | biome: human gut; feature: human-associated habitat; material: faeces | place: China | collected 2012 ... | reverse complement strand
CTGGAAAAAGGAGAAAAAACGAAAAGGGTGCGCCATAGACTTATGACACACCCTCAAGCACAAAGAAAGGCAGGGATTCCTCAAAGAACCCCTGCCTTTCTTTTTTTTCATATCACCATAAAAAACACAAGTAGCTTCGTTGGCTCACGAAAGTACTTGCGATAAACTATGCTGTTATCTATTATATTTCTTCAGTGCCTGCTTCACCATCTTGCCCCATGGCTTGATGAGATCATCTGTCCAATTGCCGGTAGCCTTGGCACGTGGCAAAAGCATGGAACAGGTTTCATCCTTATCCGAAACCGACCAGTTTACCCAACTCACCTTGTTTTTCTCCATTACATCGAGCCATTTCTGATACTCATCAGGAGCCAGAGGACCATTACCCGAAGCCTCCATACCAGCACATTCTGATACAAAGACCGGCAAACCGCTCTTCACGGCAGCCTCCAGTTTATCACGCAGATAATCTTTATGGGTGGCTGCATAGAAATGAAGGGTATACATCACATTCTCCACACCCTCGATAGGGCTCTTTGCTACGATATCAATATCCTGGTCCCAATGCGGACAGCCCATCAGGATGATATTATCCGGATCATACTTTCTGATTTCCGTGATGATGGTTTTAGCATATACCTTCAAGTCTTCCCATTTATCCTCAACAGGTTCATTGTAGAGTTCGTAAAGCACATGAGGATATTTACCATACTTCTGCGCCATCTTTCCGAAGAAGGCCTTAGCCTCGGCTGTATGCATCTTGTGTGCATGCCAGTCGATAATCACGTAGGTATCATTCTTGATGGCGGCATCTACCACCTGGGTAATGCATTTTAGAGCAAAGTCTGGATTTTCCAGATAGTTGTCGTCTATCTGAATTCCCATGGCTGCTCTGATGATGTTGGCATGCCAGTCTTGCACAAGCCATTTCACCGCATTTTTGTTGTAGAACCGAGGCCAGATGTTGTGCCATCCCAGACTCACGCCTCTCAACACTACAGGGTTACCACTCTGGTCGCAAAGCTGCGCACCTTTTACCTGCAACTGTCCCCATTGCTTTACAGGGTTTGCTGCATACACTTGTGCCATACAAAAGAGGGCACAAATGAGGGTTATTAGTTTTTTCATTTTTTTTAGGGTTTAAAATTAAATATATATTTTTGGGTTTGTTTTTTAGGATAGCTAATACTCCTACATAGGTAGCAGATACAAATCTGCCTTAGTCAGCAGTTCTGCAGCTGATTGATATCCGCTGCAGAACTGAAAGAGATTGATTTTTATCAAAACATTTCACCTTTTTCCTGTTCTTCTTCAAAGCGTTCACACTTCTGGGCTTCCTGCGCCTCATACTGTGCCTGGGCAACACGCTGCTGAGCCTCACGTGCCTTAGCCTCAGCAGCCAGTCGGGCTTTTTCTGCTCTTATTCTTGCCAGTTCAGCCTCTTTTTCTGCTCGCTTCTGCGCCGCCAAAGCTTCCTCTTCGGCACGTTTCTTAGCAGCCTCGGCTTCAGCTATCGCCTTCTGTCGCGCACGTTCTGCAGCCTCAGCTGCAGCTTTGGCTTCAGCTTCAGCACGCTCACGAGCCATACGGAGAAGCATTTCCCTACGCTTAACCAGAAGATCAAACATGATGCCCGCAGCCTCATCCGGCGCAACCTTATCGCCTAACTGAGTTCGAACTTCCTGATATTCTGCCAACATCTTATCCCTGCCAGGTTCTCCCGGAAGAATCTGATAAAGTTCGTTGGCAATACCATCAACCGTAAAGCGGTCGGCAAGCATCTCCGGCACAATCTCCTTATTGGCGATAAGATTCACCAGCGAGATAAACTTCACTTTGATGATATGCTTGAAACCGAAACGGATGAGATGAGGTACAGGCGTTTCATAACATACCACCTGAGGCACATCGAAAAGAGCCGTCTCTAAAGTTGCAGTACCACTGGTAACAAGAGCTGCCGTAGCATACGACAAGAGCGGATAAGTCTTGTTACGCACCAGTTTGACAGGTGTACCTTTGATAAACTTCTCATAGTAAGCATCGTCTATCGAAGGAGCACCGGCAAGCACCATCTGATAATCTTCAAAACGCTCAGCCACCTCAATCATCGCCGGCAGATTGTCTTTGATTTCCTGCAGACGGCTTCCTGCCAGCAAAGCGATAACAGGACGATAGGTGTCAAGATTATTCTCCTGACAGAACTCCGTAAAACTCTGATGATATCCCGACCTGAACTCCCCTACTTCCTGAGCCGTAGGATTACCCACATAGTGAATAGGATAACGGTGCTTCTTTTCGAAGAACGGCACCTCGAATGGCAAGATAGAGAAGAGTTCAACGATATCACGTTTAATGCTGCGGATCCGCCACTCCTTCCATGCCCATATCTTAGGAGAAATGTAATAATAGGCAGGGATATTGGTGTTCTTTTTCAAGAACTTAGCTATCTTGAGATTAAATCCCGGATAATCTACCAGTATCACTACATCCGGCTTCCATTTCACAATATCTTCCTTGCATCTCTTCAGGTTCGAAAAGATGGTACCCAAATGTAGCAGTACAGGCACAAAACCCATATAAGCCAACTCCTTAAAATGCTTGACGCGAGTGCCACCTTCAGCAGCCATCAAATCACCGCCGAAGAAACGGAATTCAGCAAACTCGTCTATTTTTTTCAACGAGCGCATCAATCTGCTGGCATGCAAATCTCCACTAGCCTCGCCTACTATCAGGTAATACTTCATAATTCAAAATTCTTTAACCAATCATAATCCGTTACATCAATCTTAGTTGGGGTAATAGCGATGTAACCATGATTCACAGCCCACTGGTCGGTATCCGTTGTCTCAGGTTCGTCATTACGGTATTCACCCACCATCCAATAATAATCATATCCATGCGGATGAGTGCGATGATCCACCTCATTGATCCAGGAGCCATGAGTCATCCGGCAACCCTTGAAACCCTTGAACGGAGGCAAAGCCGGGAAGTTGACATTCAGACAGGTATATTCTGGCAATCCCTTCTCCAGCACCATCTTAACAACCTTCAGTACCCCATCGTGCAAAGGAGTGAGATCAGCATTTTCATCATAATTGCAACTGCTGAAGGCTATGCTTGGAATATGCTGCATACAGCCCTCCTTAGCTACACCCATAGTTCCCGAATAATGATTATTCACGCTCGAATTGTCACCATGATTGATACCGCCGATAATCAGATCAGGCTTGCGATCAGCAAGAAACTGATCCAACGCTAGTTTCACACAGTCAACCGGTGTGCCGCTACATGACCAAACCTCAACATCATTCCCCATATTGTGGCGACGCTTCAGGCGCAAGGGAGTAGTAGCCGAGAAGGCACAGGCGAATCCCGAGCGGGCACTTTCCGGTGCAACAACCAGCAGGTCGCACCAGTCTTTCAGAAAGCTCACCAGGGTCTTGATTCCATTGGCATGATAGCCATCATCATTCGAAATTAATACTAACGGTTTCTTATTTTCCATAAAAATATCTTTCTTTTTGGTGCAAAAGTACGAAAAAACCTTTAAAGATAGCGACTTTCTCACAATATTTTTGTATCTTTGCCGAAAATTTACTAAGAAAATGGGAAAAATCATCGCATTAGCTAACCAAAAAGGCGGTGTAGGAAAGACTACTACCACCATTAACTTGGCAGCATCGCTTGCCACGCTAGAGAAAACGGTACTCGTAGTGGACGCCGACCCACAGGCAAACGCTTCCAGTGGATTGGGCGTGGACATCAGCGAGGTAGACTGCTCGCTCTACGAATGCATCATCGACCATGCAGACGTGCGCGATGCCATCTACACCACCGACATTGATGGACTCGACATCATACCTAGTCATATCGACCTGGTAGGTGCCGAGATAGAGATGCTGAATCTCAAAAATCGCGAAAAGGTGATTAAGACATTACTACAGCCTATCCGTGACGAATACGACTATATCCTGATAGATTGTTCGCCTTCGCTCGGCCTCATCACTGTCAATTCGTTGACGGCAGCCGACAGTGTCATCATCCCAGTTCAATGTGAATATTTCGCTCTTGAAGGTATCAGCAAATTGCTCAACACCATCAAGATAATCAAGAGCAAGCTGAATCCGAAACTTGAGATAGAAGGTTTCCTGCTCACCATGTATGATAGTCGTCTACGCCTTGCCAACCAGATATACGACGAGGTGAAACGCCACTTCCAGGAATTGGTGTTCAAGACCGTAATCCAGCGCAACGTGAAGCTGAGCGAGAGTCCGAGCCATGGTCTCCCAGTTATCCTTTACGATGCAGAAAGCAATGGAGCCAAGAACCATCTGGCCTTGGCAAAGGAGATTATCAACAAGAATAGTTAAGATTTGGAAATTGAACTCTTTTAGAAAGTTCAATGTTCAAAATTAAAAGTAAAAAAATGGCAGTACACAAGAAATACAACAACGGTACAAAGAGCAACGCTTTAGGACGCGGACTCGATGCCCTCATCTCTACCGAGGGAGTGCGCACCCAGGGCAGCAGTACCATCAATGAAATTCCTCTCGACCAGATTGAGGCGAATCCCAATCAGCCACGCCGGGAGTTTGACGACGAAGCCCTACATGAGCTCGCCGAAAGCATCAAGGCCATAGGCATCATCCAGCCTATCACCTTAAGACAGGTTTCAGAAAACAGATTCCAGATTATCGCCGGTGAACGCCGCTGGCGCGCTTCACAACTTGCGGGGCTGACAGCTATCCCTGCATACATCCGCACCATCAGCGATGAGAACGTAATGGAAATGGCGCTCGTAGAGAATATCCAGCGCCAAGACCTCAACGCCATAGAAATAGCACTCGCCTACGAACACCTTCTGGAAAACGAGGGTATGACACAGGAGAAAATTTCAGAACGTGTGGGCAAGAGCCGTGCAGCTATCGCCAACTATCTGCGACTGCTCAAACTTCCTGCCCAGGTGCAGATGGCACTACAGAAGAAAGAAATCGACATGGGTCATTGCCGTGCCCTACTGGCCCTCGACTCACCTTCGCTGCAAATCAAGTTGTTCAAGGAGATACAAAAGAACGGCTACTCAGTAAGAAAGGTTGAAGAGATGGTACAGCGACTCAAGAGCGGAGAAGACATCGAGAGCGGTAAGAAAACCATCACGGCTAAGGCTCAGATGTCTGAGGAATTTACACAACTCAAAAACCGCCTGTCACAGTTTCTCAATACAAAAGTGCAGTTCACCTGCTCTGCTAAGGGCAAGGGAAAAATCAGCATTCCATTCGCCAACGAAGAGGAGCTGGAGCACATCATGAATGTTTTCGATCAGTTAAAGCAAGAATAAAAGTGAAACTCAGTATATCACAAATCTGTTTGGCAACCCTGCTGCTTCTGGCACCGATGGGCGCACAGGCACAGAAGTCGAAACCAAAAAAACAAGTGACCGATGTGCCAACCATTGCATCAGCCGACTCGGCAAAAATAGCCATCGACTCGATGCTTACCACACAAGACAGCAGCAAACTGGCAAGCCTCACCCAATCAGCAAAGCCTGTACGCAAAAAGCGCAACTGGGCAACCTGGCGACCTGATACCAAGCGTGCCATGTGGTTGGCACTTGTATTACCTGGTGCCGGACAGATATACAATCGCAAATATTGGAAACTGCCTTTCATCTATGGCGGTTTCGTAGGCTGTACATACGCCATCACCTGGAACAACCAGATGTATCACGACTATTCGCAAGCCTACATGGATATTATGGACGATGACCCCAACACCCAGAGCTACAATCAGTTTCTGCACTTGGGTGCCCAGATCAACGAATCGAACATAGAACGCTATAAGGAAATCTTCCGCAAGCGAAAAGATAAATATCGCCGTTGGAGAGACTTGGGAACCTTCGTCATGATAGGCATCTATGCCTTCTCAGTGATTGATGCCTACGTAGATGCATCGCTCTCGGAATTTGACATCTCCGATGATCTCTCGCTCAGAATAGAGCCTACCATGCTGAATAACGGCAACAAGACTGCCAATCCGCTGCGGTCTGGAAGCCTCGGCGTAAGTTGCTCACTCACATTTTAATGCGTGAGGAGTTAGAATACACCTATATATATTATAACGCAAAATAGAAATTAGAAACATAGACGAGATAAAACATCAATATGAAGAAAATACTAGTCATGGCAGCAGCGATGCTGTTCAGCTTACAAGGCATTCATGCCCAAACCGACGTTACAGAAGAAACAGATAACGATGATATCATCACCGTTACCGACAAAGACGGAAAGCAGGAGGAAATCGAAGTACCTGAGGGAATGGAAGATAACCTCGATAGCCTGCTCCACCTTTACAATGCACAGACTTACATGATGGCAGATACAACCTGCAAATACCGCGATGTAAACCCTGTCTTCGAGAAGGAAGTGTATATCGACCGTCTGAAGAGAATGCCTACCATCATCGAAATGCCATACAATGAGGTAGTACAGAAATTCATAGACCGATACAGCGGCAAACTACGCCGTTCGGTAAGTTTCATGTTGGGAGCAAGCAACTTCTACATGCCTATTTTCGAAGAGGCATTAGAGGCTTACAACCTGCCACTGGAACTGAAATATCTGCCAGTTATCGAATCGGCACTTAACCCTAAAGCTGTATCACGCGTTGGTGCCACAGGTTTATGGCAGTTTATGCTGCCTACCGGCAAGCGATATGGACTGGAAGTAAACTCACTCATCGATGAACGCCGCGACCCGGTAAAAGCATCCTATGCAGCCGCTCACTATCTGAGCGACCTGTACAAAATATTCGACGATTGGAGCCTCGTGATTGCAGCTTACAACTGCGGTCCAACCAATGTCAACAAGGCCATCCATCGTGCAAAAGGCAACGCCGACTACTGGAACATCTATCCATATCTGCCAAAGGAAACACGTGGATATGTACCAGCTTTCATTGCTGCCAACTACATCATGAACTACTACTGCGATCATAACATCTGCCCTATGGTAAGCGAACTGCCAGTAAAGACAGACACTATCGTAGTATCAAAAGATATCCACCTGGAGCAGATTTCCAAAGTGCTGAACATCAACATCGAGCACCTGCGCAATCTGAATCCACAGTATCGTCATGATATCATCAACGGATTGAACCATCCGATGGTATTGCGTCTTCCATCTACCCTCATCGGTAGTTTCATCGACCAGCAGGACAGCATCTGTGCTTACAGAGCCGACGAACTCTTCCAGAAGCGCGCTACAGTAGATGTCAACGATGCACAGCCTACCTATAGCCGCCCACGAAGCAGCTACAGTCGCCACAGTGCTTATTCACGCAGCAAGAAGAGCAGCAAACGAGGCAGAAACAGAAAACAAGGCAGCAAGAGTGTTACCATCAAGAATGGTGATACCCTTTCTGAAATAGCAGCACGCCACGGAACAACCGTTAAGAAACTGCGCAAACTGAACGGCATCAAGGGTAACAGTATCCGTGCCGGAAAGAAAATCAAAGTGAAATAAAAGAACTACGTCCGCTGTAGTTTTTTCAGTCTAATTAAGAACATTATTTATTGGAGAGACCCACTATGGATGACCAGAACTTGAAAGACCTCGAAAGAGAGCAGGCTGATAACCAGTTGATTGGCGATGCCTTTCAACACCTGCTTGACACCTACCTGAGTTCGCGACACCGCAAGAAGGTAGATATAGTGACCAAGGCATTCAATTTCGCCCGACAGGCGCACAAAGGTGTGCGCCGCCTCTCGGGCGAACCATATATCATGCACCCTATCGCCGTGGCTCAGATAGCCTGCGAGGAGATGGGGCTCGGCTCAACGAGCATCTGTGCCGCACTGCTTCATGATGTGGTAGAAGATACCGACTACACAGTAGAAGATATCTCAAACATCTTTGGAGCCAAGGTGGCACAAATCGTTGATGGACTCACCAAAATCAGTGGTGGAATCTTCGGCGATAAGGCATCAGCACAGGCAGAAAACTTCAAAAAACTGTTGCTCACTATGAGCGATGACATCCGTGTTATCCTTATCAAGATTTGCGACCGCCTGCACAACATGCGCACGCTGGAATCGCAACCGGCCAACAAACAATACAAGATTGCGGGCGAAACCTTGTATATTTATGCACCTCTCGCCAACCGATTGGGCTTGAACAAGATCAAGACCGAACTCGAAGACCTTAGCTTCCGCTACGACCATCCACAGGAGTATGCCAACATAGAGCATAAACTTGCCGATACCGAATCGCAGCGCGATACCCTCTTCGAGAGTTTTACTGCACCTATCCGCGAAGAACTCGACAAGTTAGGCGTAGAATACAAAATCAAAGCACGTGTGAAGAGCCCTTATTCTATTTGGAACAAGATGCAGAACAAGCACGTTACCTTCGATGAGATTTACGACATTCTTGCTGTGCGCATCATCTTTATGCCAAAGGTAAGAGCAAACGAAGTAAACGAATGTTTCAATATCTACGTAGCCATCAGCAAAATCTACAAAAGCCATCCTGACCGTCTACGCGACTGGTTGAACCATCCGAAAGCAAACGGTTATCAGGCACTCCACGTTACCCTGATGAGTAAGCAGGGAAGATGGATAGAAGTGCAGATCCGTTCCGACCGTATGGACGAGGTAGCAGAAAAGGGGTTTGCTGCCCACTGGAAATACAAAGAAGGAAACGAAGGTGAATATACAGAAGATGAGAACGAGCTGAACGACTGGCTCAGCACCATCAAGGAGATTCTGGACGATCCGCAGCCGGATGCCATGGACTTCCTCGATGCCATCAAGCTGAACCTCTATGCTTCAGAAATCTTCGTCTTCACACCAAAGGGAGAAATCAAGACGATGCCGGCAGGCTGTACTGCCCTCGACTTCGCCTTCCAGATTCATACCTTCCTGGGCAGCCACTGTATCGGAGCCAAGGTAAACCATAAGCTGGTTCCGCTGAGCCATAAGCTGCAAAGTGGCGACCAGGTTGAGATTCTTACTTCCAAGAGCCAGCATGTACAGGAAGAATGGGTAAACTTCGTCAGTTCGGCCAAGGCAAAGAGCAAGATTCTGGCCATCCTGCGCCGCGATTCACGAGAGGTTCAGAAGAAGGGAGAAAACATACTCACCGAATGGCTCAAGAAGAACAGCATCGAGATGAGTGCGTCGGTGGTAGACCGCCTATGCGATTTTCATAATATCCAGAAGCCTGAAACCCTCTTCCAGTCATTGGGAGACCATCAGATTATCCTAGGCGATAAAGACTTCGATGAGTTGCAGGGCAAGTCTAAAAAACAGCAGACCAGCAGCTGGCGCAATTATATCCCATTCCTGGGCAAGAGCAAGGAGAAGGCTCAAGAAAAAGGCATCGTGAAGCCTCAGGATCTTTTCGTGGTGGGCAAAGACTTCAACAAGAAGAAGCCACTCATCCTGACCGAGGAGAACATCAACCAGTTTATCTTCCCTAGCTGCTGCCATGCGATTCCTGGCGATGACGTTATGGGCTTTATCGACAACAAGAACCGCATCGAAATCCATAAGCGCTCTTGCAGCATAGCAGCCAAACTGAAGTCCAGTTTCGGCAACCGCATCGTAGATGCCAAATGGGACATGCACAAGCAGATACTCTTCGATGCTACCATCGAAATCAAGGGTATCGACCGTAAGGGCATGCTGCTGGATGTAAGTAAGGTGATTAGCGACCAGTTGGGTATCAATATCCACAAGGTAACTATCAGTAGCGACAACGGCATCTTCGACGGTACCATCGAACTCCGTGTTCACGACCGCGAAGAAGTTAAGACCATTATGAACCAACTCCGAAATATTGATGATCTGCAAGAAGTACAGAGAATCCTGTAACTTAGGAGTTTATGATAATAAAGAAAAGATAAATAATAGAGAATCGCCGGATTTAAAATCTGGCGTTTCTCTATGAAATCATACAGATTTCAACATCTTATAAAAACAGATTCAAAACAACAAACTTAAAAACAATATGAAAAAATTATTCTTATCATTTTTAATGATGTTGACCCTGTTGCCTCTGGCAGCAGCCAACAAGTATGACACCCCCGACACGATTGTAGTATCCCGTGATGGTACCGGCGAATTCCGCACCATCGACGAAGCCATCGAAGTATGTCGTGCTTTCATGGATTACAGCAAGGTAATCTACGTAAAGAAAGGCGTGTACAAGGAGAAACTCATCCTCCCTTCATGGCTCACCAACATCACCATCTGTGGTGAAGACCGTGATAACACTATCATTACATGGGACGATCATGCCAACATCAAGATGCCTACAGGTGGACTCGATTCAGAAGCTGCTGTAAAGGGTAAACCGATGGGTACATTCCGCACTTATACCCTGAAGGTACAGGGCAGTTACATCACCCTGAAGAACATCACCATTGAGAACAATGCTGCCAAACTGGGACAAGCTGTCTCCCTGCATCTTGAAGGCGATCATATCCTGGTTCAGAACTGCCGTCTGCTGGGCAATCAGGATACCGTTTATACAGGTATAGCCAACAACCGTTCAGCCTTCTATGATTGCTACATCGAAGGAACCACCGATTTCATCTTTGGTCCGGGAAGAGCATGGTTTGAGAATTGTGAGATTCGCAGCAAGGCCAACAGCTACATCACAGCCGCATCCAGTCCTGCCGGTCAGGAATATGGCTATGTATTCAACAAGTGCAAGCTTACCGCCGAGCCAGGTATAGACAAGGTTTATCTGGGCCGCCCATGGCGCCCTTATGCAGCTACCCTCTTCATGAATTGCGAAATGGGCAGCCACATCCGTCCAGAAGGATGGCACAACTGGGGCAAGCATAGCAACGAACAGACAGCCCGCTACAGCGAATATAACAACCACGGTTCAGGTGCTGCAACCAAGGCACGCGTAGCCTGGAGCCGTCAGCTCACCAAGAAAGAAGCAGCTAAAGTTACCATCAAGAATGTCTTCGGCGAAGAAGCGTGGTAACCCTAGCTAATCATAAAGTCCAAAGTTACTAAACCAGTCCATCGAGCTGCTTTTTGAGTTCTTTGAGCTGGTCTCTTACAGAAATAAGGGTGTCGAGAACTTCAGAAGATTTCTCGGCACCCGTTCTGTTTTGGTTCAGATACTTACGGGCAGCCGCAATCTTCAATCCCTTCACCTTGATAAGGTTGTAGATGAGCCTTACCTGCTCAATATCCTTATCGGTATACTGACGCACTTTATTGCCAGCAACCTTCGGTTTGAGAAAAGGAAACTCCTTTTCCCAATATCTCAACGTAGAGTCGTTTAGACCAAACATTTCACCTACTTCCTTGATAGAATAGTACAATTTCGTTGTTTTATCTGGAATTATTGCCATTTTTTCCGTCTTTAATTTCAAAAATAATTAATTTAGTTGCAAAATTAAACAATTCTTCTTATCTTTGCAAAGATTTTCGGAAGAAAATGCCCTAAAGGGCAAAAATATTTTCTGAGAGGACTCTCAATCCCCTCTCCAAAACAGGAAAAAGAAATTAAAGATAAATATAAAAAAGATATGATGACAGCTAATGAAGTGCGCGAATCCTTCAAGAAATTCTTCGAAGGTAA
>ERZ773227.2062-NODE-2062-length-11615-cov-17.574394_pt1 | contig 11615 bp, 8 predicted proteins | sample MGYA00580525_ERZ773227 | MGnify/ENA primary metagenome ERZ773227 (study PRJEB29015, sample SAMEA2737782) | human gut metagenome | biome: human gut; feature: human-associated habitat; material: faeces | place: China | collected 2012 ... | reverse complement strand
TATTAAACCTGTTTTTTTCCTAATGGCTTTCATTGCTCAAGAAGGGAGGCGTGCCTTTATGATACGCGTGGGTATCGCAGGGATCGGTTATATCGCAGAGGAGTATATCAAACTGTTTTCGCAGGGCAAAATCAAAAACGCCGAGCTCCATGCGCTTTCCAGCAGAAATTATGCACATATGGAGGAGATTAAAAATACTTATCATCTGACTGACGCCACACTTTTTTCAGACTACAATGCGATGCTCGCCAGCAGCGGCATCGACATGGTTATCGTCTGCACACCGCATTTCTGCCATCCGGACATGGCCATCCGGTCGATCGAACAGGGGATCCATACTTTGATTGAAAAGCCGGTCGGGGTTTTTCCGGAAGAGCTGGAAACCCTGCGGCTCTGTTGCGCCCGGCATCCGGATATACGCTCCGGAGTGCTGTATTGTCGGCGTGGAAACAAAGCCTTCATAAAGCTGAAGGAATTGACGGACAGCGGTTTCATCGGTGAAATGAAGCGGGTCACATGGATCGTCACCGACATGTACCGGCCTAAAGCGTATTTCGACGCTTATCCTTGGAAAGGAACTTTCCGGGAAGAAGGAGGCGGGCTTCTGATGACTCAGGTATCCCATCAGATCGACCTTCTTGTGTGGCTGTGCGGCCTTCCGTCCGCGCTGCAGGCATTTTGTTCCATCGGACGGGAGCGCGACATTAAAGTTGAAAACGAAGCCACCGTTGTGATGGAATATCCGCGCGGCGCAACAGGGCAGTTTGTCGCTTCTTCCCGCGAGTGTCCCGGCAGCAACCGTCTGGAAATCATCGGAAGCCATGGACAGGCGGTTCTGGAAAATTACAGCATTTTAACTCTTCGTTCACTGCAGCAAGACGAAAAGGATTATTCTTTACAAAGCAGCGAGCCTTACGGGCGCATTCCTTACACAGAGCAGCTGTTCACTTTTAAAAATGAGGAGAACAGTATCTTGCAGGCTGGTATCATAAATAACTTCATTTCTGCAATCACAAAAAACGAACCGGTTTTGTGCCCTGTACAGCAGGCGCTCGACACCCAGATCTTCATCCAAACAGCATATCTGTCTGCATGGAAGCAAAAGATGACGACGCTTCCGCCAGATACAACGATTTTTACAAGGGAATTGTTGAAGCGGATGAAGAACAGAAATTGTTGAGACAGCCGGAGGAGTGAAAGGCTGTACAAAAAGGCTCTCTGCAGATGTACCGTATTTTTACAGGTGCCGAAGCGAAAGCACGTTTCCGGTTCCATTGAAAGACCCGGCAAGACTCAGGCAAAAGGAGTGCAGCACACAAACGCGGCGTATTTCTACAAACAGGCGGCGCCATAACAGAATGGAAACAGCGGTAAAAAACAGTAGACACAGTCTCTCGTGTCTACTGTTCTTTTATTATATGAGGCGAAAATGAGAATCGTCTCCCCCCCTTCTTTCAAACGTCCATCACAAAAGCCCTGTCCAATTTTATGTTTGAACAAGGCTTTTGTTAATTTTTGCTGTTTATTATCCATTGACCATCTCAGCTTAACCGGAAGCCTGACTTTGCACATCCGTCAGCCTGAGACAGAGATTCCCCGAGCGGCTTTTTCCGCGTTCATGCTGTCCATGTCCTTTTCGATGTTCATCGCGCACAGAACAGCCAGCATCACAAAGGTCACCGCCGCCGGCACCCAGCCCAGCAGCGCATTGATCGTGGCGATGGTCGCGTCCGGCTGGGCCGGCAGCGCCTCGTTGAAGCCCGCCATGTGCAGAGAAAGCGTCAGAAGCTGCGTCGCGCCCGCCTGGGCCAGCTTTGCCGCCAGGTTATCGCCTGTTGAAACAAGGCTGTCGATGCGGCGTCCGCTCTGCCATTCGATCAGGTCCGCGATATTGTTGCGATTGGTATTGAACATGACGAAGGTGATGGAAAGGCCGATGCCCACCGTCACCGCGTTCAGATAGATTGCCCCCACCGCAAAGGGGTCGATGACGAACCATACTTTGCCCAGGATCAGTACAGCGGCCGCAAAGATCATCGTCCGCTTGCGGCCGAGCAGCCGGTCCAGCGGGCCGGTCAGCACCGTCGTGATGATGGAAACCACCAGGTACACGGCCTGGATGATGGTGGCCGCGCCGGTGCTGCCCATCACATACGTCGCATAATAGGTGATGGAGCTCATGATGAGCACGTTGTTTACGCCATAGCAGATGATGTACAGCATATTGAGTACCCACGATTTGCAGCGGAACAGCATTTTGGCCGCGCTGCGGGCGCTTACGTGGTCCTCGTCGTCCGAGATCTGTACGACGCGCTCCTTTGTGGTGAAATAGTGTGTGAGGCTGCCGACGATGCAGACAGCGCCCATGACCATGGCGGTGAGCAGGAACCCGCGGGAGCTGCTGCCGTCGATGAGGTTGCCGCCGTTGTCCAGCGCGCCGAACAGCTTGAGCAGCGGCAGGCAGGCCACAGCGCCGATGCCCGAGCCGATGCAGCCGCCCAAATTGCGGTACACGTTGATGGAACGCCGGTCCGCGTCGCGGTTGGTCGCCAGGCCGCCCATGCTGTTGTAAGGGATGGCAACAAAGGTATTGAAGGATTCAAAAATAAAATAGATCACCAGCGCCAGAATGACGGCAGCGGTCTGCGAGGTTTTGAAATCGCAGAACAGCAGTACCACCGAAACCGCCCAGGGCACCGCGAACCACAGCGCGAAGGGGCGGCAGCGCTCGCCGTTTTTGAATTTGTGGTTCACGGACCAGAAGCCGATCAGCGGGTCGTTGACCGCGTCCCAGACGGTTCCGATGGTCAGGATCATGCCCGCGACGAGCACGTCGATCTTCAGTACATTGGTGAGGAAAAACAGATAATAAATGCTCTTGAACTGGTACACCACGTTGCTGGCGGTGGAAAAGGTCAAAAAGCCGAACTTTTCCCCAAATTTCAAAGGCGGGATCACATTTGTCCGAACATCCTGCTTCATACGGTGGGTTCCTCCTTTTCAAGGGCCTGCAAACGGTCGCGCAGCAGGCTTTTGAAGCGCTCCGGCTCGTCGGTCATCGGGTTGTGGCCCGACTGCTCGAACCAGATCAGCTCCTTTTTCGGTGCCTGGATCAAATCGAAATAATCCTGCACCAGCGCCGCAGGAGTGTTCTGGTCCAGCACGCCGTCAAAGATAAAATAAGGCACCTGGAATTTTGTACAGGTGCTGGGAAAGTCCGTTGCTCCCACGGCGGGCCACATGGCTGTAAGCACATAGCGGTACCCTTTGGCCACGCCGATCAGGTCCGGAATGCTGTATTCGCCGGAGCACAGCATGGGGATCACCATGGAACGGAAATAGCTGCGTTTCTTTTCGCTTTGGGAATAGCCGCCGTATTTCATCATCACCCGGCGCTGGGCCATCATCCCGTCGAATCCGCCCTTATAAACACCCATGACCGGGGGCCCCACCCGCTTTAAGACGGCGATGGATTTTTCGTCCCCGGCCTTTTGGGCCTCATCCAGCGCAAATTGATAGCTCAGTTCCTCGTTTTTCGCCCCATTGACGACCTGCCCGAAGCCCACAAAGGCCGCAATGTGCTCCGGATAGCGGTACGCCAGCCATGTGCCCAGCTCCGAGCCCCAGCTGCCGCCCAGCAGGTACACCTTTTTCCTGCCGTATTCCCGACACAGCCAAAGCACAAGCTCGTGGGCATCGTCCACAAGGCGGTCGATCGTCAGCGTCTCCACGGCCGCCCCGCGATAAGAACCGCCGCTGCCCCGCTGGTCCCATGCGACAACAAGAAACTCCTTTTGCAGGTCTGCGTGCACCGTCATGACTGTGTGGCGGTTGCACACACCCGGGCCGCCATGCAAAAACAGCAGCACCGGCTTCGTTTCATCGCCTTTGACATGGATCTTCTGCGGCAGGCCGCCCAGCGTCACTTTGCATTTCCGGTCGATCACAACACTTCCTCCTCTTCATTTATGTTTCTTTTCTGCATCACCCTGTTACTGTATCAAAGTATAACATATTCCTGAAAGGCATACAATTGATATTTTGCACTGCCGCTGCAGCGCTTTTATGGAAGGTCTTCCCTTTTCACCCGATGCCATAGAGGGATTGACAAATCCCGCCCGGACGGATAAACTATAAAAAGCAGTTAGTTAGTAAAAACTAACTTTTATTTTCAGCATAGGTTAGTTTTTACTACCCCCCCAAAAGGAGTTTGTCCATGATGATCAACAAACGGCTGATCGGCACCGTGCCGGACAGCAAACCGTACATCGCCGGAAACGTGGCGCTTCAGTGGCTTTCCTTGCTGAGCAATGCAGGGATGATCTTCTCCTGCGCGTGGTTTCTGCAGCAGCTGCTGGAGGGCGCCGCCGCCCCCCGCACGCTTGCACTGCCGCTGGCCGCGGGGCTGGCAGCTGTCCTTGTGCGGGGCATATGCACCGCAGGTGCGGGCCGGATGAGCTTTCTGGCCGCGCGCTCGGTGAAGCGCACGCTGCGCCGCAGTATTTATGAAAAGCTTCTTTGAAGGCAAAACGCATGTAGAAATTGCAGAAGAGATGAATCTCAGCGTGAAATCCATCAACCGGTACAAGCAAAAGACAATGGAACTTTTGCGCAATGAACTGAAAGACTATCTGCCATTGTTACTTTTGTTAATCTATCGCACCTAACAATCTCTCCTTATCATCATATACTAACTATTACTTGTCCGTCCGGAAAGTATTAACAGTAAAGTTGCTATTGCCTAACAGCAAACTTCCATTCCTTTATATCTAAAGTTGTTTTCGACTAATCATAAACTATAAATGCAAGCTTCGTTTTTATAATCAAAGCTTGCATTTATAAAAATGAAACTTGCAATTATATAATCAAAGCTTGCATTTATAGTTTATAATAGGTGAAAAACAAGTTAACTATTAACCCAAAACAAGTTTATCTATAATGAAGAATAACTTTACTATTAATGATCCAGGCGTAAAATAGTATTTAAACACAAATATCCGAAAGAGATATCAGTAATGCAGGCTCAACCTTTCTTTACCCAAACGGCAAGATTGCGGGCATCAACGGAAAATTCACCGTTTCCTTCCTCATCCAAAGTCACTTCATCCTGAATGCTTCCGGTGATTTCATGCCACACTTCGCCTTTATGCCCTTTGCCTAAACTCATCATTTTACTACCCGCCTCGTCATTAGACATCAGAAAAACCAGACCAGAGCCGGGATGCTCTTCGTCGCCCATACGAATAAAGCCAATAGTGGAAGGATGATCGAAATATTCAATCTGGTCGCCATAAGCGTATTTTCTTCTGGCGCCCAACAAAATATCCAATATCTTGGTATGTGGAGATTTCTCGCCGTTAATACTGTAATAGTCTCCATAAAAGATACAAGGATAGCCGTCCTTCATCATTAAAATCAGTCCATAAGCCAATGGTTTGAACCAATCTTCAATTTGTGATTCAAGAGAACTGCCACGCTGCGTATCATGATTATCGACAATCGTAACAGCCAGCTCACAATGATGTTCGACCAAAGTATTCTTCAGAATATTCCTCAAGTCATAGTTTTTGCCTTCCTGCGATGCCTGAAACATATTATAATGTAATGGGACATCAAACAAATTAACTTTATGTCCGACAGATTCAAGATAGTTGTCCAGTGTTTCCAAATCACCGTTCCAATATTCGCCGACAGCATAGAAGTCTTTTCCTCTCTCACTTCTTACCGCATCGAGGAATTGTTTTATAAATTTGTCTTTCATGTGCTTAATGGCATCCAACCGCATTCCGTCAAGATTAAGTTCGGCAGAAACCCACTTTCCCCAACGGTTCAACTCGGCAACGACTTCCGGATGATCCAAGTCAATGTCATTACATAAAAGGAAATCATAATTTCCATTCTCACCGTCCACTCCTTTGCTCCAGGCTTTTCCTTCTCCCTGAATCTGGAAGATACCACTCCGCTTCTTTGAATCGTCGAAACCTGTTCCTGAAAAATGATACCAATGCCACTTGAAATCCGAATATTTATCTTTGCGACCGTGGAAACTGTATCCAGTCCATCCCTGTATTTCAAACGGTTCTCCCAAAGCTTCGTTCCGTTGATCCGGATTGACTTCTACAACCATGAATTTCTCGGTGAAATCACCTCCAGCTTTATGATTAAGCACCACATCCAGATAAACCGCAATATGATATTTGTGCAATTCGTCAATCATCTCTTTCAGTTCGTCTTTCGTGCCGTACTTCGTCCTTACCGTTCCTTTTTGTTCGAATTCGCCCAAATCATACAAATCATAGGTTGCATATCCTTCATCCTGCTGTTCGTCGGCTTTATAGGCAGGCGGAATCCATACTGCGGTCACACCAATATCGTGAAGATGCGAAGCGTCTTCCTTTAATTGTTTCCATAATTTCCCGTCATTCGGGAGATGCCACTCAAAATATTGCATCATTACACCATTTTCCATATCTGTCTCTTTTTTATATTTAACAATGTATAAAACAAAGCTGATGTTAACAAAGTTCCTTCGTTATCATGAATTATAAGCTAACAAACATGAAAAATTGCAAAGGATAAAACTCTGATTCACAACAGAGTAAATTTATATTAATTATTCCTTTTATTTTCTTATTTACAAAGACAAGCACAGGAACTTTTAATTTTCTATTTGTTTTGCATCATACCATAACGGAATTTACCGGTTCATTTATTCCACTTGTTCATTAAATTATTTATATAGTATTAATATTAAATTAGAATGCATGAGAGAATTGAAAAATCATCCGTCCGCGGATCAATTGGATTCGTATGACAAATATCCGTGTTATTACGGAGATGATTTGGAGTTGGTCTATACTCCAAAACAATCCGTATTTACACTTTGGGCTCCCAGTGCCGGCAACGTCCGATTAAACCTGTATTCGTCCGGAGAAGGCGGAAAACCGGAAGAACAAATCGAAATGGAAATGGCCGACGACGGTGTGTGGCGTACCCGTGTCAACCGTGACTTGAAAGGTTCTTTTTATACTTTCCAGATAGAAAAAGATGGAAAATGGCTGGACGAAACACCCGGCATTTGGGCAAAAGCAGTCGGCATCAACGGCAACCGCGCGGCTGTAATTGACTGGAATGCAACGAATCCCGAAGGTTGGGAATCAGACCGGGCGCCTGAACTAAAAATGTATTCGGACATTATTCTTTATGAGCTGCATCACCGTGATTTCAGCATTGATCCGGACTCGGGAATTGAATATAAAGGAAAGTTTCTCGCCCTGACCGAACCCGGAACTCAAACTCCTGACGGACAATCGACCGGCATAGACCATCTGAAAGAACTAGGTGTAACACATATCCATATCCTACCCTCTTTCGACTTCTCCACAATAGATGAAACAAGCTTAGAAGAAAACAGTTATAATTGGGGATATGATCCCAAAAACTATAACGTGCCGGACGGAAGTTACTCCACCGATCCTGCCAATCCTGTCGCCCGCATCCGGGAATTTAAGGAAATGGTTAAAAGCCTTCATGAGAAAGGTTTCCGTATTGTTCTTGATGTAGTGTATAATCATACTGCCTCGACGGAGCATTCTAATTTCAATTTAACCGTTCCAGGATATTTCTACCGGCATAATTCCGACGGCTCCTACTCCAATGCGTCCGGTTGCGGGAATGAGACAGCTTCGGAACGTGAAATGGTCCGTCGTTACATTATTGAATCAGTGAAATTCTGGGCAAAAGAATATCATATCGACGGTTTCCGCTTTGACCTGATGGGAATACATGACATTGAAACAATGAACCGCCTTAGAGAAGAATTGCTGAAAATCGACCCGACCATTTTCATCTATGGCGAAGGTTGGGCGGCTGCCGACTCCCCGCTGCCTTTCGAACAACGGGCAGTCAAAGAGAATGTAGGGCAGATGGAAGGCATTGCCGTTTTCAATGATGAATTTCGTGACGGCTTGAAAGGAAGTACGTTTGATGAACAGGAACCAGGATATGCTTCCGGAAACATAAACGGACATTTCGAACCGGTAAAATACGGAATTGTCGGCGGCACAAGACATCCTCAGGTGGATTATGACGGCTTACTTTATTGTGACGGCCCTTACGCTGGTGCTCCTTCGCAAATGGTCAATTTTGTTTCTTGCCATGACGGATATACTTTGGTAGACAAACTTCAGCTATCCGTACAGGGTGAACATGCGGAAGAAGAATTACCCGCTATCGACAAATTAATACATACAGTACTTCTGACCTCACAAGGAATACCTTTCATCCGTAGTGGCGAAGAAATCATGCAAGACAAGCAAGGGGAACCAAACAGTTACAAGTCTTCCGACTCCGTTAACCGTATTGACTGGGTTTTAAAAGCCCAAAACCGCGATATTTTCGACTATATAAGAGGGCTGATTGCATTGCGTAAAGCACATCCGGCCTTTCGCATTCCAACAGTAGAAGGGTTGGAACAATGGCTGCATTTCCTTGATACGGGAGATTCCGGTATCATTGCTTATACATTGGGTGAATATGCCAATGGCGATATGTGGAAAGAAATATTAGTTGCTTATAATGGCAACCGGAATGAGGCGGGCATTCACCTTCCCGAACAGGATTGGATAGTGGTTTGCAAAGATGGGCAAATCAACTTGGACAGCCAGGAGCACTTGCCGGGTGGAGATGTTTCCATCGCAGCTTCTTCCGCTCTGATCCTGTATAGAAACTAAGTCAAAACAATTATCATGATGTACAATTAAAATCAACTCGAATATGTTAGAAAATGAAATTTGGGGAAATTCCATCCAGAACTGGATTATTTCCATACTTATTATTGTTGCTGCGATTGTTCTCGTAAAACTGATATCGCTATTAAGCAAAAAGGTACTTAAACCATTAACAGACCGGACTAAGAATCATCTGGACGATATTATCTTTTATTCTCTCGAACCGCCCATTAAATTTGCTATTATCTTATTGGGCATCTGGATAGCTATTCACAGGCTGGTTTACCCTGACAGCTTCGTAAAGGTAGTCGACAACATTTATCGTATCCTGATTGTGCTGGATATTACCTGGGTGTTTGCCCGTTTATTCGGCGGTTTACTTCAGGTTTATTGGGGACACCGTGACGGTCAGAATAATAAAATGCTACCGATTATCAAAAGGACGATGCTGGTTGTTGTCTGGATTATCGGTCTTGTGATGGCTTTGAGTAATGTCGGGGTCAACATCAGTGCACTACTGGGAACTCTGGGTATCGGCGGTATCGCATTCGCTTTAGCGGCGCAAGACACCGTAAAGAATGTGTTCGGTGCTTTCACGCTCCTGACAGACAAACCGTTCAATATCGGAGATACAATTCGTTTCGATAACTTTGAAGGAACAGTTGTCGATATAGGCATCCGAAGCACGCGAATCATGAACTATGACAAGCGCATCATCACTTTCCCGAACTATAAGATTACCGATTCTTCTATCATCAACATCTCTTCCGAACCGATGCGACGGGTTGTCCTTAATCTCGGACTGACTTATGACACAACCGCAAAAAAAATGAAAGAAGCTTTGGAATTACTGAAAGCCATTCCGAAAAGAGTGGAGAATGTTTCTTCCAATCCTGCTGATGTGGTTGCTGTTTTTACGGAATATTCGGATTCCGCACTCGTCATCATGTATATCTACTTTATTGAAAAACAAGGAGACATATTAGGGGTAACTTCGAATATGAATATGGAGATTCTGGATACCTTCAATAAAGCGGGTCTTGACTTCGCCTTCCCGACACGGACAGTTTATATACAAAATGATGAATCGGAACATGAATCAAAAGATACCGGTAAAGCACCAGAATCTAAGGTTGACTCATTAAAATAAGAAACAGATAACTCCATTTAATTCTTCATTTCTTAAAAGGCAAGTTGTATGACCTACTGATTCTCTACGACTTGCCTTTCTTTAGAGGTTAGTCCATTCTTTTTTTAGACATTAAGTATGTCTTCATCATTAGTTTATAGAATAATTTTAGGCACGGATTACTTTGCAAAAGTACTTACCAACAATTGTTGAGCCAAATTACGGCACTCCACACGGTCTATTTTTCCGTTCTCTGTTTGCGGAATGGATTCTGTTGTCAATATATGCTTGGGACGATAATAAGGTTCCAGTATTTCCTGTAGTTTATTTCCGATTTCTTCTATATCGGGCTGACCTGCCAATAACAAAGTGACAGCCTGCCCTAAACGCTGGTCCGGAACTGAAGTAATGACAAAGGACACAGGAATAAACGGACGGAGTAACTTCTCCATTTCTTCTGCTTGAATCTTAATTCCTCCACTGTTAATCACATTGTCTTTCCGCCCTAGAATCATAAAACTTCCATCGGGATAGATACATGCAATATCATTGGTCTGCAATGTTTCGTCACATACCAAAGGGGCATCAATGATTAATGTATTCTCTGCGGATAAAGACAATTTTACTGAAGGAAATGGATAATAATGTTCTGAAGCAGATACTCCGTTCAGACGACGAAGGGCAATATGCGACAAGGTTTCAGTCATGCCATAAGTGGAGTAAACGGCAGTCGGAAGATGGTTTATCTCCGTTTCCAGAGCCTCATCAACGGCTCCGCCTCCTATAATCAGAATATCCGTTTGTTTTAATCGCTCTTTTTCTTCGGGAACCTGCAACGTGTTATAAACTTGCAATGGGACCATTGCCACAAATCTCAAAGGTTCTTTTATATCCGCCAACGGATGACCGGAAGCAGGACGAACAATCAGATTCAAACCTGCAACCAATGAACGTACGACCACCATCATTGCACCGATATAACGAAGATTCATACATAATAATGCCGACTCACCTTTCTTCAAATTCAGAAATTCACAAGTCAGACGCGCACTTTGCATCATTTGATCCTTGCGTACCATCAGTTCTTTAGGTATACCCGTGGAGCCCGATGTATGAACTGTAATAACAGGAGAATCATTAAACCATTCGTTCAGGAAAAGATATAAATCCCAATAAGCAGGAGAATGAGCTTCTGCTCCTCCTGCTATCAGTTGGCTTATTTCTTCAAAAGTGTATTCTTTTCCTTCCAGTAGCAAGCGCTGTTGTTGTCGATCGAATATCATCAAAATATCCTTTAAATACTACTAAATACCATCATTTACAAAACCACAGGCAATCTTTTCTGATTTCAAGAGGCACTTCTATATTGTCAGTAAAGAGCATACCCGTTCCCAATCCTTGTGGCAACGGATTATTGAATGTTGCACACCAATGGGCGATAGCGTTCAAACCAATGTTGGACTCCAAAGCGGAAGTGATCCACCAGCCGATATGTTGCTTTTCCGCTTCCATAATCCATTCATCCCCTCCGCATATTCCTCCGTGGAGAGATGGTTTAATGATGATATATTGCGGACGGATGGTTGCCAGCAGTTTCTTTTTTTCTTCCAGCATGTTGCATCCTATCAGCTCTTCATCCAATGCTATCGGCAACGGAGATTCAGAAGTGAGCCGGGCCATTGCCTCCCATTGTCCGGCACGGATCGGCTGTTCGATAGAATGTAAATCAAATTCTGACAGACGTTTCAGTTTTTCCA
>ERZ773227.2057-NODE-2057-length-11629-cov-4.140747_pt1 | contig 11629 bp, 5 predicted proteins | sample MGYA00580525_ERZ773227 | MGnify/ENA primary metagenome ERZ773227 (study PRJEB29015, sample SAMEA2737782) | human gut metagenome | biome: human gut; feature: human-associated habitat; material: faeces | place: China | collected 2012 ... | reverse complement strand
CTGAACTATCCTCTGTCCGTCTGGGACAAGAACTGGAATAAAATCATCAATATCAAAGGCGGAGACATCATGGTTTCCGATGTCCGAAAGATGGAAGCGGAAAACAAAAACGTGAACATACATGTACTGTTCAATGATGCCGACCTGCCTTATCTATCCCCATATATCAATGTGCTACAGAACCTAAAGCTGAAAATGAAGCCCGGATATGACTACACTTTCTCGGCAACTTGCATATCCTCCAGACATTTGGCCCCAACCAAGGACTTTTCAGCCTGGCTCGACTATATCAAACAATCCATTTCTTCCAAGCGGAAAAACGAGCAAGAGGAACAATCATCGTTTTACGGTTTTGGCGGGGCTATCAAACAAATCTCCCGTTATGATGACGAAAGCCGTTTCAGCAACAATGTATTTGTCATTTTAGGGTCAAAGCAAACTTTATCCTTGCACGAGCAACAACTCTCGTGGCTGGCAACCCAACCGGCAAGGCTTCTGTTTGCCCAGATAGACAGAGCATCAGGCACTTCTTATCAGGACTTCCTATTGCAGGCCAAATCCATTCTGGACAGCCATTCTACGAAATACATAGACCATATATCCAATTATATCGCAGACAGCAGACTGGTAAAGACGGAGCTGTTCAAGAACATAGAAGCTACGGATGCCAACTTATACCTGTATGATGCTCCATACAACAGCCTTACGGTAGGAGGAATCTTATTCCCTAAAGGTAGAAACAGACTGGAAAGCAACGCTTTGGAAACAGCCTTGGATTCCGTATTATGGCAATCTTTCGAGACGGACAGCCTACTGTTGCACTCACTTAAAGATTATGAGCGAAATATAGGTGTCCTAAGAAGCCGTCCCACATCCGAACTGACGCATATATTCCATCATACGGAAAATCCTGACAGTATGAGCCTTGACGATATAGATAGAAACAGCGTGAATGACACCTACTATATAAAGGCCTCCGTAGCGGACAGTATAATGGACGGGTACGAATATGGATATCTACTCGATGACAAGGAAGTGATGGAACTGCTGCAAAGCTACAGGGGACTGCTCCCGGAGTTCTCAGATAACATAGGGAAAAAGGAGCTAAGAGTGCTTCGCAAGCAATTTAACCGGCAAAAGAAAAGCATAAACAGAAGTTTCTATCGAAAAGTATTGCCCAGAAATCCATATTTGGCTCAAATCTTCTATTGTAAGACGGGAGTCATGGCCAATGACAGCCTTTTAAATTCAACAAAGGTGAAGAAACTAAAGAAAAGAAAGGTTGAACTGACGGACTTTAATAGTGGCTATACAGCCCTGATTTCAAAGATGAAGAGACTGGAAGACATGTATCAACGCAACCTTTTCAGACCTGTATTCATCGCCGGCAAGAAATATTATTTTATTCCGAAACAATTAATACTGTAAATAAAATGGAACCAACAAGAGAACAACTACAGGCAGAGATTCTTGAAATCCTATATCAGAAGTGCCTCCAGAAGCCAATATGGGTATCTTGTGCAGAAATATTCTGGAGCATCAGTAACCTCAAGGTATCAGAACGGAGTGTCAAGGACGTTCTTGACTGGCTGGTAAAAAACGACCTTGTAATTTATCAAGCGGATAAATACCAGATTGCCAAGCGCGAATTTATGGATATATCAAGACGTAAGGCTCTTGAGAAAAAAGAGACCGAAGAAAATGCCGAAGTCCGGACTGTGGAGTATGGAACATCCATTCCGCCTCACACGATGAACCATCATCCATGGCTTGAACGAGAGTACCAACAACCTGTCGCGAAATCATCAAACACAATGTTTGCCATCATAGCATTAATAGCCTTTCTGATCAGCGGCACACTTGTTGGCATACTCCTGTTCAACAGCTTCGCAACGGAACGGCGCAATAATGCAGAACTGACATACCTTCCGGACAGCATACAAGTTCCCTCGTTACAGGTAAGCACGCCCGGATATATCCGTGACGCATATACGACCAACCGCAACTTCAAGAACATCCAAACTTCGCTGGATACACAGCAACGGATTAATGCTGAACTTATGGATATCTGCAAGGCACAACAATCCCAGATTAATATACTGACAACTTGCTCCAAACAACAAGCGGCGGACATCGAACATTTGGAAAAGGAACGGAAGATCTATACATGGATGATTGCCCTTGCACTCCTGGTATTAAGTTCATTGCTCATCTGCCGATATGGACGTAAGAATTAGGATATACGCAAACATTCAGACTGCATAGTCAATCTGCTAACGGTATCTGCCACTTTCATGCGGTGGATACCGTTTTTCTGCATTCCGGCAGCAGTTTACTTTCCGACGGTTTCGTCCGTTCCTGATGAAACTTCTTCTACAAGTGTTATTGTACAATGCCAGGAATCAATTTAATAGCGACACATCATCAACGGGGCGTGTTTCTAATCATATAGGACAGTGGCTTTATACACGAACATTAGTTTAAAACGTGTTAAAATGAAAATAACAGCAAAAAAACGCGCTAAAAAATTTGGAAAAATGAATATAAGCACTTATATTTGCTCACATCAAAGATGATGTTTTATTTTCTTCTCTTTTTCCCACAATAAAACTGAGTCATCCGGAGGCTGAGAGGAAATTTCAAAAAATCGTTTTTGAGGTTTTCTCTTTTTTGCATCTATACCGGTTAGGGCGCAAGGACGGAGAAACCGAAGTAAAATAATTAAGTTTAACCCATTAAATCCAAGTATTATGGCATTTAGAGCATCATTGGAACTTAACAACAAGGAATTTGACGTCCTTTATTCAAACTATGAGTTTAGTCGTAACACGGACCCTAAAGGTATGCCCTCTTCAAGCGTATTGGGTGGTAGAGTAAAAGCAACCATCGAATCAACAGAAGACACTTCTGTCATCGAAGCGATGTTGAACAGTCCTTTCAAACCTGTAGAAGGAAAGATTATCTACAAAAAAACGGAGGAAGATGCCAAGATGAAGGAGATTCAGTTCAAGAACGCATACATCGTTCACTACTCGGAAACTCTGGACGCGAACAACGATGTGCCTATGACAATCACCATTACGTTCTCCGCTGAAGAAATCATCGTCGGCAGCGCAGCTCTTGACAACCGTTGGCCGAAGAAATAAATCGGCGTACATAGGTAAATCCTAAATCAAAACATTTGTCAGGCCGTCCGACGGACTTCCGCCGGACGGCTTTGGCAATTTGGATATAAACCGTCAAATATAATGCCGCCATGCTGGAACAAAAAAAAGTCACATTGGAAATAGCCGGCATACCCATGCCGTCGTTTGTGCAGTTGATGCTCAAACAGAGCATCAATGAGCATCACTACTTTGAGATAACACTGGATATCCAAGCCATAGAAGCCTATGGCGTAGAAATCCCGGAGGCGTCAAAAGACTGGGTTGGGAAAAAAGTAATCATGGACTTCGGCGGCACTGTTTTTGTCGGCGTGGCCACCATGGTGGGACTTCATCGTTCCGGTGGAACACACGGAAATATAAAAGTGACGGGATATTCGTCAACATTCCTACTGGAGTCAGACCACACTTGTGCCTCATGGTGCAACAAATCCTTGTCTGACATCGTTAAGGAACTTACAGACAAGGCGGGAGTGCAAGCTCTTGTCAATCCGGAAACGAAATCGAAGCTGGAATACGAATGCCAGTACGAGGAAACCAATTTCAGATTCATACAACGGCTTGCCCGCCAATATCAGGAATGGCTCTACTACGACGGACAGAACCTTGTATTCGGGAAGCCACAGGCCGGCTCGACGACCAAGCTGACATACGGCGAGGAACTATCCGTGCTCGATGTCTGCTCGCAGGTACTTGCCCGACCAATAAAGGGAAGTTCTTACCATTCGGTGAACGACCAGACCTATAACAGTCAATCCCCCGATACCGCAGCCGGACAAAACACATTGGGACAAGCGGCCTTTGACTCGTCATTGGCTTTGTTTACCGCTCCCGCTGTCCAACGGGCGGAATCGCGCATAACCAATAAGGGTGAACTTGACGCCTATTTCCAACGCAAGCAGCAAAGCGACAGCGCCGCATCCAGTTTCATCACCGGAGAAAGCGATTGCCGCATCCTCACGGTGGGCAGTATCATAGATGTTCATACCGCTATCCATACAGGAATAGGTATCCACGTAAAAAATAGCATCGGCACCTATATCATTACGGAAATAACCCACGTAGCCGGTATGGGTGACAGCTACCAGAACTATTTCACCGCACTTCCGTCTTCTATTCCCACCCTTCCATGCCCGGATGTACCTCTGCCTGTCGCTCATACACAGCAGGCCGTGGTTGTCAGCAACGAGGACCCGAAAAAGTTAGGCCGCGTCCAAGTCAAGATGAACTGGCAGACCGGCCCGATGCAAACCTCGTGGATACGGGTGCTCACTCCTGACGCAGGTACAAGCGACAATGTGGCCACAAACAGAGGATTTGTATTCATACCCGAAAAGGGAGACCAAGTCATGGTGGCATTCAGATATGATGACCCGAACCGTCCGTTTGTACTTGGCAGCTTATTCCATGGAAAGTCAGGCACCGGTGGCGGCAGTTCAAACAAAACAAAAAGCCTGACTACCCGCAGCGGTTGTACCATAACGCTTGATGATGAAAAAGGAAGCGTTATGATGAAAGACAAGGAAGGCAACAGCTATACGGCAGACGGAGAAGGAAATATCACAATATCTGCCTCTAAAAGCATCACCTTATGTGTTGGAGAAAACAAAATAATGATTGATAGCGAAGGCAATATATCATCTAATGCGGAAAAGGACATAACAGAGTCCGCGGGTGCCAATATTGCGCAATCGGCAGAAAATATTGATTGTACAGCAAGCAGCAATTATAGTATCTCCAGTACTAATTTTACAGCAACCGGCAGCAGCAGTGCCACGGTCAGCGGTACAACAAAGGCTACGATAGATTCTTCCGGAACCACAGCCGTAGCCGGAACTATTGTCAAATTGAATTAACAGCATATGAGCAACGCCATACAACAAATAGCAGACAAGATGCTCTACCAATGGGAAGATGCAGTCAGGAAACCGGTCAAGTTGATCCGTATCGTCATCAATCCGGGAGACGAAAGTATGCTTGATGCTTTCTATGACTATATGCTTGCCCTTGATAGCGAAGAGGAAGATATGGTGTTCCTCATAGAACTTCCGTTCAGTTCCAGAACCGATTTCTCAAAAGATGTTGTAGGGTATATTGCACAACAAGTAGAATACTGGAATAACTCAAAGAAACCCGAAGATATTGTCTTTGAACGTGTTGATTGGATAGCTGATTATAAGTCGGAAGAAGCGGAAAACGATGCCTCCGTCGCAGTTGCCAACTTCAACAAGCTGACAGAATCCCTTGTAAAAGGGACTGATATGAAATGCAGTTTTGTCTTTAACCTAAAGAACACATACGACTATGACGGATGTCGTGAATGGTTTGAAAAAGCTCTTGCTCTGCCATTCCACAAGCAAATGGTATGGGGGATATCCGACATAAAAGACTATGAACAGTTTGGCAAACTAATGGCCAAACACTCCAATGACGCGGTGTCTATTTATCCACCAATAGATTTAGACGGTGCAATGGAGCAACTCGCGGAACAAGCGGCGAATGAAGATAAGAGCGACCCGGCAGCCTCGAATTTCAGGCTGGCATTAATCAAACTGATGAACAGTGTGAAAAAAGGGAATGCAGCGCAAACAGAGGAATTTGCGAAGAAATGCCTCGATATCGCTCTCGAAAATGTGAAGAAAGACATTAACTGGATCAGTCAATTTGTAACCGTATATACAATTCTATATACAGACCAGATTTCCCGTAAGGACTACAAGACGGCCATGTACTTTGCCGACAAAGCCGTAGAAGCCGCTGAAATCGGGGAAGAAAAATTAGATCCCTCTTTAGCTTGCCGATTGCTCGGAAACACCTTATTGGGGAAAGCCTCCATCTATGTACGAGAGTCGCTTTGGAAAGAAGCGGCAGAGACGTACTATCGCGGTGCTGAAGCATACTCCAGATGCAACGATTACCTAATGCAAAGTGAAGCATTGAGGCTGTGTGGTTGGTGCCGGGAAAATAATTATGAGAAATCGTTAGCTGCGGAATGTTATGTGGAAGGTTTCAGACTTTCAGACAAACTTTCCATAGACCTGATAAAGAACTCCTCTTATCCTCTCCTGTTATTAAGCCTGTTAAACAGTTCGGCACGCTCCAAGCTGGTCAGTGACGATGAAATAAATGAAGTTCTGACCAAAGTGTTAGGAGATAACTGGGAGAATTATTTGTATGAGTATAAAAGAAATTTAGGAAAATACAATGGAATGGCTGAACAACATATTGCGAAATCTTGAAAGGCTGTTCACTAATGCAACCGAATATGCCTATGCGAACCCTAAAGTGGGGTACTTAGTAGTAATCTTTCTGCTATTGGTTTGGCTTGTCGGACTGATATTCGACTGGAAATGGACATACGCCAGACCCGGAAGTTGGGGAGGAAATTTCTTTCTTGACTTATTGGGTCCAACCGGATTCCGATTTTGGCTCGGTGTAATTATTGTGATTGCCATTGCTGCATCTGCCTATTTGTATTTTCGAGTTAAATAACGATAAAAACTGACAGTTATGGCGGACACAGGCTATTTCGACAGCGTAAGTGCAAACCTAAAGACCGGCGTAGGCGCGCAGGTCAAGGGTATCTCGGAAGGCGTCAAGGCGAACTCCGAGGCCGGTGTGTCACCGTCCGTCAATGCCCTCGACACGGGCGTCAAGGCGGCAGCCGCCATCGGCGGCCTTGCCGACGGCCTGAGTGAGGCCGCCATGCTCCCCGTACTGGGTGCCATGGGCATGAAGGGCATGGCCTGCCTGCCTATCTCCAAGCAGCTTGACCCTGTCATCGGCGTGGACATCCACCTCGTGACGATACCCCCGTCCCCCGTCGTGCCCATGCCTCACCCTTATGTCGGGGTTCTTCTCCGTCCGCAGGACTTCATCGCGGCGGCGGTCTCTTCGTTCATCCCCCCGCCACCGACAGCGGAACAGACGGGCGACGCCGACAGCGCGAAGCTCGCCGAGGTGGGCCACACCGTGCTGACGATGGCCGTCGGGATGCTGGGCGCCACCGTCAAGATAGGCGGCTTCATCCCCCGCGCGGTCGCATCCACACCCACGCGGAGCATCCCGCACATCCCCATGGGGGCAGGTTGGGCGGCCCCTTCAGCGGCGATACCCAAGAACAACGGCCACGCCTTCATGGGCAGCCTGACGGTACTTGCCGACGGGATGCCCTTCTCGGGCGGCGGTGCGCACCTGCACCTTGACTGCAACGACGTGGGCATACCGAGCGTGCATAAGGTTCCGGGCATGTTCCTGCCCACGGGTGTCATCAACCCGATACCTCCCGCCAGACAGATACTCACCAGCCCGGTCCCCGTCCCCCTCAACCCCATGGCGGCACTCGCCCGCAAATGCACGGGGGCGTTCGGGCGTTTCTACAAGAAAAAGACCAGGAAGCTGGCGGACAGGCTGCACGGCATGGTCAACGACAATATAAAGAGCAAATCCCTGAAGAACATGCTCCACAAGGCCATCTGTACGGTCACGGGCCACCCGGTGGACGTGGCCAGCGGCACGTTCTTCACCGACGAGGAGGACTTCTGGCTCGATGGCCCGGTGCCCCTGTCATGGGAGCGCACGTGGTACAGCCGCAGCGACTACCGGGGTCCTCTGGGCAACGGGTGGCACCACGCCTACGACATGGGCGTCGTCGCGGACACGGAAGAAGGCACGCTGACGCTCCGCATGAGTGACGGCATCCCGGTGGCCTTCCCCCTGCCTACAGCGGAGGAACCCTCGTTCATCCTCTCCGAGCGCAAGGAGGCCCGTCTGGAACAGGACGGCGGCTACTGCGTGTGGGACATGGCCGAGGACCTTTACTACCGCTTCACGCGCAAGGAGTACGATTCCGTGCGCCTGCTTGAGAGCGTGACCGACTGCAACGGCCTGGGCATCCGCTTCGACTACACGAAAGAGGGCCTGCTGCGCTCCATCACCGACAGCGCGGGCCGCCGCCTGAGGGTGGAGCACGACACGAGAAGCGGACGCATCCTTGAGATATGCGGCCCGCATCCGGAAGAACCGGAGAAAGAGATTACCCTCGCATCCTACGAGTACGACGCCGACGGCAACATGACCCTCCAGCGCAACGCGGCGGGCGGCGTGATGACATACGAATATGCCGGAAGGCTCATCGTGAAGGAGACATGGCGCAACGGCCTTGCGTGGTACTTCGAGTACGACGGTACGGGCGTGGGTTCGCGCTGCGTACACACGTGGGGCGACGGCGGCATATACGACCACAGGCTCACGTTCCGGGAGGGAGTGACCGAGGTGCTCGACAGCCACGGGGAGCTGACGGTGTACCACCACCGCGGCGGCCTTGTGTGGAAGAAAGTCGATGCCAACGGAGGGGAACACCTGTGGCGTTACGACGACAGCCGCCGGCTACTCGCACAGACGGACCCGCTCGGTAACAGTACCCTGTACAGGTATGACCGCTGGGGGAACTGCACCGACAGCTCCGACCCGTGCGGCGGCAGCGTGTCCGCCGTGTACCCCGCCAAGGGGAACCTGCGCAACCGTCCCGTATCCGTTACCACGCCGGACGGCGGCACGTGGGAGTTCGGCTATGACCGCTCCGGCAATCTGGTGAGCCGCACCAACCCCGAAGGTGCCGTCACGAGGATGACCTACCGCAACGGTGCGGTGGCATCGGTGAAAGACCCCTACGGCGTGGTGACGAGGCTCGCCTATGACCGTTTCCATAACCTCACGGAAGCCTCCGACAGCCGGGGGAACACCTCGCTGTACGGCTACGACCTGCTGGGCAGGTGCGTGAGCGTCACCAACCCCAAAGGTGCGGTGCAGAAAAGGGAATACGACCCCGTGGGCCGCGTGGTGCGCGTGCTCGACTTCGACGGCAACGACATACGCCTGTCCTACGACGGGATAGACAACCTCACGGAATACCGTGACAACGTCCAGCACGTGGAGTACGGCTACTCCGGCATGTGGAAGCTGACAAGGCGCCGCGACCACCGGGGCGTGGTGAACTTCCGCTATGACCGGGAGGAACGCCTGCGCCGTGTGACAAACGAGAGGCTCCAGAGCTACGAGTTCGCCCTCGACGCTGTGGGCAACGTCACCGCCGAGAAAGGCTTCGACGGGGCCGTCCGTCGTTACCTGCGTGACAGGGGCGGACGCGTCGTCAGGGAGACGCTGCCGTCGGGAACGGAAAGGGAATACGGTTATGACGCCTGCTCGCGCGTGACGCGCGTCTCATACCCCACGGCCGGCGACCCCGACCAGACCTACGCCTACGGGCTGTCCGGCAGGCTGGTGCAGGCATCGAGGGGGGAAAGCACGGTGGAGTTCGCGTACAACTCCCTGGGACTTCCGACACGGGAAACGGCCGACGGCAACACCATACTCCGCACCTACGACCATACCGGCAGGATACTCACGCTCGACAGCACGGCGGGGGCCTCGCTGCGCTACACCCGCAACGCCTACGGGGAGCTTGAGGGGTTCACTGCCACCGGTGGCAGTGACGCCGACGGCGCGGGCTCGTGGGAATCGGAACACCGCCACGACACGCTGGGCTTCGAGGTGGAGCGCATCCTTCCGGGAGGCATTGTCCGCTCGTTCGCCTATGATGACATAGGCCGTCTGGTGGATGCCCGAACACGCAAGGACTCGCGCACACGGCATATGCGCCGCTACCGCTGGGGCGTCGCCGACAGGCTGTTGTCCGTGGAGGACAGCAGGCGTGGCGAGACCCGCTACTCCTACACCCCGACGGGGCAGCTCGAAAGGGCGGAATATCCCGACGGCAGGGAGCAGTGGAGGAAGAGCGACCAGACGGGAAACCTGTATCCCGACCCGGACATGAAGTTGCGCCGCTACCTCGGTGGCGGACGGCTGGAGCAGGACGGCGAATGGCACTGCGAGTACGACGCGGACGGCAACCTGACGGAACGCTACCTCGGCACGGGAAGGTGGCTTGACGGCAAGAAGGACCGCTGGAGATACCGGTGGAACGCCGACGGCTCTCTGGCAAAGGTGGTGCGGCCCGACAAGAGGGAGGTGGAGTTCACATACGACGCGCTCGGGCGCAGGCTCTCCAAGAGCTTCGGCACGACCATGACGCGGTGGGTGTGGAACGGCAACGTGCCGCTGCACCAGTGGAAGCAGCATAGGGAATATTCCGTCATGGAGGACAGGTGGAATACGGACACGGAACACCGCGACATGACGGTATGGCTCTTCGACGAGGACTCCTTCGTGCCGGTGGCAATGATAAAGGAAGGCAGGTCCTACTCGATACTGACAGACCAGCTCGGAACGCCGACGGAGGCATACGACACCGAGGGCAACGAGGTGTGGAGCCGCGTGCTCGACATGGACGGGAACGTCATCGAGGAGACCGGCAACAAGGGAATGGTACCGTTCCTGTTCCAGGGGCAGTATTATGACCGGGAGACTGGGCTGGCATACAACAGGTTCAGGTATTACTCACCGAAGATGGGAATGTATGTATCGCAAGATCCGATTGGGCTGGCTGGTAGAATACTCAATCTGTATGGGTATGTCTATGATACCAACTATTGGGTGGATGTGCTGGGATTAAGCCATTATTCTAAACGAGTACAAAATTTACCAAAAGCATTACAACGTCGTCCAAAATGGTGGAAAAAAACTTATGATTACCTAAAAAGAACTTCAAATGTAGATGAAGATGGTAATTATATAGATAAGAAAACAGGTTTACCAATTTATGATGAACCTGTTATAGGGCATCAAAAGGAAAGTTGGAGAGAATATCAAGATAATCCAGCTAATCATAATAAAACAAGGGCAGAAGTTATTGCTGATTATAATAATGTTGACAATCTCGGTTTTGAGAGTGCTTCCAGCAACAGTAGTAATGGAGCAAGAACAAAAGGATTAGAAAACTCATAAATTTAATTAAATGACAATTATTGAATTTGAAAAAAAACTCATTGATGCTGATAATGTAAGCATATGTGAAAATATTAAGTCATTCGAGGCATCTACAAGGGATTCTAATGGTAACAATATTCTTCATTATTATATGAAGAATGTTAAAATAAGTCAAGGCCTGTCTCTAAGAAAGTGTATAAATCCACTGTGCCTTCTGCTTTCAGCAACATTTTATCCAAAAAAATTGTCAGAAAATTCATTTTTTTGGTTGTTATTGCCAGTTCCATAGTGTATAATAAGGATAAGTAATTACTACTGATGCAGATCAGTAAATATGATACATAAAGGAGAGTGTTTACCATGGTTTATTTATTAGCAGGTCCGAAAGGAACAGGAAAAACACAGCAGATGATCGAGCAGGCTAACGAGGCTGCAAAAAAATGTAATGGAAACGTCGTATTCATCAAAAAAACTCACCGCGACACAGCAAGTGTAACTTTTGATATCCGTACTATCTGTATGGATGATTTTCCGGCAATCACCAATATTGACGAATATATTGGATTTTTATATGGTAT
>ERZ773227.2055-NODE-2055-length-11635-cov-5.511917_pt1 | contig 11635 bp, 12 predicted proteins | sample MGYA00580525_ERZ773227 | MGnify/ENA primary metagenome ERZ773227 (study PRJEB29015, sample SAMEA2737782) | human gut metagenome | biome: human gut; feature: human-associated habitat; material: faeces | place: China | collected 2012 ... | reverse complement strand
GACGAAGGAGGTGTTGAAACTTGAAAAGCAGCGCGAAAAAAATAGAGCTGGCCTCAGTAGATGACCTGTTTTCTACTGAAGAAAGTCGGCAAGACGAGCAACTGGAAAAAATTCAGGAAATTCCCCTATCTGAACTGCATCCGTTCAAGGATCACCCCTTCAAGGTCAAGGATGATGATGCAATGATAGAAACCGCAGACAGCATCAAAAAGTATGGTGTGTTGGTTCCTGCGATTGCCAGACCACTGCCTGATGGCGGTTATGAGCTGGTAGCCGGTCACAGACGCCGCAGAGCCAGCGAATTGGCCGGAAAAGAAACCATGCCTGTCATTGTGCGCGACTTGGATGACGATGCTGCCACAATTATTATGGTTGACAGCAATTTGCAGCGAGAAAATCTGCTCCCCAGTGAAAGGGCTTTTGCCTACAAAATGAAGCTGGAAGCCATTAAACATCAAGGAGCAAGAACAGACCTGACTTCTGTTCAAGTTGAACAGAAGTTGAGCGCCAGAGACCAGGTGGCAAAAGAAGCCGGTGAACGAAGCGGTATCCAGGTAATGCGATATGTTCGTTTGACTGAACTGATTCCAGAGCTTTTGGATATGGTGGATGAAAAGAAAATCGCATTTAACCCAGCCTATGAACTCTCTTTTTTGAAACCGGACGAACAGCAAATGCTGGTGGAAACAATGGACTATGAGCAGGCTACCCCTTCTCTCTCTCAGGCTCAGCGAATGAAAAAGTTCAGCCAGGAAGGGAAATTGTCAGAAGATGTGATGCTTGCCATCATGTCAGAGGAAAAAAAGGGTGATCTGGATAAAGTGACCTTGAGCAGCGATACCTTGCGAAAGTATTTCCCCAAAAGCTATACACCGGCCAAAATGCAGGAAACCATTATTAAACTGCTGGAACAATGGCAGAAAAAACGCCAACGAGATCAGGAACGATGAAGGGAGAGCCTATGAAAGATATTGCAGCAAGGGAACTGAAAGGCCACAACATTCTTGCAGTGGAGCGATTTTGGGACAGCACTTTCTGGATGATTGAGTTTACTGTCTTGCGCCCTACTGCTTATGGAGAACCTGGTGACGAAATGAGGCTTTTTCTCACAGAGGACGGGTATCAGTCAGCTCTGCAAAGCCAGCAGCGTCGAGAAATCAAAATTAAGAGATATGCTCATGTTATTGAGGGGCATATCCTCGACTTCAAGCCTAAAAAACACCGTCGTTCATAACCGATACAACGAAAGGAAAGGAATGAATATGTGTACTGTAAGAGAAATCCGAGAAGCTATTCAAGAAGATTGCCGCTCACAGCGTGATATGGAATCCACCGAGATTGACCGTGTTTTTCAAACCTTACCATTTTCTCAGGAAAGGGATCTGTTTGATAAACCACCAATGCCAAAACGCCCCTACCGACGCAAGAAAAAAGATACAGACAGACCCTAACCGCTGCCACAATTCTTTTATGAATTGCGGCTTTTTTCATACCTGAGAAATGAAAGGAGTGAAGTAAATGGCTGTTTTTCGTGTAGAACGCACTGGCGATTACACGGTTATGAGCAATTTTCATCTAAAAGACAAACGACTTTCTTTGAAGGCAAAGGGTCTCTTGTCGCAAATGTTATCTCTGCCTGATGACTGGGATTATACGCTGTCAGGACTCAGCTATATCAATCGAGAAAGCAAAGATGCAATCCGCTCTGCTGTCAATGAGCTTGAAACAGCCGGATACATTCGGCGCAGACAGACAACTGATGCTTCTGGTAAATTCGCAGCCAATGAGTATACCATTTTTGAGCGTCCCATCGAGGGAGAACCGATGTTGGATAAGCCGTTGTCGGAAAACCCGATAACGGTAAACCCGTCAGCGGTAAATCCGTTACCGGAAAATCCAACACAATTAAATACTAAGAAATCAAATACCCAAAAACAAAATACTCATGGATCAAATACCGATTCCATTCCCTTCCGGGAAACAGCGGCGGCAAGACCGCCGGAACGGAAAGGAAGGGATGCGATGTCTGTCACAGAGATAGAAAATTATCGGGAGTTGATTTTGGAGAATATCGAGTATGACTGCTTGAAGCAGCGTTATCCTCTCTACCTGGATGACCTGAATGAGATCGTAGAGCTGTTGGTAGAAACGGTCTGTGCCAAACGAAAGACCACCCGGATCTCTGGTGCGGACTTTCCTCATGAAATTGTACGCTCCCGCTTTTTGAAGCTGGACAGCTCTCACATCGAGTTTGTCATGGACTGTCTGCAAAAGAACACCACCCAGGTACACAACATCAAGCAGTACCTGCTTGCAGTGCTGTTCAACGCTCCTACCACCATGAATAACCACTACACTTCACTGGTAAATCACGATATGCACGCAGGCGGCTGGTAATCAGCCGCTTTTGTATTACACCAAAGGAGGCACAGCATGAATCAGATTGAAATTTTCAATAGTCCAGAGTTCGGAAGCATTCGCACTTTGGAACAGAATGGCAAAGTATTATTTTGCGGTACAGATGTGGCAACAGCGCTGGGATATACCAATCCACGCAAAGCTGTCCGCGACCATACCAGGGGTGGAACGAAATGTTCCATAGGGGTCCAGACTGGGAAAAAGGCAGATGGAAGCCCCGCGGTACAAATGGTCGAAATGCTCTTTATCCCCGAAGGTGATCTATATCGTCTGATCGCCCATAGTAAACTGCCGTCAGCGGAACGGTTTGAACAATGGGTGTTTGATGAAGTTCTACCGCGCGTCCAGAAGCGCCGCTTTTCATCCAAAGGCGGTGTGCGGGCATTTTGGGAACCCGGCTTTAGCAAGCCGGTAAAGAAAAGTATCAAAGACGTGAAAAGCGTCACTTTAGCGTCATCCGATTTACCCCGGAGGGAAACCACAAGGGGGACAACAGCGTATCGGAAAAATCGCAAGTTGGGGAAACCATCTACCCACGACTGAGCGGCAAGACGCAACATTGTGAATGAGGAGCAAGGCTAAACTGCTTTAAGGGCAGTCCGAGGCGGGATACTCGACCCGGCGGCGCAGGATGGTTGTATTCGCCGTATGTCATAGCGGAATGTGACAGGTAAACACAGACCGCACGATACTTATGACAGCCAGCCGCAGTAAGCGGAAAAGGACGAAACCCCACTACCGACATCATAATACGCTTTTCCCAAAGTGTCTAACTGGAGATTGCCTAAACCGGAACGCCGGAACTATCCGGCTATGCGTAATGCCGCAAGGCGATAAATTTCAAGGGGTAAAAACCCAAGAAAGATGACGCTGAATATCCGGCATGGCAACGGAGCCTCCGTAGTAGTCCGAGGGCGGGAAAGCCGTCTACATGGCGAAGGGAGGCAGGATGTCAACCAATTCATAAAAAGGAAAGGTGCGTGAGGCATTATGAGAAGTCCTGAAAATGTGTTGGAAAGCCTAAAATCCAAGGCGTGTAACAAGAGTTACAAGTACGAGCGGTTATACCGCAACCTGTACAATCCACAATTCTATCTGCTGGCATATCAGCGGATACAGGCGAAACCAGGCAACATGACAGCCGGAACAGACGGCAAAACCATTGACGGAATGGGAATGGCAAGGATAAACGCCCTCATTGAAAAGATGCGGGATTTTAGTTATCAGCCTAACCCGGCAAGGAGAACGTATATCCCGAAATCCAATGGGAAAATGCGTCCTCTGGGAATACCGTCATTCGACGATAAACTGATACAGGAGGTGGTGCGGCTCATCTTAGAGAGTATTTATGAGCCAACCTTTAGCGACTATTCCCACGGTTTCCGTATAAACAGAAGCTGTCATACGGCACTCAAATATGTGCAGAAATATTTTACGGGGACAAAGTGGTTCGTTGAGGGAGATATAAAGGGCTGTTTTGACAACGTAGACCATCATGTGTTGATTGCTATTTTGCGAAAGCGGATTGCAGATGAATATTTCATCGGTCTGCTCTGGAAGTTCTTGAAAGCTGGATATATGGAGGATTGGAATTATCACAATACTTATTCCGGCACTCCGCAAGGCTCCATCATCAGCCCCATCCTTGCAAACATCTACATGAACGAACTGGACAGTTATATGGCAGAGTATGCAGAGAAATTCAACTGCGGAAACCGCCGTAAAATCAATCCTGCGTTCAAGAAGAAATTGGATGTCTGCCGTGGGAAAGAACAAAGGCTTAAAAGAAATATCTCTAAAATGAGCGTGGAAGAAAAAGAGGGCTTAATTGCAGAAATCCGGGAACTGCGGCGTAGTTTGAAATCTATACCGTATAGCGACCAGATGGACGATAGCTATAAACGGCTTTGCTATATCCGATACGCCGATGATTTCTTAATCGGAGTTATCGGCAGCAAAGAGGACGCAGAACAGATTAAACAAGATGTAGGCTGCTTTATCCGGGACAAACTCCATCTGGAAATGTCCGAGGAAAAGACATTGATTACTCATGGACACAACGCTGCGAAGTTCTTGGGATATGAGGTCACAATCGCCAAAGGCGAACACAACAAAAAGACCAAAACCGGGGCTACCAGACGGGTAAACAATGGAAAAGTCTTACTTTATGTTCCCCATGATAAGTGGGTAAAACGACTGTTCTCCTACAATGCCCTCAAGATTAAATACGACAAACAAAATGGAAACAAAGAGGTTTGGGAACCTGTCCGGCGCACTCGCCTGTTGCACTTGGACGATTTGGAAATCCTAAACCAATACAACGCAGAAATCCGTGGATTGTATAACTACTACCGACTTGCAAACAACGTGTCTGTACTCAATAACTTCTACTATGTAATGAGATACAGTATGCTCAAAACCTTTGCTGGAAAATATCGGACACGAATCAGCAGAATTATCCGCAAGTACCGTCAAGGAAAAGATTTTGTTGTGGAATATCCGAAGAAAAACGGCAAGGTCGGAAAGGTATTGTTTTACAATAATGGGTTCCGCCGGGACACTAAAGTAGAAAGCGGAAATCCTGATATAGTAGCAAGAATTTTTGAGAATTATGGGCGTAATAGCCTTATAAAAAGACTGCAAGCAAACAGGTGTGAGTGGTGTGGCGCAGAGAATGTGCCGCTTGAAATACACCATATACGAAAACTCAAAGATTTAAGTGGCAGAAAACAATGGGAAATCGCCATGATTGGGCGTAAACGCAAGACAATGGCACTCTGCATTGACTGTCACGATAAGTTACACGCAGGGAAATTAGACTGACATCTGGAGAGCCGGATACATCGAGAGGTGTAAGTCCGGTTCGGAGGGGAGTTCTCGGAAACCTACCATAGTGATATGGCAAGGCGCCGGGTTCTTACCCTACTGACAACTTCCGTTGGACCGATTCCGCTTGCCACTATGACAAACCGGGATTGGAGCCATACAGGACAGAACTACTTGAAATCCCTGTTTGCATTGGCGTTCCAGGCATTTCTAATCATGGTGTGCGTGGGAATCTACTCTGTTTTGGTACAGAGTATCGCCACGGACGGAAATATCTCAGGCGCGATATGGGCCTGCATGGGCTACACGGTCCTGCTGTGCTTCGCCCTGTTCAAGACCGGCAGCCTCTCTAAGAGCCTGTTCGGAGCGCATTAAGATTAGCAATCGATATTGAATGAGAGGTGTTTATGATGTAAAATGTAAAAAAAGGAGGTATTTCGATGCTTCACGGAATTAACAACACATTTTTGTATTCTGCCAAGAAGATTGTTGCGGTATGGGTACATGAAACGGATGCTGTCGAATTACGAGGAACTGGATTCTTTATAGATAAAGATTCTGAACTGATTCTTGTGACGAATAGACATGTTGTCGAACCAGGATACTCAGATGCTAAGTACAAGGAATATCAAATAAAAAGTATTAGATTTGAGAGTTTGGATTTTGAAAATACCAATCCACCTACTCCCAAACTCTCCGTTGCTCATATTCAAAATTGGAATGAATTTGTATTCCATTCCAATCCACATAATGATATTGCTTGCCTAAAAAGCGTTCATGTGGACAATTCGTTGGCAGTTAGCTTCACAATTCCATACTCAATGCTTGCTACAGATGAGTGGCTGCAAAATAAATTATCAGTATGTGATTCACTTGCATATCCGGGATTTCCAGAATGGTTTGACAAACAAAACAATACTCCCATTTTCAGAATGGGAACTATTGCAAGTGACCCGAGGTTAAATTATTCTTGCTATCCTGGAGAACCCATAGCTTCCAGGATAGCATACGAAGGATTTTCAACAGGAGGTGCATCTGGTAGCCCAGTCTTTGCAATTCAACGAGGTTTTCCGACAGGTGATGGCATATCTGCCCCTGCGGATTTTTACCGAGAAGTAAAACTCATTGGAATAAATGCAGGTCATTTCAAAGATCAGAACGGGCATTCAGGTATTTCCTACCTATATAAGTCCTCAGCGATTCACGATATAATAGATAGCATGTAATTATTTACTTATTAAAGAGCACTGAAAGGTGCTCTTTTGTATTAAGGAGGCTTGATAAATTGGCGTATGTAACCATTCCAAAGGATTTGACGAAAGTAAAATCCAAAGTGCTGTTTGGGCTTACCAAACGGCAGCTTATATGTTTCGGAGCGGCGGCACTCATCGGAGTACCGCTTTTCTTTTTGCTCAGACGCACGGCCAGCAACAGCGCCGCCGCGTTCTGCATGATTATCGTCATGCTCCCGTTCTTTCTACTCGCCATGTATGAGCGGCATGGTCAACCCCTGGAGGTGGTGGCCGGACAGGTCATCCGCTGTATGTTCCTGCGGACGAAAGAGCGGCCTTACCAGACAAACAATTTCTACGCAGCCCTGGAGCGGCAGGCCCAGGCGGAAAAGGAGGTGAAAGCCATTGTTCAGAAAGCGAAAGCCAGAGCCGCAGGCACGGCAGGCGGCAAAACCCGCGGTAAAGCTGACCGCTGCGGAAAAGCGTGAGATCAGCCGTATTCTGGAAACCGCCAGAGGCGACGGCAAGGTACATTCCGCACAGGACACTTTACCGTTCCGCCAGATGTACCCGGACGGTCTGTGCAAGCTGGACGACCACACCTGGTCGAAGTGTATCGAGTTCGAGGATGTGAATTATCAGCTTGCAAAGCCTGACGACCAGACGGCGATCTTTGAATCCCTCTGCGATATGTATAACGCCCATGACGCTTCTATCGGGATGCAGCTCTCCCTTGTGAGCCGCCGCATGAACCGGGAGGATTTTGTGAAGCGTATCGAGATCGCGGCGCAGGGAGATCACTTCGACCATATCCGTGAGCTTTACACGCAAATGCTCCGCAAGCAGCTTGAACGTGGCAACAACGGTCTTATCAAAACGAAGTATCTGACCCTCACCATCGAGGCACGGGACAGCAAAACCGCACGGGCACGGTTTTCCAGGATCGTCATGGACGCCCTCAACCATTTCAAGGTCATGGGTGCTCTGGCGAAGGAACTTGGCGGCAAGGAGTGGCTGGAAATGCTCCACGGCATCCTGCACCCGGACGGGGAACGGTTTGCCTTTGAATGGAGCTGGCTTGCCCCTTCCGGCCTGTCGGTCCAGGATTTTATCGCACCATCTTCCTTCCGCTTCGGTGAAGCACGGAAGTTCACGATGGCGGATAAATTCTGTGCCGTGTCCTTTCTGCAGATCAGCGCACCGGAAATGGATGACCGTATGCTCACCGAACTGCTGGATACGGACAACGGGCTGCTTGTCAGCCTCCATATCCGCAGCATGGATCAGAGCGAGGCGATCAAGACGGTCAAGCGGAAGATCACCGACATTGACAGTATGAAGATCGACGCGCAGAAAAAGGCGGTGCGGGAAGGTTTCGATATGGATATCATCCCCACCGATCTTGCCACCTACGCAGGCGAGGCAAAGAATATCCTCCGTGACCTGCAAAGCAGAAATGAGCGAATGTTCCTGATGACCTTTCTGGTGGTGAATTTTTCGGACAGCAAGCAAAAGCTGGAGAATGACCTTCTCTGTGCGGCAAGCGTGGCACAGAAATATAACTGCTCCCTGGTGCGGCTGGACTTTCAGCAGGAGGACGGCTTCGTGTCGGCTCTGCCCCTGGGTGTCAACCGCATTAAGATACAGCGCGGGCTTACCACTTCGGCGGTGGCGGTGTTCGTTCCCTTCACCACACAGGAGATTTTCCACGGCGGCGAAGCTCTTTACTACGGGCTCAATGCCACTTCCGGCAACATGATCCTTGCTGACCGCAAAAAGCTGAAAACACCCAACGGCATGATCTTAGGTACGCCCGGCAGCGGCAAGAGTTTTTCCGCAAAGCGTTCCATCGTGGGTGTGTTCCTGAACACAAAGGACGATATCCTGATCTGCGACCCGGAGGCAGAATATTTTCCGCTGGTGAACCGTCTGGAAGGACAGGTCATCAAAATCTCTCCAACCAGTACGCAGTATGTGAACCCTATGGATATCAACCTCAATTACAGCGAGGATGATAACCCGCTGGCGCTGAAATCAGATTTTATCCTGTCGTTCTGCGAACTGGCAGCAGGTGGCCGGAACGGTCTGGAGCCGGTGGAAAAGACGGTCATTGACCGTGCTGTGCGGATCGTGTACCGCCCCTATATCGCAGACCCCCGCCCGGAGAATATGCCGCTGTTGGAAGATTTGTATGACGAGATCAAACGGCAGCCGGAGCCGGAGGCGCAGCGGATCGCGGCAGCGTTGGAACTGTATGTGCATGGCAGCCTGAATGTTTTTAACCACCGCACCAATGTGGATATCAACAACCGCATTGTCTGCTTCGATATCAAGGAGCTGGGAAAACAGCTCAAAAGCCTGGGTATGCTGGTGATCCAGGACCAGGTATGGAACCGTGTTTCCCAAAACCGGGATCAGGGCAAATCCACCTGGTATTTCGTGGACGAGTTCCATCTTCTGCTGCGAGGCGAGGTTGGTTCCTGGAGCGTGGAGATTTGGAAACGCTTTCGCAAATGGGGCGGAATCCCCACGGGGATCACGCAGAACATCAAGGACCTGCTTTCCTCCCCGGAGATCGAGAACATCTTTGAAAACAGCGATTTTGTGTACCTTCTGAACCAGGCCAGCGGAGACAGAAAAATCCTCTGCGAGCGCCTGAACATCTCCAATCAGCAGGCGGCGCATATCAGCAACGCAGGCCCCGGCGAGGGGCTGATCTTTTTCGGGAACGTGATCCTGCCCTTTGTGGATGACTTCCCCCAGGACAACGAGCTTTACAGTATCATGACAACCAAACCCGGAGAATCGATAATATCTGACTCAAATTGACAAATGCAAACTATATTTTCAGTAAAGGGTGTGATATAATTGTAAAAACGAGGTGATGAAATGGAAGAGTTGTGGAGCAAAATAAGTGGCCTTATCACAGCAGATAATGTTGCATTGCTGTCCGTAATCATAACGGTGCTAATTTTCGTGATTAGTCGTCGGGCGGAAATTAGATATAAAAAGCATGATGATAAGAAAGTACAGTACCTAAAACTCATTGACCTCATGCAACAGACGCTCTCTAACCCCAAGAAGGATAAAAAGGGAGAGCTTGTTTTATCCGATGAAACAAGGCGACTGTTTTTCGATACGGGAGCATCATTGCTTTTATATGGATCAAAGAGAATATATCGCCAATACCTACTTTTTCGGGAATTCACAACTAATCCTCTGATTAAGCAATGTAAGTATTATAAAGACAGCATTGTGATGTTCATTATGGCTGATATCTTGAGGACCATGCGTAAAGAAGTAGGACTCAGCTACTTTAACAGCATTGGCGACAACGAAGCACTTGCATTTTTTGTCAATGACATTTCAAGTAATCCGGTCGCAAAAGAAAATGCTATGGATGCCAAATTCCGTATTAGGATGATTAGATTTGAACTTGCAATGATTGATAGAACTCGGTTCATCTTTATAAAGCAGTTTTATGTGGGTTGTATTAAGCCAATTTTTGCAGGAATTTCAATCGTCCTAAAGTATATTGTGGTTATCCCATTTGGTCGCCTGATTGCAAAGCTATTTCCCAAATTTGCTCAAAAAGTGCAAGAAGAACGCAAAATTTCTAAATAAAGCTTACACGAAAACCCGCCTGTAACAAGGCGGGTTTTCTTACACCCAAAATCAGGAGGTGACCAACAAAATCAACGCTACATTGACCCACGTGAGCCTGTTTTCCGGCATTGGCGGGCTGGACCTGGCGGCGGAGGCTGCCGGGTTTGAAACCGTCTGCCAGTGTGAGTGGGCGGATTTTCCGCACTCCATCCTTTCCGCACGATGGCCGGATGTTCCCAGGTTCCGGGATATCACTACTTTTACGAAGGAGGCGTTTTTTGAAAAAACAGGACTTGAAACAGTTACCGTTATCTCAGGCGGCTTTCCCTGTCAGCCCTTCTCCACCGCCGGAAAACGGAAGGGCTTTGCGGATGAACGCTACCTGTGGCCGGAAATGTGCCGCGTTATTACCGAGCTGCGGCCCCGTTGGGTGCTTGGGGAAAATGTTGCTGGCTTCATCAATATGGGGCTCGACAAAACGATCTTTGACCTGGCAAAAGCGGGATACGCTGTTCTCCCATTCGTATTTCCGGCTTGCGGCGTCGGCGCATGGCATGAGCGCCAGCGAACTTTTATCGTCGCGGCTGATGTTTCCCACACCCCTTGCCTCCGACAACAACACCGCCAGGGACGCGGCAAGCCTGGATGTGTTCCTGTCGGACAATGGAATATTCCGCAAGCGGAACCGAAACGGGGCGATTTGGAGCCTCAGCCTGTCGGCTGCGGTATTCTATCTGACCCCGGTGGCGTCGGACGGTTTCCGCTCAACTTTGAAGCCGTCGGCCTTCGATCCGGCGAAGAAGGACGGGAACCTGTCGGCGCAGATCATCTCCCAGGAGCGGCCGGTGTCCGAAACGGCAGCACTGAACCCGGATTGGGTGGAATGGCTCATGGGCTTCCCGAAAGGATGGACGGACGTATCCTCTGGGCCGCCGAACCGGAAGGAATCCCCCGCATGACCGAGCGCATGGATGACCGGGCGTTGCGGCTGAAAACTTTGGGAAATGCGGTCTGCCCGCCCCAGGCCTATCCCATTTTCCGTTATATCGCCATGATCGAGAATGGCACCTGCGGTGACTTCTGCCCCTATGGAAAGGAAGGTGACTGCCTATGAGGGAACTGAAAGCGACCGATAAGATCACGCAGAAAATGACCCGTGACGGTGCGGTATCAGAAAACCTTGCCACGGGAGAGGTGGAACATATCAGCAGCCGGGAGCCGGAAACGGAACTGTCCGCTTCTTCGGAAGAATCCGCTGGTGCTGCGGCTGACCTTGCCCTGCGTGCGGCGGAACACCATGAGAAGAAAAGCACACGAAAGGCGGAAAAGGCTGACACCCAGGCGGTGCGGGATGGTTCTGCCGCAAGGCAGCGCCCGTCCTCCCGCCTGCAATTTACCGAGGAAGAACGTGCCGATCCCGCACTTGGGAAGTACATTGACCGTTCCGACCGTGCGGCGGACAGGCTGGACGCGGCAAAGGCCGCTATCCCCACAAAGAAAGTTCTTCGTACCGAGCGTGTTTTTGACGAGGCAGCCGGAAAAGGCAAAACGCA
>ERZ773227.2054-NODE-2054-length-11640-cov-3.961416_pt1 | contig 11640 bp, 10 predicted proteins | sample MGYA00580525_ERZ773227 | MGnify/ENA primary metagenome ERZ773227 (study PRJEB29015, sample SAMEA2737782) | human gut metagenome | biome: human gut; feature: human-associated habitat; material: faeces | place: China | collected 2012 ... | reverse complement strand
TATTAGATAGTTTTTCAATCCAATGTTTAAGAGGATATGTAGTTTTTTTCTCAATATTATTAACAAAATGAATAATCGTATGTCGATTAAGAAATTCTATGTATAACATATCCTTATAGTGAATCTTATATTGAGATATCTTTTTATCGAAAAAACCGTATTGTTGTTTAAATGAAGTTGATAAGACACTCTGCATCTCTATGTTAAATACTTTTTCATCAATTGGTTTAATAAGATATCTTTTCGCTTCTATTTTATATCCATCTATTAAATATTTTTTAAAGCTAGAAGTGATTATAATAATAGAACTACGATTATAGGTTCTTATTTTTGATGCGATTTCTATGCCGTTGTAGTCTCCTAGTTCAATATCCAAAAAAATCAAATCATATTCTAAGAATAAGTTGGTCCCTACATCGAAGTTCTCAAGATAATCAATCTTATATGATATTTTGTTCGCTAACAAAAAAGAATCTAGTAATTGATGCAAGTGTAACTTATCTCTTTCTATATCTTCACAAATTAATATTTTTATCATTATGCCTCCCATTTATTATTTTACACTATTTGTTTACTTATTTATACTTTTGTATGAAATTATAAAACAGCTATAAAAGAATTAAAGTTTTTAACTTTTAACTAATGGACTCATGTAAATAAATAATCAGATATTTGACTTTTTGGGAATCATTCAAAAAAGCTAATGTGGCAATATTGCCACCATTCATAAAGTATTACATAAAATATAAAAGAGAAAATGCATGTATATTTTAGTGTGTGTAGATTCATTTTCCGCTTTTTATTTTAGAATCCGTCGGAGGCATGGGGTCTTAGGGGTGCAACCCTAAAAAGTTTGGTCGTTTGGCGTCAGACAAATGACATGCTTGCTACTTTTTTAAAGGCAAGGAGATGTAGGGGGCAAAGGTATGTATATTAAAATATAAAAATGGGACATAATAAGTATAAAATATGAATGCGTCAATTTAATGCTAAAAAAGATAAGGAGTATATAAGGAGTATATAGAATGTCAGAAGTAGATTTTAAAAAATTTATTCAAAGCACTAAAGTTAATAAACTCATAATTAAATAAAAAAAGTATCAAAGTTTCAAACACTACATAGTACAAAAAAGAACAATTTGAAAAATGAAGATAGAAACAAATTTAGTGAAAATAAATTTCTTCAAACATATGTAGATACAACCGTTGAAAGAAAAAAATATCATTATTAGAGGAGCAGATAGCAACAAAAATGGAAATTAAAAAGTATATTGAATGGTAATTCTTGACTATTATTTAGTGTCTTTTCTTGTAAAACCAATAGAAACCAATGAAAACTATGTCTAAAATACACATGATGATTTGCGCTGTATCATGTGTATAGATACTATAGAGAATCAATACTGCAGTAATGGTGAAAAATGAAATCAGTTTCCATTTTGAATAATCTGTAAGTGCAATGAAAAATAAGATGAATTGTACAGTGAATAATAAGTAATACATACGCATTTGACCCTCCATGAACCTTTCTAATATTATTGTACTTAAAATTTTGATATAGCACAATTTCGTTAATTGGTATTTTATCATTATTTGTTAACACAGAAGGAAAGAAAAAGGATTATTATATAAATAGAACTACTACAAGACTACTACTTGCAGATGTGTTCTGAAAACACTCCTCTCCGTCTAACTAACGGAGTCTTGGGTGTTTTTTTATTAACTAATTCAATTAAAATAGTATTGAAAAGAGCAGGTGGTTTTGTGAAACAGACGAATGACAATTTGACTATCATAGATGACTTAAAAAAATTGGATAATAGAAATCAAGAAAAAATTCAAAAATTATATCAATAATTTTTCATGGTTTTTATTGCACGCTGAAAATCCCTGAAGAAAAAGCGCTTTTTTTCAGGGTGGTTTAGGCGTATAATCTTGTTGTTATTTGTTGTACTGGTATAATTCACCAGTTTTGCACATGCTATAAATTATTCGGACTAATTTACTGGCACATGCAGTCTTTGCAGCTTTCGAACACATCGTGTTTGATTGCTGCTTTTTCTTTATATAGAAATCCTTAATACTATTATCATCTCTCTTAAGCCTTATAGAACACGTTACAGCCAGATATAATAAACACCTTAATCGTTTATTGCCTTTTTTAGTAATGTGCATATGATCCCCGTCATTCTGTCCACTTTCACTGATTCTTGGATCCAGTCCGGCAAAGGCTACTAACTCATTCTTCTTTTTAAATCTTGTCATGTCACCTAGTTCTGCAATAATACGTGCAGCTAGGTTATCTCCAATACCTGGTATGGATTTGATTATATTAAAGTCAGGTAGTTCCTGTGCAAGCTTGATCATTTCACCAATTGTTCTTTCAGCCTCTGCCATATCTTCATTTAATTTCTTGATGAATCTCTGAAGGATTAATACTTCAATATCATCCTTATCACATCCTGAATAGATGGTTTTAGAGTACTCTATGGCCTTGTCAGCCATTGTATCACTCACTGCCTGACGATGACATGTTTTGTTTTGAATCACTTTAGATACTGTGTTAATCTTCTTTTTCTGAAGCATTTCTGGATGTGGATATTTTTCAATGACAGCTAAAGCGACAGGACCATACAGATCATCATACAGCGTATCATAGCCTGGAAATACGATATCCAGCTGTGCTCTGAATGCAACCTTATCTTTTCTTATATGAACTAATATATCCTCATAATAGCGTGATAATTCCCTTAGTTCGTGATATATCGTTTCTTGTTTATGGCTGTTATGAAGACTATGGCTGTAATATGTTTTAGCGATTGATTTGGGATCAAGCTTATCTGTTTTTGGACTTCTTAGTGAATCATTCTTTCTTGTTTTAGCTGATAATAGTGGATTGATAATAAACTGCTTAATATTGTTGTCTTCAAGCACTTTCTTAAGGACACGATGGTAAACTCCTGTTGCCTCATAAACAACACATACTTCTGTTTCTAGCTTCTTTTCCATCTCCCTGACAAGGTTCACTATCTCATCAAATCCTTCTTTGTTGTGCTTTATTGAACGTGAACCTGTATACTTCACATTCATTTCCTTGAATGCCTGATAATCTGATTTACCCTTAGAGACATCAATGGATACTATTGGACCTTTCATAGATCATACCTTCTTTCCTTGAATATTCGAAAGCATAACTTCCCGATTTATGACTATCTATTTTCGTCTTACATGCAGGCTCTATCAATAAATCAAAAGGCCTATTTGGATATAAACTGACTCATGTCATAAAAGGAAGCAGAGAACTTTTTTTAACGAAATCACAACTGTGTTTCCAAGAGAACCTCTCTCTGCTTTCTTAAGTCTATTATAATGTATGCCTACAAAATAAAAGACTAGAAGTTAAATTTAAGCAACCTCTAGTCAATATGTTTATTTAGTGAAGAGAAGAACGATACATTAATAGTCATAGCTATCAATCGTTGTTTACGAGCTTACCTTATGGATGTCTCAAGTTATAATGATTAACTTCTCTTCAGTGATATGATATCACTTCTAGATAAAATAAAAAACTAGAATTATTACTTGAATAACTTCTAGTTCTATAATAAGAAAGAGATTCAATGCTTGAAGAACATTTTGAATCGAGAAGGGATTTCTTATCAGGAAGAATTCATCGACTATATGATAAAAAAGATACAATATTAGTATATGATTATGTAGATGTCCATATTCCAATGTTTGATCAGGAAATTGTATGGTATGGAAATATAAATTTATTAGGTAAACAAGATGTAGAAGATCATATTATGCGGATTCAAAGTAAAGAAATCGCAAGTGAACTTATGGAAATGACTTTTGGGAATAGTTTATATAATTATTTGAATAACTTCTAGAAATTTTCCTAGAAGTTTTTCTATTTGTGATAAAATAATGGGCAGGTGATATTTGATGAATGAAAAAAGAGAAGGTTACCAATTTGTTGGTTGGTATATAGATAAAGAGTGTACAAAAAGATTAAATCCAGGTGGGGTTCTTCCTCATTCTGTGACTTTATATGATAAATGGATTCCTATTTGGTATCCCATTGAATATGATGTGGACGGCGGAGTTATGTCGCGTCGTAATCCAAGATATACATGCATTGAATCGGAAGAATTATTGTTGTATCCAGCATTTAAGAAGGGCGTTATGTTTGTAGGTTGGCAGTTGAATGGTGAAATTATAACAAGTTTACCAGCAGGCATTCATGAACCAGTCATATTAACAGCTATTTATAAAGAATGTCCAATTATCCACTTTGAAACGTGTGGTGGAGCCAATTATATGGATGTATGTACAGATGAACATGGCTTATTGGGAAATTTAAAGCCGCCAGTTCGAATTGGATATACCTTTGATGGATGGTTCTGGGATTGTGATTATCGTTGGCGTTATAACTTGGATGAACCCATTCATGAGTCTTGTACTTTATATGCCCATTGGCAAGTAAGTCAATATAAGATTACGTATGATTTGAATGGGGGATTAAGTAGTCGAAGAAATCCAAAGTCATATACATATTTTTCGGATACAATTCATTTGTTGCCGGCAACAAAGCCAGGTTATGAATTTGTTGGTTGGTTTGATGAAAGAGGAAATGAGTTAAATGTCATTCGTGAGCATTCAATGGGAAATAAGTATTTAATTGCACAGTTTAGAAAGAGGGAATTGAATTAGTATGCAAAATCCATTAGGGTATGAAAAAGAGTCATCATTATTAAAAAAATTTGCGATACCAAGTATTATCTCAATGCTTGTATCGTCACTATATAACATTGTAGATCAAATCTTTATCGGTCAAGGTGTTGGTTTTCTAGGAAATGCTGCAACCAATGTAGCTTTTCCATTGACAACAATTGCACTTGCGATTGCATTGTTGATTGGGATTGGTTCAGCAAGTTTATTTAGTTTATATCTAGGTGAAAAAAGGCCAGAACGATCAAGTAGTATTGCTGGGAATGGTATTAGTATGTCTGTTCTTTGTTCAGTAATCTATGTTGTTTTAGTACTTGTATTTCTTGAACCATTATTAAAATCATTTGGTGCAACAAGCACTATTATGCCTTTGGCTTTAGAATATACGCGTATTACGACATTGGGCGTTCCGTTTTTGATTACGACAAATGTAATTAGTAACTTGATTCGTGCAGATGGATCACCAAAATATTCAATGACATGTATGGTTGCGGGTGCTATTGTGAATACTATATTAGATCCACTATTTATCTTTGTATTTCATATGGGTGTAGCTGGTGCTGCCCTCGCCACAGTAGCTGGGCAAGTGATTTCATTTTTTATTGCCGCTTGGTATATTAAGAGTTTTCAACATATTGAATTTAATAAAAAGAGTTTACGTATTTCTTTGAAGGATACAAAGGAAATGGCAACCATTGGAATGAGTGCATCATTAAATCAGATCGCAATTTTATTTGTACAAATCGTATTAAATAATTCATTGACGTATTATGGACAATTTACTAAGTTTGGTAGTGATATTCCTTTAGCTGCCTGTGGTATTGTGATGAAAACCAATGCGATATTATTAGCTATCATCATTGGTATTTCACAAGGAATGCAGCCAATTATTGGATTTAATTATGGAGCCCAAAAATATGAGCGTGTCAAAAAGACGTTCAAACTTGCGATCAGTGTAAATTTGGTTGTTTCATTTATTGGATGGGCCTTATTTCAATTCTGCACAAGCACTGTATTATCAATATTTGGATCAGGGGATGCGAACTATTTTGAATTTGCGACAATGTTTATGCGAATCTATCTAATGCTAGTATGTGTTGATGGAGTACAGATGTTATCGTCTAGCTTCTTTTCGTCAATTAAAAAAGCATATTTAGGAATGTTTTTATCTATGACTAGACAAGTATTATTTTTGATTCCATTAGTTTTGATCTTACCTAAATTTTTTGGGTTGAATGGAATCTTATATGCGGCTCCAATTGCGGATTTTGTTGCTTTTGTAGTATCTGTTGTTTGTATATTAGCTGAATTTAAGAAGTTAAATGAATTAGAAAAAAATATGAAAGTAGACTCTCTATAAAAGGAGAGTTTTTTTCTAGAGATGACATTCTTTGGATTCTGTATTTTAAAAATGCGTAGAATTGATTATTGTCGATATTTATGGTAGAATACTAATGTTTCGCATGGAGGTATAAGTGAACGCATATTATCATTCTTTAATCGAAGAAATAAAAAAAGAGATAGATGAAAAAAGTTATGCCCAGGCGTACGAATTGATTTGTCAGGAGCTGAACATGCCTTATGTTCCACAAGATGCATTGGAGTTATTAGAATCTTATAAGTCAGAATGCAAACCTTATTTGGAACAGAAGAATAAGAGTATGGATTTCAACAAGTTACAGGATTATATTCATGGAAGTCTAGAACAGAAAATCTTTGCGATTTCTATGTTAAAAAACATGAATTTAAGAATGTGTCATGATGAAGTTCAGGTATTATTGGATTCAGATTTACCTGATGAATATAAGGGTACATTGATTGAGGCTTTAATGGAGCAGAAAATCGATGATCCATTTGATTTGATAAAATCCGGATTGAACATTACATTTATTCCAAGTGCTATCTTACCTATGGAGCAAGATTCGTCAATCTGTGAGGCGAGTTCATTATTTGAAAGTTGGTTTACAAATGAAGATCCAACTATGGTTCAATTTTGTATGTCACTTTTGATGCAGCTTGTTTTATATGAAAGACCATTTGATCAAGAAGATAAAGATCCTTACCAACTTGCGAAAAGTGTAACAAGACTTGTGTATGATGCAATGCAGAAATCCGATGAATGGCCTGGTTTTGTGAAAAAACAAGGTCTTGAAAAAATTGAGGATATTGAGTTATCCATTGAAAAGCGAGGAGAAAACAATGACTAGTACTTGGACTTTGAAAGAAAATTCTACTGGTGAATTAGAAGTAACTGTAGAAGGTGAAGCTTGGAAAAAAGCGCAGAAAAAAGCATTAAACTATGCTAAATCTCACATGAATTTGAAAGGATTCCGTCAAGGACAAATTCCTGATGCTTTAGTTAAAAAACAACTTTCTTCAAAAGCATTATTTGATATGGCTAGCGAAGAAGTAGCTAACGAAGCATTAGCTGAAGGAATCAAAGAACACAATATCGAATTAGTAGCTCGTCCTACTTTAGATGTTAAAGAAGCTGATGATGAAAAAGCCGTATTAGTATTTACATGTACAGTACTTCCTGAAGTAACTTTAGGTGAATACAAAGGATTAGAAATCAAAAAAGCTGATGTAGAAGTTACAGAAGAAGATGTTGAAAACGAAGTTAAACGTGTTCAAGATCGTTATGCTGACTGGGTTGTTCGTGAAGATGACGATGCTGCTCAATTAGGTGATCAAGTAGTTATCGATTTTGTTGGAACAAAAGATGGCGTAGCATTCGAAGGTGGATCTGGCGAAAACTATCCATTAGAACTTGGTTCAGGATCATTCATTCCAGGTTTCGAAGAACAATTAGTTGGAGTTAAGAAAGGTGAAGAAAAAGACGTTGAAGTTACTTTCCCTGAAAACTACCAAGCAGCTGAACTTGCTGGTCAACCTGCAACATTCCACTGCACAGTTCACGAAGTAAAATATAAAGATCTTCCTGAATTAAATGATGAATTAATCAAAAAATTAAAGATTGAAAACGTTGAAACAGTTGATGCTTATAAAGAAAAAGTAAAAGCTGACTTAACTGCTCAAAAAGAAAGAGAAGCAGAAGAAAACTTCACTAATGAATTATTAGGAAAAGTTTGTGACAACGCAAATGTTGAGATTCCAGCAGCTATGATTGATGCAGAAGTTGATCGTATGTACAGAGAATTTGAAGGTCGTATGCAACAATCTGGATTCACTGCTAAACAATTCTTAGAAGCAACTCATCAGACTGAAGAAGCAATTCGTGCTCAAATGAGCCCAGAAGCTGCTGCTCGTGTTAAAACTCAATTAGTATTAGAAGCTATCGTAAAAGCAGAAAGCATCGAAGCTAGTGATGAAGATGTAGAAAAAGAATTTACTACAATGTCTGAAATGTACAATATGGAAGTTGAAAAAATCAAATCATTGATTTCTCCAGAAAGTATTAAAGCAGATTTAGCTAATCAAAAAGCATTAGACTTCATTAAAACTTCTGTAAAGTAGTATAATGTAAACGAAAAAAGACGCTTAGCGTCTTTTTCCATATTTAATATAAGGAGGTTTTTGTATGGAATTAAATACCTATCCTTTAGTTTGTACAAGAGGCGTTGTCTTATATCCAAATCAAGAAATTGTGATTGATGTAGGTAGAGATACCTCTGTACATGCTGTTGAAAATGCACAGGATAATTATGATAAAAAGATTTGTTTATTTTCTCAAAAAGAACTTGAACAAGAACATCCTGGAGTAGAAGACATATATTCTGTAGGGACTTTGTGTGAAGTTCGTCATATTCGTCGTTTTGATAACTTTTTACGCGTTAAATTCCGTGGAATTAAGCGTGTTAAACTAAATAAATGGATCAATGGAAGTTTGAGTGATCTTGCTGAAGTTGAAGTTCTTGAAAGTGAAAAACAAGATGCTGTCGAAGAAGAAGCTTTACTTCGTATGATCGCAGATGAACTTGATCGTATGCAAGGACAAGAACGTTTTGTAACAAAAGAAATTGTCATGGAAATTTCTAAAGGTATGGGCGGTGAATTCTTAAGCGATAAAGCTGTTCAAGGGTTACCTTTAGATATTGAAAGAAAGCAAAAATATCTTGAAACTCTTGGGGTGAATGATCGTTTGATGATGTTGCTTCAAGATATGGCAAAAGAAAAAAAGATGAGTGAAGTTGAAAAACAAATCAACGAAACTGTAAAAGAAAGAATTGATCAAGGACAGAAGGACTACTATCTTCGTGAAAAGATGAATGTCATTCGTGAAGAATTAGGGGATACAGTTGCTCAAGACGAAGATGCAGCTAAGATTCGTAAGCGTTTAGCTGAAAATCCATATCCTGACTATATTAAGAAGAAGGTTTCAGATGAAGTCAGTCGTTATGAAATGCTTCCTATGGCTAGTGGAGAAACTGGTGTAATCAAGGCATATATTGATTGGTTAATGGATCTTCCTTGGTGGCAACAAACCAAAGATAATGAGGATTTAAATGCGGCAGAAGCCACTTTAAATGCTGATCATTATGGTCTAGAAAAAGTAAAAGAACGTATTCTAGAGTATTTGGCTGTTAAACAAATGACAAATTCATTAAATGCACCAATCATTTGTTTGGTAGGTCCTCCTGGAGTTGGTAAAACATCTTTGGCAAAAAGTGTTGCGCGTGCTTTGGACCGTAAATTTGTGAAGATGTCACTTGGTGGTGTTCGTGATGAAGCTGAAATTAGAGGACATAGAAGAACGTATTTAGGCGCTTTACCTGGACGTATCATTCAAGGTATGAAAAAGGCTGGAGTGATTAACCCTGTATTCTTAATTGATGAAATTGATAAGATGGCTAGTGATTATAAGGGAGACCCATCAAGTGCTATGCTTGAAGTATTGGATCCTGAGCAAAACTCAGTATTCTCAGATCACTATATTGAAGAGCCTTATGACTTATCAAAAGTATTATTCATTGCAACGGCTAACTATTTAGAAAATATTCCACCTGCATTAAGAGATCGTTTGGAAATTATTGAATTATCAAGCTATACAGATGCAGAAAAGGTTCATATTGCCAAGGATCACTTAGTACCTAAGCAATTAAAACTAAATGGATTAAAACCATCTCAATTAAAAATTGGTGATGATATGTTACTATATTTAATTCGTTACTATACTCGTGAAGCGGGAGTTCGTTCATTAGAGCGTACAATTGCGACAATTTGCCGTAAAACTGTATTGGCTATCTTAAAAAACAACAAACGCAGCATTAAGTTAACTAAGAAATTAGTTCATGAGTGTTTGGGTAATGAAAAAGTTGACTATGGTAAAAAAGAAAAGAAAGATCAAGTCGGAACAGTAACAGGACTTGCCTATACAAGTTTTGGTGGTGACATCCTTCAAATTGAAGCAACTCGCTTTACTGGTAAAGGACGTCTTGTTCTTACTGGACAATTAGGTGATGTTATGAAGGAAAGTGCTAGTATTGCGCTAGACTATGTTCGTACACATGCAAAAGAATTCAAAATTGATCCAAAATTGTTTGAAGAAAATGATGTACATATTCACGTACCAGAAGGAGCTGTTCCAAAAGATGGACCAAGTGCTGGTGTTACAATGACAACGGCATTGGTATCTTGTTTCTCTAATATTCCAGTTAAGGCAAATTTAGCTATGACTGGTGAAGTTACGCTAAGAGGAAATGTTCTTCCTATTGGTGGTTTAAAAGAGAAATCATTGGCAGCACATCGTTCTGGAATTGATACAATCTTGATTCCAAAAGAAAATGTAAAAGACTTAGATGATGTACCTCAAGAAGTAAAAGACGCAGTTACTTTTATTCCTTGTTCAAATGTCTCTCAAGTGTTACATAACGCATTGGTAAAATAGTATGATCAGTGAATTTGTGATTAGTGCTGTTGAAAAAGAACAATGGCCGGAATCTGATTTACCAGAAGTTGTAGTCGTTGGACGTAGTAATGTTGGAAAATCAAGCTTTATTAATGCACTGACAAATAAGAAAAAACTTGCCTATGTAGGAAATACACCAGGGAAAACACGTTTGATCAATTTCTTTAAGATTGATGATACATGGATGTTGGTAGATGTTCCTGGATATGGCTATGCGAAAATGTCTAAACAAATGCTGATTAAGATGGGTAAAATGATGGATACTTATTTTAATCAAAGAGAGCAGATTTGTTGCGTTGTACAACTTGTCGATGCAAGACATGGAGCCACGCATGATGATTTAGATATGATTGAAATGATTCAAAGTCTTGGAATTCAAATCGTCATTGTAGCTACAAAAGTTGACAAGATTCCTAAGACAAAACGTGTTCGCGCGTTAAAAGATATTTCTCAACAGCTTCATTTGCCAATGAAAAACATCTTTGGAATTAGTAGTACAGAAAAAACAGGTTTTGAACCTGTCTTAGAAAGAATCAGTGAAATTGTAGAACAGGCTAAAAAATAGTCTGTTCTTTTATTATAATGTATGATAATCGATTGCGCATGTAAGTACATTGACTTATAATAAAGAAAAAAAAAGAGCTTATTTTATGTCAAAAACATCAAATGTATACGCAAGAATTGAACCAGAAACAAAAGAACAAGCAGAAGCAATTTTATCAAAATTAGGAATACCATCTTCTGTCGCAATTAACATGTTTTATAATCAAATAATTTTAAATAATGGATTGCCTTTTGATGTGAAAATTCCATCAAATAAAATTTTAAATGAAGATGAACTTACAAAAGAGGAATTAGCTAAAGAGATATTGGCTGCTCATGATGAAGTTTTAAAAGGGAATACAATTCCTTTTGATCAGTTTTATGAATCATTGAAAAAGGATCTAAAACTATGAATTTTGAAGTAGAAATATCATATAAGGCAAATTTGGATATTCGACACATTTACGAGTACTATGTCATGAATAATTTTGATTT
>ERZ773227.2052-NODE-2052-length-11646-cov-4.201708_pt1 | contig 11646 bp, 8 predicted proteins | sample MGYA00580525_ERZ773227 | MGnify/ENA primary metagenome ERZ773227 (study PRJEB29015, sample SAMEA2737782) | human gut metagenome | biome: human gut; feature: human-associated habitat; material: faeces | place: China | collected 2012 ... | reverse complement strand
GGAACTACATCCACTACGGCGTGCGCGAGTTCGGTATGACCGCTATCGCCAACGGTATCGCGCTGCACGGCGGCTTCCTGCCGTACACCTCCACCTTCCTGATGTTCGTGGAATACGCGCGTAACGCGGTACGTATGGCCGCGCTGATGAAACAGCGTCAGGTGATGGTCTACACCCACGACTCCATCGGTCTGGGCGAAGACGGCCCGACTCACCAGCCGGTAGAGCAGGTGGCTTCCCTGCGCGTGACCCCGAACATGTCCACCTGGCGTCCGTGTGACCAGGTGGAATCCGCGATTGCGTGGAAATATGGCGTGGAGCGTCAGGACGGCCCGACCGCGCTGATCCTCTCCCGTCAGAACCTGGCGCAGCAGGAGCGTACCGCAGAGCAGCTGGCGAACGTGGCCCGCGGCGGTTATGTGCTGAAAGATTGCGCCGGCCAGCCGGAGCTGATCTTCATCGCCACCGGTTCAGAAGTGGAGCTGGCGGTTGCCGCATGGGACAAACTGACTGCCGAAGGCGTGAAGGCGCGCGTGGTTTCCATGCCGTCCACCGACGCGTTCGACAAGCAGGATGCGGCTTATCGCGAATCCGTACTGCCGAAAGCCGTGACCGCGCGCGTTGCCGTGGAAGCGGGTATCGCTGACTACTGGTTCAAATACGTTGGCCTGAACGGCGCCATTGTTGGCATGACCACCTTCGGTGAGTCTGCGCCGGCTGAGCAGCTGTTCGAGGAGTACGGCTTCACCGTCGATAACGTGGTTGCTAAAGCGAAAGCGCTGCTGTAAATCCCCACCGCTATCGCCCGGCCCGAAGTCGGGCGATACGCTCTCTGAGTAATGATCTTCCGATCATGAGTTTGTCTTTTCCTTTCTGAACCATTTCCCACTCTATTTTGTGTGTGACCGCTGATTTCTGTACGTTTTTTTGTGCAGACCGGCAAATGTAGACCAGATTCAATAGGCGCCCGCACGATCGCGCCGCGCCCCTCGATTCCGCCGGACGTCTGTAAAGGAGACCCCGCCATGCCGTCACCGATGATTTATCAGGATCTCACCACTGCCGCGCTGCTCGGCCATGCGGCGCAGTATCACAGCAAGACCGAGATTGTCTCGGTGAGTACTGGCGGTGAGAAGGAGCGCAGCTGCTGGGGGGAGGTGGCCAGCCGTGCTCAGCGGCTGGCATCGGCGCTGGCGTCGCTGGGGCTGCCGCCGGGTGCCCGCTGCGCCACGCTGGCATGGAACAACCGCCGCCATCTGGAGATCTATTTTGCCGTCGCCTCCGGCGGCTGGGTGACGCACACCGTCAATCCGCGCCTGTCGGTTGACCATCTGCGATATATCCTCAACGACGCTGCCGACGAAGTGCTGTTTTTTGACCAGACCTTTTTGCCGCTGGTTGCACAGCTGCTGCCACAGCTGCCGACGGTGAAACACGTCGTGCTGATGGAGTCCCGCAGCGAAGCGGCGCTCAGCCAGCTGCCCTCATTGCTGTTTTATGACGATCTGTTGCAGCAGGGGATGGCAGACTATCGCTGGCCGCAGCTCAATGAACTGACTCCGGCTTCGCTCTGTTACACCTCGGGAACCACCGGCCGGCCGAAAGGGGTATTGAACACCCATCGTTCGCTGGTCCTGCACGCCCTGAGCGGCAACCAGCCGGACGCCGCCGGCATATCGGCGAAGGACAGCCTGTTGCCGGTGGTGCCGATGTTCCATGTCAACGCGTGGGGGACGCCGTTTATCGCCGCCATGGTCGGCGCGCGGCTGGTGCTGCCGGGGCCGCACCTCGATGGCGACAGCCTGCTGCAGCTGCTGGCCGCCGAGAAGGTGACGGTGGGGTTTGGCGTACCGGTGATCTGGGCCGGCTTGCTGGCGGCGATGCGCCGGACAGAGGTCCGGCTGCCTGAATTTAAACGTGCGCTGGTCGGCGGCTCCGCGCTGCCGCCGTCGATGGCCGAGGCCTTTCAGCGTGATTACGGCATTGCGCTGACCCACGCCTGGGGAATGACCGAAACATCGCCCATCGGCACCATCAACACACCGTTGAGCAAACATGACGCGCTCCCGGCACAGGAGCAGCAAAAGCAGCGCGCCGGTCAGGGGCGGCCCATTTTCGGCATCGAACTGCAGGTGGTGGACGTGGATGGCGAACCGTTGCCCCGGGATGGTCAAAGCCAGGGGTATCTGCAGGTCAGAGGGCACTGGGTGGTAGAGCAATACTATGGTCAGGACGCGAGCGCCCTGACCGCGGCAGGCTGGTTTGATACCGGTGATATCGGTACGCTCGACGCCAATGGTTATCTGGTGATCAGCGATCGGGCAAAGGATATTATCAAGTCCGGTGGCGAGTGGATCTCCACCGTTGAGCTGGAGAATATCGCCATCGCGCATCCGGGGGTGCGCAGCGCGGCGGCCATCGCCGCCCGCCATCCGCGCTGGGACGAGCGGCCGGTGCTGCTGTGCGTCCGTGCGGAAGGGGGCGAAGTGGAGGAGACCGATCTGCTGAGCTGGTTTGAGAAGCGGGTGCCTAAATGGCAGATCCCGGACCGGGTGATATTTGTCGATGCGCTGCCGGTCAGCGCCACGGGTAAGGTGCTCAAAAATCAGCTGCGCCAGGCCTACGGAGAGATTTTAATGAGTGAGGGAAAATGAGCCATGCGCGACCCGGTCTGACGACCTGTTCTCAGTATGATGCGGCCCTGCACGCCTTGTCGGCGGCGCGCCAGCGCTGGGCGGAAACCTCAGTGAACCGTCGTCTGGCGCTCCTGCGCCAGATCAAGGATGCCCTGGCCGGCATTGCCCCGGCGTGGGTGGCCGCGGCAGCGGCGGCCAAAGGGCTGCCGGCGGGCGATCCGCTGGCGGGGGAAGAGTGGCTGGCGGGCCCCTGCGCGCTAATGGTCGGCTGCAACGGGCTTATCGCCACCCTGGAGCAACTGGAGGAGAAGACCTTTCTGCGGCGGATCCCGCTGCGGACGCTGGCGGACGGCCGCCTGGCGCTGCGGGTGGTGCCCGGCACGCTCTGGGATCGGCTGCTTCTGTCTGGTGTTCGCGCTGAGATATGGATGCAGCCAGGCGTCACCCGGGCCCATCTCGACCGCTATGCGGCGCGGGCATACGACATCCCGCCTGCCGCGCGGCAAGGCAAGCTGGCGCTGGTGCTTGGCGCCGGCAATGTGGCCTCGATTGCGCCACTGGATGTGCTACACAAGCTGTTTATTGAGAATCAGGTCTGCCTGCTGAAGCTCAACCCGGTGAATGATTATCTGCACGATCTGCTGGCCCAGGCCCTGGCGCCGGTGATTGCCATGGATGCGCTCCGCATCGTCACCGGCGACGCCCGGGCGGGAGCGTGGCTGACCACCCATCCCGCTGTCGATGAGATCCATATCACCGGCTCCCGCGACACCCATGACGTCATCGTCTGGGGCGAGGGTGAAGCGGCTCGCCAGCGTCGGGCCGCCGGGACGCCGCTGAACCCGCGTCGGGTGACCTCGGAGCTGGGCGGCGTCAGCCCCACCATTATCGTACCCGGGCCGTGGAGCGAGGCGGACATCGCTTTTCAGGCGCAGCAGCTGGCGACGCAGAAGATGAACAACGGCGGGTTTAACTGCGTGGCCAGCCAGGTGCTGATCCTGCAGCAAGGCTGGGAGCCTGCGACGGCCTTGCTGAATCAGCTGTACCGACTGATCGCCGCGAATACCCGCCCGGACTACTACCCCGGCGCTGAAAACCGGCTGACCGACTTTCGCCTGCGCGCCCGTCAGCCGCTGGAGATAGCCCGCGGTGACGCGCTGCCGTTGATTGTGGCGAATACCGACGATGATCCCGGGTTCTGCCAGCAGGAGGTCTTTGGCCCGGGGCTGTCGGTCACCCGTCTTGAGGCCGATAGTGCGGAAAGCTTTCTGCGCCAGGCGATCGGCTATGCGAATCAGCGGCTGCAGGGCACGCTGGGGGCCAATATTGTGATCCACCCGCGCACCCGCAAAGCGATTGGACGTAAGCGTTTTAATGCGCTGATCGCCGAGCTGCGCTACGGCACGGTGGCGATCAACTGCTGGAGCGGGGTGGCCTTCCTGTTAGCCCCTTGCCCGTGGGGGGCGTTTCCCGGCCACACGCTCGACGATATTCAGAGCGGGCGGGGCAAGGTGCATAACAGCTTTATGCTGGAGAAAACCGAGCGCACGGTGATTGAGGCGCCGTTTCGGCCGTTTCCGCGTAGTCTTTGGCATGGCGAACTGACGCTGATGCCCCTGCCGCCCTGGTTCATCACCCACCGGGGGCAGGAAGCGGTGGCGCAGCGGCTGGTGGATTTTTACCATCGGCCGCGCTGGCGCAAATTGCCGGCGCTCCTCTGGCGCGCGCTGCGGGGCTAAGGTGAGAGCAAAAAAAAGGCGGAACCGCGGTTCCGCCCTGCGGGATTAACGGCCCGCTTTCAGCTTCTGGTAATACTCTTCATAAATGGCGCTGGCGCTGCCGACGTCATTCTGCCATTCGCCTTTCTCAATGGTTGCGGCGTCCGGATAGAGCGATTTATCGTTGGCCACTGCCGGGCTGAGCATCTTGCGCGCCGCAAGGTTCGGCGTCGGATAACCGATGGTTTCAGCGACCTGTTTGGCGACATCCGGGCGCAGCAGGAAGTTAATCAGCTTCAGCGCGCCGTCGACGTTTTTGGCGTTCGCCGGGATCGACAGGCTGTCCATCCAGAAGATGCCGCCCTCTTTCGGCCAGATCACTTCCAGCGGAGTACCTGCCTGGCGGGCGACGTAAGCCGAGCCGTTCCATACCATCCCGAGGTTCACTTCGCCTTCCATATACGGGTTCGCCGGGTTTTCAGAGTTAAACGCTGCGACGTTGGGCATCAGCTTTTTCAGCTCGTTATAGGCGGCTTCAATCTCTTTCGGGTCGGTGGTGTTGCCGGAATAGCCCAGCTTACGCAGCGCCATCTGGAACACTTCGCGCGCGTCGTCGGTCAGCAGCAGGCTGCTTTTGTATTCCGGCTTCCACAGGTCGGCCCAGCTGGTGATAGTTTTCGGGTCAATCGCCTCGCTGTTGACGCCGATGGCCGTCGCCCCCCAGATATAGGGGATGGAGTAGTCGTTATTCGGATCGAACGGTTTATTCAGCATCTGCGGATCGAGGTTGCTAAAGTTAGTCAGCTTGCTCTTATCGATCTTCTGCAGCATACCTTCTTTGCGCATCTTGTCGACAAAGTAGGTCGACGGGACGACCAGGTCGTATGCGCCGTCTTTATAGGTTTTGAGCTTGGCGTACATGGTTTCGTTCGACTCGTAGGTCGAATAGATAACCTTGATGCCGGTCTCTTTGGTGAACTGCTCCAGCAGGCCCGGCGGCACATACTCGGTCCAGTTATAGAAATAGAGCGTTTTGCTATCGTCCGCGTGCGCAGCGCCCATGCCGATTGCCAGAGCGCTCGCCGCGAGCAGGTGGCGTGACCATTTTTTCATTTTAACGTCCCCTGAGTTTTATCACGTGCAATTAACTGACTGGCGATGACCATCACCAGCGACAGAACCAACAAAATCGTGGCCAGGGCGTTCACCTCTGGCGAAACGCCAACCTTGACCATCGAATAGATCTTCAGTGGCAGGATTTCATACCCCGGACCGGTCACGAACGAGGAGACTACCACGTCATCCATCGACAGGGTGAAGCTCAGCAACCACCCAGCGGCTACCGCCGGCAGGGCCAGCGGCAGGATAATTTTGCGCAGGATGGTCATCTCGCTGGCGCCCAGATCTTTCGCCGCCTCCAGCATCCGCACGTCAAAGCCTTTCAGGCGGGAGTAAACGGTGACCACCACAAACGGCAGGCAGAAGGTGATATGCGAAAACAGCAGCGACCAGAAACCAAGCTGGACGCCGATCAGCATAAACAGCACCAGCAGAGAGATGGCCATCACAATATCTGGCGACATCATCACCACAAACAGCATGCCGCTGACAAACGGTTTGCCGCGAAAGCGGTAACGGTACAGCGCCACGGCGGTCAGCGAGCCGATAAGGGTGGCGAAGGTCGCCGACAGCACCGCCATGGTCAGCGAGTGCTGGGCGGCCTGCAGCAGGCTATCGTTGTTCATCAGCAGGCTATACCAGTCGGTGGTGAACCCCTGCCAGTTGATGCCGAAGCGCGACCGGTTAAACGAGTTAACGATCAGAATAATAATAGGGATGTAGAGATACGCGTAGATGGCGGTCATAAAGCCGCCGCGCAGCAGTCGACCGATCATTCCAGCTCCACCTTTTTATTCAGCAGGCGCGCCGCGCGCCAGTAAATCAACAGCATCAGGCCCATCACCAGGGTTAAGGTAATGCTGGTTGCCGCGCCGAACGGCCAGTCGCGGATATTGAGGAACTGGCTTTTGATCACGTTGCCGATCAGCAGGTTCTTGGCGCCGCCCATCAGGTCGGAAACGTAGAACAACCCCATCGCCGGCAGCATCACCAGCAGACAGCCGGCGATGATCCCCGGCATGGTCAGCGGGATGATAATGCGGATAAAGGTCTGCAGCTTGCTGGCGCCGAGATCTTTCGCCGCTTCCAGCAGCGGGCGATCCAGTTTCTCAATGCTGGAGTAGAGCGGCATCACCATAAACGGCAGCAGGATGTACACCAGGCCGATGATCACCGCCGAGTGGGTGAACATAATGCGTATCGGGGTGTCGATCACCCCCAGCCACAGCAGAAACTCGTTCAGGTAACCTTTAGTGCTGAGGAAAATCTTCAGCCCGTAGATGCGGATCAACGAGTTGGTCCAAAAAGGGACGATCAGCAGGAACAGCAGCAGGGGCCGTACCTTCTGCGGCAGCCGGGCGAGGAACCACGCAAACGGATAGCCCAGCGCCAGGCAGGCGAGGGTCGCCAGCAGCGCCATGTTTAGCGAATGCAGCAGAACGTCATAATAGAGCGGATCCAGTAGCCGCGAATAGTTATCCAGCGTGAAGACCAGTTTGACGAAGTTGGCATCGTCGCGGGTCAAAAAGCTGGTGGCGATGATCATCAGGTTGGGCAGGAAGACAAACAGCACCAGCCAACCGACGATAGTGGCGATCACCACATTCTGGAATTTACTGGTGTTCTTCATCGGCCAGCACCACCTCCCAGCTTTCCACCCAATTGATAGACATTTTCTGGTCAAGAGAGTGGTCGAAATCCGGGTCGTCTTCGTTAAAGAACTCGCTGACCATCACCATTTTGCCGTTCTCCAGTTCCACCACCGACTCCAGAGTCATGCCTTTATAGTTGCGCTCGCGGACATAGCCGATCAGGCCATCGGCGTCGCTGTTATGGTGGATCTCGTCGACGCGCAGATCTTCCGGGCGCAGCAGGACATGCAGACGCTGGCCGGCCTCCACGGCAAAATTGACGGTGATGTTGCATTCCCGTCCTTCAACGCTGGCGCGCACGCGCTGTTCGTCGAGACGTTCAATTACCGTGGCGTCAAAGATATTGATCTCGCCGATAAAGCTGGCGACAAACAGGTTCTTCGGCTCTTCGTAGATCTCTCGCGGGGTGCCGTCCTGTTCGATTTTGCCATCACGCATCACCACGATGCGATCGGACATGGTCAGAGCCTCTTCCTGATCGTGGGTGACGAAGACGAAGGTGATCCCGAGCTTACGCTGCAGCGCTTTCAATTCGTTCTGCATCTGCTTGCGCAGCTTGTAATCCAGTGCCGAAAGAGACTCATCGAGCAGCAGCAGACGCGGTTTGTTGACCACCGCGCGGGCGATGGCCACGCGCTGCTGCTGGCCGCCGGAGAGCTGGTGTGGTTTGCGCTGGGCAAACGCCTCCAGCTGCACCATCTTTAAGGCATCCATCACCCGTGGGGTGATTTCCGCCGCCGGGGTTTTCTGCATCCGCAGGCCAAAGGCGACGTTCTCGAACACCGTCATATGCGGAAACAGGGCGTAGCTTTGGAATACGGTATTGACGTGGCGGTTTTCCGCCGGAACATGAGTGATATCGTGATCTTCGAGATGGATCCGTCCGCTGTCGACGTTTTCCAGGCCGGCAATAAGGCGCAGAACGGTGGTTTTACCGCAGCCAGAGGGGCCAAGCAGAGTGAGAAACTCACCATTGTTGATGGTCAGGTTAAGGTTGTCGATGACCGTTTTACCATCAAAGCTCTTGCGAATTCCCGCCAGATGCACCAGCGGCGAACGCGAACGCGGTTGTATATTCAATTTTTGACTCTGTCCCATGTAGACGCAACGGCAAATTTCCGGCCGCTGCGGGGTTTGTGATTAACCACCTTTGGGGTTGCACGTTTTTAATAAGGGCCAGCATTCTACGGCAAACGAGGGTAATCGCCAATCCTTGATACGCCCGCATAGTCTACCTTTACACCATAACGTCGGTTCCGTTATTAAATTTCGCTTTACGGGCTAAAAATGACCTGACGCAATATTTGTCTTTTCTGGCTTATGAATAATGTTGTCACAAAAGAAGAGGGTGGCTACATGGATAAATTGCTTGAGCGTTTTTTGCAGTACGTTTCTTTGGACACGCAGTCAAAGCCTGGCGTTCGTCAGGTCCCCAGCACGGAAGGGCAGTGGAAGCTGTTACGCCTGTTGCAGGCGCAGCTGGAAGAAATGGGACTGGTCAAGGTAACGCTGAGTGAAAAAGGGACGGTAATGGGAACTTTGCCCGCTAACGTTGAGGGCGATATCCCGGCCATCGGCTTTATCTCCCACGTCGACACCTCCCCGGATTTCAGTGGTAAAAACGTTAATCCGCAGATTGTTGAAAACTATCGCGGCGGCGATATCGCGCTGGGTATCGGCGATGAGGTGCTCTCCCCGGTGATGTTCCCGGTTCTGCATCAGCTTTTGGGACAGACGCTGATCACCACCGACGGGAAAACGCTGCTCGGGGCGGACGACAAAGCCGGCATTGCCGAAATTATGACCGTGCTGGCGACCCTGCAGGCGAAAAATATTCCTCATGGCGATATCCGCGTGGCCTTCACCCCTGATGAAGAGGTGGGTAAAGGGGCGAAGCATTTCGACGTCGAAGCCTTTGACGCCCGCTGGGCCTATACCGTCGACGGCGGCGGGGTCGGCGAACTGGAGTTTGAAAACTTCAACGCCGCCTCGGTGACGATAAAAATTGTCGGTAATAACGTGCACCCCGGCACCGCGAAAGGGGTGATGGTCAACGCGCTGTCGCTGGCCGCGCGCATTCATGCCGAAGTACCGGCCGATGAAGCGCCGGAGACCACTGAAGGCTATGAAGGTTTTTATCACCTCACCAGCATGAAAGGCAGCGTCGATCGGGCCGAGATGCATTACATCATCCGCGATTTTGACCGTAAGCACTTCGAGGCGCGCAAGCGCAAGATGATGGAGATCGCCAAAAAGGTCGGCAAGGGACTGCACCCGGACTGTTATATTGAGCTGGTGATCGAGGACAGTTATTACAATATGCATGAGCAGGTGATCGCCCATCCGCACGTGGTCGATATTGCCCGCCAGGCGATGGTGGACTGCGATATTGAACCGCAGATGAAACCGATCCGCGGCGGCACCGACGGCGCGCAGCTCTCATTTATGGGACTGCCGTGCCCAAACCTGTTTACCGGTGGCTACAACTATCACGGCAAACATGAGTTTGTCACCCTGGAAGGAATGGAGAAAGCGGTGCAGGTGATCGTGCGTATCGCCGAGCTGACGGCGGCACGCAAAGGGCATTAATCTTCTCAGGTGGCCCGGTAAGGCCGCGTGTCGGACAAGATGCCGGATGGCGGCTTCGTCTTATCCGGCCTACGGTTCAGCCGGTGAGCGCGGAACCCGTAGGCCCGGCAAGCGCAGCGCCGCCGGGCAGGATGATGGCTCAGTCGCCAAAGAACCAATAGCCGCTGTTGACCAGCGCTGCCAGCATGGCGAGGAAAGAAGGATCTTCCAGCGCATCGCCAAAATGGTCGGCGCGCAGCGTCAGATGGGTGGCCAAGGCGTCCAGCGCCGGACGGTGCGGGGAGTTGATCTTCTCGCCGTTAACGAATACCTCGCCGTCAATGCGCAGCACCCGCAGGCCGCCCAGGCGTTCCAGGGTATCGCCCTGCTGCAGGGCATCGTAAATCTCATCTGGCTGATACGGCGGCTCCGGCGGCGCGACGTCGAGCTCATGACGCGACTGGGTGATAAACTCGCCGAACCACTGCTTAAAGTGCTCCGGTTGGTTAATCAGACCCAGCATCATCTCGCGCAGGCGGTCGAGTTCGGTCGGTAAAATATCCGCCGGATGGTCGCGGGACGGCACGTCCGGATCGGCGTAGCGCTGGCTGCCCAGTTCGCGCTGGAGGACATAGTCGGCAAAGCCGCTAAACAGCTCGCGGGCATTCGGCGCGCGATAGCCGACCGAATAGTTAAGCGAGTTTTCCAGCGAATAACCCTCATGCGGGAATCCCGGGGGAATATAGAGAATATCGCCAGGCTCCATCTCTTCATCGATGATCGCCTCGAAGGGGTCAACCTGCAGCAGGTCCGGATGCGGGCAGTGCTGTTTCATCGGCACCTTTTCCCCAACGCGCCAGCGCCGACGGCCGGTGCCCTGAATGATAAACACATCATACTGATCCAGATGCGGGCCGACGCCGCCTCCCGGCACCGAGAAGGAGATCATCAGGTCGTCGATACGCCAGTCCGGCAGGGCACGGAACGGATGCATCAGCGCTGCGGACGGTTCATGCCAGTGGTTAACCGCCTGCACCAGCAGGGACCAGTTGTTTTCGCTCAGGTGATCGTAGCTTTCGAAAGGACCGTGACTGACCTGCCATTTTCCATCCTGATGGCTGACAAGGCGGCTATCGACCTCGCTCTCCATGGCCAGTCCTGCCAGTTCGTCCGGGCTTAGGGGGTCGATAAAATTGGCGAAGCCGCGCTTCAATACCACCGGCCGTTTTTGCCAGTAGCGTTCGATAAAGTCGGGCCAGTTAAGCGTTAATTGATAATCCATATTTTTGTATTCCGCAGGCTCTTACTGACTCGGATTATAACGGAAGCTCAGCCCCCCGGCTGCGAGATCCTCGCATTTTTCACATAACGGGTTAACTATCGTTCGATGTGGGCTGCTGGCGACCAAAAATGACCTCCATTCGCGCGCCGCCCAGCAAACTTTCGCTGGTTTCGATTTTCCCGTCGTACTGGTCGACAATCTCACGGGCGACGGCTAACCCGACGCCCTGGCCAGGACGTAGCGTATCGGCGCGCTGACCGCGATCGAACACCACATCACGTTTATTGCGCGGGATCCCCGGGCCATCATCCTCCACGATGATGTGCAGTTCGTTATCCGTCTGGCGCGCCGACACTTCCACGAACTCCAGACAGTATTTGCAGGCGTTATCCAGCAGGTTGCCCATCACTTCCATGAAGTCATTTTTTTCACCCACAAAGCTTATCTCTGGCGAGATATCGAGGCTGATATTCACCCCTTTACGCTGATACACCTTGTTGAGGGCGGACGTGAGGTTATCCAGAAGCGGGGCGACCGGATGCAGCTCGCGGCTCAGCAGGGCGCTGCCGGAACGCATGCTGGCGCGGTGGAGGTAATAGCCAATTTGCTGGGAAATACGGCTGATCTGCTCCAGCATCACCGGCTCGGCATCGTCGACGCTCAGCTTCGAA
>ERZ773227.2050-NODE-2050-length-11648-cov-2.568015_pt1 | contig 11648 bp, 8 predicted proteins | sample MGYA00580525_ERZ773227 | MGnify/ENA primary metagenome ERZ773227 (study PRJEB29015, sample SAMEA2737782) | human gut metagenome | biome: human gut; feature: human-associated habitat; material: faeces | place: China | collected 2012 ... | reverse complement strand
CATTTATTTCGATCAGAGGAATAGGTGTTCAGAGCAGTACACATCTAGTCAATCCGGAAACGTATGATTTTGTATTTTTTGCCAATGAACCGTATTATATTCCCGTAATAAACCAATTGAATTATATTACTGCTTATGATAATCTGAATGATATTGTGTATTCAGAACGCTATTCCTTGTCCGAACAATTAATTCCGATGATACAGGAAGTTAATTATCAATACGTTGCGTGAAAAGATGAAGAATATGATGAAATATATAATGAAGATATTTGGTCTGGTGATCATCTTACTGATATCCGCCTGTGAGCATGAAACATTGTTGACGGGAGAGCCGGATGATCCGGGAGATATTTCGGAAGACAAGGTACGGCTTGAGATTTTTGCACGGGCGAATTCATACCGCCTGCCTTCGACCAGGGCACTAGGGGATGAAAATACGGTCGAAATGACTCCCTGGGTACTCGTGTTCAGAGGGAGTGGCACAGGGGCTATTTTTGTAGAAGCTGTGCAGGCCTTCGAGTTTGCAGGAAAGCGATATGTCCTTTTAACTAAGCGGACTGATGGAAGTAAGTACCAGTTGCTGATATTAGCTAATCCGATGGCTCAGTTTTATTACGGAAATGCTTCTACGGGATATGTTTTCAATGAGTCACAACTTACTGAGAAGTTGATTGAGGGAACAACTACCCTGGCTACTGCATGTACGAACTTGCTGACGGAGCCGGCAAGTACTTCTCCTGCCCGCATCCCGTTCAGCGGTGTGGATGAGACGATACCGATGAGTTATTTGCTGGAAGTAGATAAGGTGGATAATACAACGAAGATAGAAAAGAGTGACGGGAGTTCGTTGATGCTTCTTCGGGCGGTTGCCAAAATAGTGGTTGTTAATGAAGCATCGAACTTTGAACTGGAAGGAGTGTCTGCTGTGGCAAACGTTCCGCGACAGGGGCAGTTGCATAACCTTATCCCTGCTTCTATTATGGGCAATGCTGGTAATTTGACGAATTATCAATACGATGCTTCATGCTCGTTGCCTTTGGTGTCAGCAGAAACGATAACCAATAAACAAAGTACCGAAAACAGTCCTATTTATATCTATGAAACCAATACCCAGACTTATAGTACATATCTGATCATTCAGGGAATTTATGAAACTAAAAGCTATTATTACAAAATGGCGATAGTAGATAAGGATCTGAACTATATGAATATATATCGGAATCATGCGTATACTTTTACAATAAAGAAAGTGCATGGACGGGGGTATGATACCGTAGCGGATGCAAAGCTTTCTAAACCGTCGAATACGGATCTGGATTTTGAAATTACAGTGGACGACAGTAATTCTTATGAGATTATAGCTAACAATGATTATTATCTGGGTGTGAGTAATTCTGTCTTTATAGCTTATTCTCCGGATGATGCGGGTACTTATGAGGCTTTTAAAGTGATAACGGATTGTGAAAAAGCTTTTCCGGATGCGCGTACAATAACCGACAATATGGCCGAAGCTGATAATTCGTTTGCGCTAAGCAGTCCCGCTGACGGAAAATTGCCTATAGTAGCAAGCACTTCTCCACGTGTCACTCCGGTCAGTGTATTGATACAAAGCTGGCTGATGTATAGTGAAGTGGGGCAGAGTTTTGAGGGAAGAGATAAAGTGAATGCATATATAACATTAAAACTTGGAAATTTGGAAAAACAGGTTCATATCAGACGAAGAGCGGCTATTGATGCCGGCGGTACCATACTTAAATACATGCCTGCCAATAGTTATCCGTTTCCGACGACTGGTGAGGTGGATTATCATTGCCTTACCGGGGAGGTGGAAGATGGTACTGACAATCCTAAGGAATGGATAAAATTACTGCCATCTTCGATGGTGGACAGAAATGATACGGATAAAATCATAGTGGAAGACGGGCATATCTATATTAAAATAATGCCTAATACGGCTTCAACAACGAGAAACGGTATCGTGTATCTGACAACAATTATGCCCGGTAGTTTATATACAGGTGAAAGTACGGTGAAGCGTATCAAAATTGATATCACTCAAAAGGGTAATTAATAAACGTAAGATAAATGAAGAAAGTTAGTATACTCATAGTATTGGTGCTCGGATGTTTTATCGAGAGTAAAGCTCAGAAAGTTGCGCTTAAAAGCAACCTTCTATATGACGCTACGACTACCATGAATCTCGGGCTGGAATTCGGACTGGCACGTAAGTGGACGCTGGACGTTCCGGTGAACTATAATCCCTGGAAGCCGGACAACGGAAGACGTCTGCGCCATTGGGGAATACAGCCGGAAGTCCGCTACTGGTTTTGTGAGAAGTTCAGACGTACGTTCATCGGAGTGCATGGACATTATGCGGACTTCAATGTCGGTGGGTTCCCGGACTGGTCGTTTATTAGTGAGAATATGCAGAACAGCCGCTATCAGGGATATCTGTATGGCGGGTGTTTCCGTCGGTCATTCATGGATTCTGAAGAAACGCTGGAGCATCGAAGCATCGGTAGGAGTGGGGTATGCACATATTGTATATGACAAATATCCGTGCAGGGCGTGTGGTACCAAACTGAAAGACAGCAGTAAAAACTATTTCGGTCCCACCAAAGCGAGTGTGTCACTTATTTACGTAATTAAATAAAGTAGAATAGAATGATGAACAGAAGTATACAATTCATCGTGTGCGTATTGGCTATCTTATGTCAGAATATAAATCCGGCAGTTGCCCAGACACGCTCTTATGACGGGGTTATCTCTGTAGTACCGGTACAGTTGGAACAGCGCGGTAAATCGGTTTATATAAATATTGACTTCGTTCTGGAGGATGTAAAGGTCAAATCGGCACACGGAGTGGATTTTATTCCGCAACTGGTTGCTCCTGCACATACTTACAATCTTCCGAAAGTATCCATCAAGGGACATAATGAATATCTGGCGTATGAACGTTGGCTTTCATTGATGAGTGCGAAGGAGAAGGATAGCTACGAAAAACCTTATGTGGTGGAAAAGGGTAGCAAGAAAAGAAATGATACGATTCGATACAGATATATATTGCCTTACGAATCGTGGATGGACGATGCCCGGGTGGACGTACAGCGCGACGAATGCGGCTGCGGCGAAATTCAGCTGATGGATGTGGAACCACTTGGGGATATTGAACTGGAACGTATATTAGTACCTTACGTGGTAACACCTTTCTTTGCCTATTTGCAGCCTAAAGCGGAAGAAGTGAAGAGCCGTGATATACAGGCGGAATGTTTCCTCGACTTCGAGGTGAACAAGATTAATATTCGTCCGGAATATATGAATAACCCGAAGGAGCTGGCTAAGATCCGTGCGATGATTGATGAATTGAAGTCTGATCCTAGTATCAAGGTAAACAAATTGGATATTGTAGGCTATGCTTCACCTGAAGGATCATTGGCAAATAACAAACGTCTGTCCGAAGGACGTGCGATGGCGCTACGTGATTATTTGGCATCCAGATACGATTTCTCGAGAAATCAGTATTATATCATCTTTGGTGGTGAAAACTGGGATGGACTGGTGAAGGCGCTGGATACGATTGATTTTGAATATAAAGATGAAGCGCTGAATATTATCAATGATATCCCTGTTGAAAAAGGTAGGGAAGCTAAGTTGATGCAGCTTCGTGGCGGAGTACCTTATCGATATATGTTGAAATATATATTCCCAAGTCTTCGTGTGGCTATTTGTAAGGTGAATTATGAGATTAAGAACTTTAATCTGGACGAAGCGAAAGAGATCATAAAGACACGTCCTCAGAATCTGAGCCTGAATGAAATGTTTATGGTTGCCAACAGCTATCCGAAGGGTTCTCAGGAATTCATCGATGTGTTCGAGACTGCGGTCCGGATGTATCCGAAGGATGAGATCGCCAGTATTAATGCTGCCGCTGCTGCTCTTTCGCGTAATGACTTGGTATCTGCGGAACGCTATCTGAATATGGTAAATGTCAATAAGCAGCTGCCTGAGTATAGCAATGCTATGGGTGTATTAATGTTATTAAAAGGAGAGTATGAACATGCGGAAGAATATTTGAAAGCCGCAGCCAAATCGGGTCTGCAAGCTGCCGGACAGAATTTGGAGGAACTGGCTAAGAAAAAAAAGAATGCAGCTGAAATAGAAAAAATAGAAAATAGGGATAAATAAACTAGTTACAAACGCTTTTATTAATTTGTAAAAACAATGAAGAAAAAGAATTTTTTTATGTTAGCGCTTGCTGCTGTGGCTTTTGCTGCTTGTAGTAACGAAGATTTAGTGCCGACTGGGAATCCAGGTGATGATAATCAATTGGTGACAGACCCGACAGGAGACGCATGGGTGGCATTAGCTGTAAAGACTCCGGTACAAACTCGTGGATTGCATAACCCGAATCAGGAAGCTGCAACAGAGGACGAATCAAAAATCACTACAGTGCGTGCCATATTCTTTACGGCAAATGCGAATGAGGATGCTGCAACTGTAACTGCTGACTTGACATTGGATAATGACGAAGCTGGTCTTGATGCCAATGGTATTCCTAGTGGGGCTGCAGGTAAGGCTTTTAAAGTCCCTGCAACTTCTAAACGAATATTGATTATTGCGAATCCATCTCCTAAATTTGAAGCAAAGACTGCTAGTGAGACAGATCAAAAATGGCCTGTTGGAACGACTTATGCAACAGTAAATGCAGCTCTTGACGATACTTCGGCTTCTATGACAACTGCTGGTAAATTTATGATGTCTAACGCCAAAGGTTCGTTAGAACCTTCAGATGAAGATGAAGCTTCAGGAACATTTGGTGCTCCTGTCGATTTGGCTCTTTATGCAACTGAGACAGCAGCTACTAATAATCCAATATCTATCAGAATTGACCGTGTTGTATCAAAAGTTCGTGTATATGTTACTGCTGATTCTGATGCAAAGGCAACTATTTCGGATGCGGGATGGGTGTTGAATGCTACTAACAAGACATTCTTCCCTGTATCTAAGAGAACGTTGACTTGGAATGAGACTCCTGCTAATAAACCTTTAGGTGCTCGTGGTACATGTATTACTCCGTTTGACCAGTATAAGATCGGTTCATACAGAGTTGACCCTAACTATAGTACTCAAGCTTTGGCTGACTATAATGCTTATACCAGTACTTCAGCTCCTTCAACTTGGAATGATCCTACAACTACGGTGAATAAAGTTGCTGAATATTGTCTTGAAAATACGCAGACTGCAACTCATAATGTACATGCTTATACTACACATGTACTATTGAAGGCTAAATTCATTCCGTCTGAATATGGCAGACCTGCGCCAAATAATAATAATCCATCTACAGCTCAGGAAGCAGATCCAAAGCTTGTCGGTGACTGGATGTTAATCAATGGTGGCTTCTATACTTTTGCTACATTAATGGAGTGGATTGAGGCAGAATTGAAAGCTAAATATGCTGATAAAGAGCCTACTACCTTCCCGACTGCTCGTACTACTGCGTATAATAGATATTTAGCTGCTGTTGGTGTAGGTGAAATTAGCCTTCCTGCTACAGCTGATGCTGCAGCTATTACCAGTCTTGTTGACGATTTTAAAGCAACAAAAGCTAATGTAGGAAATGTTGCAGCTAAAGACAGAGCTATAACTGTAACAGGTCTTACTTATTATGTAGGTGCTGTAAGTTACTACAAAATTATGATCAAACATGATGATACCAGTGCTGTAACAAATGAATTAGGTGAATTTGGAGTTGTTCGTAACTCTGTTTACGATATCAATGTTAAGAAGTTTAACAATCCAGGATATCCGGCTATTCCGGATCCGGACGAAGGAACGCCGGATGAGAGTGACGAAGGCTGGTTGTCTATTGAAATTATACCTAATCCTTGGACTTGGTATACTCAAGAGGAAATTATGTAATTCGGAATTAGTAATAGAAATAGATTTTTCAAATAAAAGTTGTGGGAGAAACTCTCCCACAACTTTACTCCCAATATTTTCAAAGTTGCCGAAAACTTTTTAAAATTTCGGGATATTACTTTTGATGGAATCAATAAAGTATTCTATCCTCTGAATTAGGAAATAACGAGAAAAGAGATTATTTCTTTTCCTCTATATATAATTGAAAAAAAGGAAAATATGAATCTAAAAAGCCTTATATGTTACGTTGCCTTAGGTATTCTGTTGATGAGTTCCGGGATAGTAGCTTCATGCGACAGCTTTAATGAAGACCTGCCGGAATGCCGCTTGTCAGTGAAGTTCAAGTATGACTATAACATGGAGTTTGCGGATGCGTTTCATGCTCAGGTAGATAAAGTAGAACTTTATGTATTTGATAAGAATGGGAAATATCTGTTTAAACAAGCTGAAGAGGGAAGTGCATTGTCTACCGGCAATTATCTGATGGAAGTTGAACTTCCTGTCGGACAATATCAGTTTATGGCATGGGCCGGTGCACGTGATTCATATGATATCACTTCATTGACACCTGGTGTCTCTACTCTTACGGATTTAAAATTGAAACTAAAACGTGAAGCCTCTCTCATCATCAATAAAAGGATGGAAACGCTCTGGTATGGTGAAGTCATCAATGTCAACTTCGATGGGACCGTCCACCAGACTGAGACGATAAATCTGATCAGAGATACAAAAATCGTACGATTTGGCTTCCAGTCTTATACAGGCAGCTGGACACTGGATATGAATGACTATGACTATGAGATTATAGAATCTAATGGACATCTGGGACATGATAATTCATTACTGGATGATGATGTGTTGAGTTTCCGACCTTACTATATGGAACAGAAGGATCCTGCGACTGCCTATGTAGACATGAATACAATGAGGCTGATGGAAGACCGGAAAACTCGTTTGGTGCTTACTGAAAAAGCATCCGGAAAGAGAGTGTTCGATATAAATCTGATTGATTATCTTGCTATGACCAATGCGGAGGGTAAAAATCTGAGCACACAAGAATATCTGGATCGACAGAGCAACTATCATATAATCTTTTTCTTGTCTGAATCATGGCTTGCTGTACAGATTGTTGTCAATGGATGGGTGCATCGCATTCAGGAAGAGAATCAATAGAATGATCTAAGAATAGTGGGGAACTATTATTAGTGGGACAGGATAAATAGTAATATCCTGAAGGGAGAACAGCCCGGGTCGATAATGATCCGGGCTGTTTGTACTTTAGAGAGTATCAATCACTGTACGTTGCTTTTGCAGGAACTCGATACGCTGGGCTTCTCCACTTTCTGAAATTAGTGTGGAATGTCGTTTCAATGATTGAATCCAGTTCCGCTGTATCTGACAGATTTGCGGACTTTGCGAATCCATCGAATTGATGGAATACACCCGGAGCAAACTGACTTGGTAGTCTTGTTTCTCTATGTAGGTGTAAGTCGCTTCGAAATCAATGTTTGAGAGATAGAAAGAGACTTTTCGCCCCTCACTGAATTCTCCCTTAACAGATAGTGTCTCCATGACTGAAAGCAATTGGTAGAGTTCATCTTTCAGGTGTGCCACGTCGTCTTCCGTAATCAGATTCAGACTTGCGAAATACTTGATCTCTTTGACAAAGGAAAGAAAGATGTTGCTATCCCAGATAAAATAGGTCTTCCGACATTGCTTTACACTTTCACTCAGCTTATTATGCGCTTTCACGATTCTGTCTTCTACCTGCATCTCTGCCAGTGAGTTCGGTGTTTTCATTTGCCCGTTCTGATAAATCCATCGGCAAAGGCGGAACTTAGACATGTATTCGTAAGATGAATAAAGAGTGAAGGGAAGAAGATTGGAAGCTGTATATACTTCCGTCGTATCGTCTCCTTTCACATAATCGAATATCTGCTGATAACGGCTGATAATCTCATAATAACTTTCTAAAGTGTTGGGCGAATGCAGCAGGTTCATATCAAAAGTAACTCTATTGGAAAGGTGGTTACCTATAATCTGATCAATAGAAATCCCCAGTTTTTTAGACAGAAGGGCTACTTCGTCGATAGTAAAAGCTACTTCACCCCGTAGTCTGCGATAGACGGCTTCTTTACCCATATACAAAATGTCTGCCAGAGAATTGGCAAGATTTTGTCCTTTGGGGATCCGTTCTTTCATTGCAGTAATCAACTCGTTTACAATACCATTTTTCATTGTTTGTTCTCTTTTATATACGTTAATACTTTATGTGATACATTCTATGCAAAATTACGGCATGTAAACGAGAGTTTTGTGTGGGAAAACAGTTCTGAAGAGTAAGAGCTTTTTCTCATTTGATAGAATAGAGATAGAAAAAGAACGTATAATGGAAAAAAGTAGGCAATAAGCTTGTCTACTTTCATGATTTGGAATTATAAAATTCAGTTAGTTTCGATTATCGAAATTAGGAAGAACTCTATAGAGCATCAATGATTTCGCGCTGTTGATTAAAGAATTGGATGCGTTGCATCTCACCACTTTCTGAGATGAGTGTAGAGAATTTCTTTAATGACTGAATCCATTCTTTCAGACTTTGAAACATCTGAACGTCCTGTGTAGTGAGTGAATTAATGGAATAAACACGTATCAGACTAAGTTGTAGTGTACTTGTCTCGAGATAACTGTAAGTCGCCTCGAAGTTGATTTGTGACACATAAATATGCACATCATTACCAAAGTCTGTCTTTCCTTTTATAGCAAGCCTTTCCAACTCATCTGTAAGTATCAGCAATTCTTCTTTCAGATTTTGCTTCATTTCGTCTGAAATGAGATGTATGTCGGAAAAATACTGTATATCATTGATAAGATGAAGAAAAACCATGCTGTCCCAAATGTAATCGGTAGAATGAATATGATGCGAAAGTTTCGCAAAATCTTGCTGGACATTGATTATCTTTTGAGGAATCTCCAGTTCTTCGAAATGTTTGCACTTAATATGTTCATTCTGATACATCCACTTGAAGAAACGGAACTTGGCCAGAAGTTCGTGCTTCAGATATAGTGTCTGCGGAATTACATTGGAGGCTGTACCTAATGAGGCATTCGGATCTTCCCGCAGCGTATGGAATAACTTGACGTGCTTGTTGAGGAAATCATAGTAAGTTTCGAAGGGGTTGCCATGATCTACTACATTGATATCGAACATTGCATTGTTGCTGAAGCTAACTCCGGCAATTCTGTCCAGGGATATCCCCAGTTCTTTTGAAATAATGGCTGCTTCCTGAAATGTAAAGGGGACTTCGCCACGCAGCCTCCGGTAGATAGCTTCCTTGCCCATATAAAGGGTATCCATTAATATATTTGCCAATTGTCCTTTTGCAGGGAACTTTTCTTTGGCCGCTTCTATCAGGTTTGTATTAAGTTCATTCATTATCATAATCCTATTGAATTAGTGGTTTGTTTCTATTAATAACACTTGACACAGGAAAGTTGTTTCGGAAACTGAAACTATTTTATTTTTGCTTTTCTTAAAAAATATCCACCTTTAAAATTGTATATTATGAGCAAATCGTTTACATTTGCCTCTATAAACAAGACGGGGAAGTTCTCTTCTCTGAAAAACAATAGTTAAAATTAGAAGATGAAAAGAATATTGGTAAGTGGCGGGGCTGGATTTATAGGCTCGCATCTTTGTACTCGACTTGTAAATGAGGGACACGACGTTATATGTTTGGATAACTTCTTTACAGGTTCTAAGGACAATATAAAGCATTTGATGGGAAATCATCATTTTGAAGTTGTAAGACACGACGTTACTTATCCTTATTCTGCCGAAGTGGATGAAATTTACAATCTGGCTTGTCCGGCGTCACCCATTCATTACCAACATGATCCGATTCAAACTGCCAAAACATCTGTGATGGGGGCTATCAATATGCTCGGACTGGCGATGAGACTGGATGCCAAAATACTGCAAGCCTCCACTAGCGAAGTGTATGGTGATCCAATTATTCATCCTCAGCCGGAAAGCTATTGGGGAAATGTGAATCCGGTAGGTTATCGCTCATGTTATGATGAAGGAAAGAGATGTGCTGAAACCTTGTTTATGGATTACTACCGCCAGAATCAGACTCGCATCAAGATCATTCGTATCTTTAATACTTATGGTCCGAGAATGCTTCCTAATGATGGTCGTGTGGTCTCAAACTTTATCATACAGGCGCTGAATAATGAAGATATCACGATATATGGTGATGGGAAACAGACACGCAGTTTTCAGTATATCGATGACCTGATAGAAGGAATGGTGCGGATGATGGATACGGAGGATGACTTTACGGGTCCGATAAATATTGGAAATCCGAATGAGTTTCCGGTTCTTGAATTGGCGGAAAGAGTGATCCGGATGACTGGCTCTACTTCGAAGATAGTTTTTAAACCTCTGCCGACCGATGATCCGAAACAGCGTCAGCCGGATATAAAACTGGCAAAAGAGAAACTGGGATGGCAGCCTACCGTCGAGCTGGAAGATGGGCTGAAGCGTATGATTGAGTATTTTAAAAATGTCTGATGTAACATAAAAAATAGAATGATATGAATGTGGAAATTAATCCTTCCGAATATAAGGTCCTTATTGTGGACGACGTAATTTCAAATGTCCTTCTGCTGAAGGTGCTTCTGACCAATGAGAAGTTCAATATTGTAACAGCAGGCAATGGAACTCAGGCTTTGGAGCAGGTGAAGAAAGAAAAACCTGATCTTGTGTTGCTGGATGTGATGATGCCGGATATCAGCGGTTTCGAAGTAGCCCAGCAAATGAAGGCCGATGAAGAAATGAGCGAAATTCCAGTGATCTTTCTTACTGCTTTGAATAGTACGGCGGATATCGTGAAAGGATTTCAGGTGGGCGGTAACGATTTTATTTCCAAACCGTTTAATAAAGAGGAACTGATTATTCGTGTAACGCATCAGATCTCGTTGGTGGCAGCCAAACGAATTATCATAGCACAAACAGAAGAGTTGCGCAAGACTATCATAGGACGTGATAAACTCTACTCTGTGATTGCACACGACCTGCGTTCGCCTATGGGCTCTATTAAGATGGTGCTCAATATGCTGATTCTGAACTTACCGAGTGAAACTATCGGCTCTGAAATGTATGAACTGCTGACAATGGCCAATCAGACAACAGAGGATGTATTTTCCTTACTCGACAACTTATTGAAGTGGACGAAGAGTCAGATTGGTAAGCTGAAAGTTGTTTACCAGAATATCGATATGGTAGAAGTAGTGGAAGGAGTGAGCGAGATCTTTACAATGGTAGCCGGGCTGAAGAATATCCACATTGCTGTGGAAATACCTGAAGATCGTATGGAAGTACGTGCGGATATTGATATGATTAAGACAGTTATCCGTAACTTGATAAGTAATGCAATCAAGTTCAGTAACGAGGGATCGGAAGTCTTGGTATCACTGAGAGAAGAAGATAGCATGGCGATAGTTAGCGTGAAGGATAGCGGGTGTGGTATTGATGAAGAAAATCAGAAGAAATTGTTGCATACCGATACGCATTTCAGTACTTTCGGTACAAATAATGAAGAAGGTTCAGGACTCGGACTGCTGCTCTGTAAGGACTTTGTTACTAAGAACGGAGGTGAGCTCTGGTTCACTTCGAAGAAAGGAGAAGGTTCTACGTTCAGTTTCTCGATTCCGTTGTTGGAA
>ERZ773227.2044-NODE-2044-length-11681-cov-29.117495_pt1 | contig 11681 bp, 8 predicted proteins | sample MGYA00580525_ERZ773227 | MGnify/ENA primary metagenome ERZ773227 (study PRJEB29015, sample SAMEA2737782) | human gut metagenome | biome: human gut; feature: human-associated habitat; material: faeces | place: China | collected 2012 ... | reverse complement strand
TCCCGATTTGCAAGCGAAGCTTGACAAGGCGAGAGAAGAACATAAAAACGGAGAAGCTCTGTGCTTTGACACAGCACAAGATGCAATCGCATGGATGGAAGCTTTATGATATATCGAATAGAATTCTCTAAGGATGCACAGAAGGTCATTAAGAAATGGAAGAAATCAAATCTACCTCTATTCAAAAAACTAGAGAAGTTGATTCCAGAACTTTCTGAGCACCCTAGAACAGGTAAATCTTGTGTCCATTATTGAGCTAGAAGGACATTACAATGACAAATAACTGAGTTCATATATCAATGGAATCGGTACTTATAGAATGTATAACAATTCATGCTTTGCCTTGGGATCAGGTAGCTAGCCAATAGCAATATCAGAATATAATTTGGAGAAATTCTATCCAGAAAAGTTAGAGGGTACGATGCCAACGAATATCCTGACTTTCTAATTCTGCAAGTGTTACTTGCAGAATTAGAGAATGAAAAAGTTATTGGGGGAAGAAAGAGATAAAAATCTCTCTAAAAATTTGCTGGTTTCGAATAATCTTCGTACCTTTGCAGCACCAGTACCCGCCAAGCCTCTCAACGATGCTCAAATGTGCGGGTCGTTTTATTTTTATACATTTCCCTTGCTGAGATTCTCGTATTTTCAAACGGTTCTTATTTCTTTGTGAATATTGAAAATATGGAAGAAAATGGTAATGTATTAATAATCAAAGGATTATGATTTTGTTAGCTAATAGTGTTGAAATAAGAATTCTATAGTTGTACGACTATAACCCCTGTAGTTGTACAACTATAACTCTACAGTTGTACGACTATAGCCTATATAGTCGTACGACTACAACTTTATAGTCGTACAACTATAGGGTATTCGATTAATTAGAAGCAGAAAATAGGGTATTCGAGATGCTCAAAACGCCCTGTTTCGTTACTAGATTCCAAGTTTACCAGTATGCTAAATTTGGTTATAAGTATTGACAAAAATAACACTTGTTGCTGAGAAAGATTCCTTCTGCTCCAAATGAAATAGGCTTCGATGGCGAATGAAGCCTATTTCAATCGCATATGAAGCCTGTTTCGATAGCATATGAATACGAATTTATGTTTCCGCTCTCTCTGCTCACTTTCTTTGTTATATCTTGTTAAAGATTAGCTTTGAATCAGATATTTATAAAAAGAAATCACTATATTTGCATCTAAAGCAATAAAATGAAGCAATGAGTAAATTCAACGAAGTAACAAGAGTTCAGATGCCAGCAATGGTTCACCTTACTCGATTAGGCTATTCTTATTTCGGAAAGATTAGCGAAGATATGGCAGGGACAGTCTATGACCCTGACACGAATATATTGACTGAAATTTTCAGAGAACAATTTTATAAGTTGAACCCATCAGCAAAGAAAGATGGGTTCAAGAGCATTTTGCGCTCCATTCGCCAAGAACTAAAGAATGATGACCTCGGTAAGTCTTTTTACAAAAGATTACAGGCTGTATCTCCCATCAAATTGATAGACTTTGAAAATCCTCAGAACAACACTTTTCATTTTACCGCTGAATTCACTTGTAAAAATGGGCAAGATGAATTCCGCCCAGACATTACTTTGTTTGTCAATGGCTTGCCTCTTTGCTTCGTAGAGGTAAAAAAACCAAACAATCATGGAGGAATTGTAGCTGAAAGCAAGCGAATGAATCAAGAGCGTTTCCCAAACAAAAAGTTTCGTAGCTTCATCAACATCACACAGTTGATGATATTTTCTAATAATATGGAGTACGATACGATGGGGGGAATAGTTCCTATCCAAGGAGCTTTCTATTGCACTGCTGCAAGAGAAAACGCCCCCTTCAATTGCTTCCGTGAGGAGAATCCTTCCAATCTCCCGATAGCACCTTATAATGCGAATTATCCATATAAGGGAATCAACCAAAAAGAAGAAAGACAAATCTTGGCAGACTTCAACTGTCAAGTTATTCATCATACACCGGAGTATCAAACCAATCTTGGCGTCAATACTCCTACGAACCGTATGCTTACCTCCATGTGCAGCCCTGAGCGATTGCTCTTTATCATCAAGTATGGCATAGCATACGTTAAAATGGAGAAAGAAGTAGATGGTAAAATAGAAAGCACCGATCAAAAGCACATCATGCGCTACCAGCAGATGTTTGCCGCACTCGCTATCCGCCAACAACTCTCAGAAGGAGCTACTTCTGGCGTAGTATGGCATACACAAGGTAGTGGAAAAACGGCTCTGTCCTTTTATCTCACCTATGTTCTGTCCGACTATTATGCCAAGAAGAATATGGTTGCAAAATTCTATTTCATAGTAGATAGAATAGACTTACTAGAACAAGCCACCCAAGAGTTTGAGGCTCGTGGACTCGTTGTTTCAACAGCCAATACTCGTGCGGAATTAATGACTCAGTTCCGCAACAACCATGCACAAGAAGGTACCAGTGGACAGCAAGAGATAACAGTTGTGAACATCCAGCGCTTTGCCGAAGACAAGCAAAAGGTAGAACTTCCGGCTTACGCAACAAACCTACAGCGTGTTTTCATTATGGACGAGGCACATCGTGGTTACAAACCTGGTGGTTGTTTTCTAGCCAATCTTTTTGATGCAGATCCAAATTCCATCAAGATAGCCTTGACAGGAACTCCTCTGCTAAAGAAAGATTGTGCTTCGAGTGTGGTTTTCCAACGCTACTTCCATACTTATTATTATGACCGTTCTATTGCTGACGGATATACATTAAAGATTATCCGTGAGGATATAGAGACCTCATATAAGGAACGTCTGTCTGAGGTTTACGATAAGTTGGAAACTCTTGTACATAAAAAAGACATCAAGCGTTCACAAATCATAGAGCACGATAGTTATGTCGGGGAGTTAGCTCGTTACATTGCTGACGACTTAACCAAATTCCGCAAGATACAAGGTGATGATACACTTGGAGGCATGGTTATTTGCGAGACAAGCGAACAAGCAAGGAAGTTATATGAGGCTTTTCAAAACTTCTCGGATGGTGGCTTTGCTAATACACTTGACAATGGATATGCCAAGCCTATCCAAATCAAAATGGATGGACAAGAGTGGATGGTAGCCAATGCCATACCGACGCTAGGTTATAAGAAGCATCCATTGAAAGTAGGACTCATCTTGCACGATAGCGATGACAAGGAAACTCGCAAGCAAATTATCAAGGACTTCAAGAAGAACATGAGCATCGACTTGCTTGTTGTCTTCAATATGCTCTTGACCGGTTTCGATGCGCCACGCTTAAAGAGACTTTATTTTGGTCGCAAGCTCCGTGACCATAACCTTTTGCAGGCACTCACACGTGTCAATCGACCATACAAGAACAATCGTTATGGGTATGTCATCGACTTTGCTAACATCAAGCAAAATTTTGAAGAGACCAACGAGGCTTACCTCAAAGAGTTGAACCGATTCAACAATCCAGACGAAGTGGATGGCAATCATACCACCGATACTTTCTCACAGGTTATAGAAGACCCTGAGGAATTGATTCGACAGATGAAAGATGTACGCCAAACATTGTTTGATTACACGACAAACAATGTAGAGGATTTTTCGTCTGAGATTTCTTCCATCGAAGACAAGCAAGTGCTGATCGACTTGAAGAAAGCGCTGGTTTCAGCCAAGGATTGTGCCAATATAGTACGTACATTCGGTGATGACAGCTTGAAGGATGCTTTCAGTAAGGTTGAACTGACCAAACTCCCAGATATGCTAAAGGAAGTGCAACACCACATCGACATCATCAACCAAAAGGAAGCCTTTGCCATATCTGATGAGACCAAGCAACTCGTCAATGAAGCAATGCAAGACATCCGCTTCAATTTCTCTAAAATTGGAGAGGAAGAAATGAAAATGATAGCAGGTGGACAGGAGTTACAAGAAAAATGGGCTTTAGTGATTCACAAATTCACAGAAAATACAGACCCAGACGATCCTGAATATATCACTCTGCGTGATGCCTTTATGCAAAGATTCAAGGAGCATGGCTTTGTCGTTGACAGTATCGCTAAGTTTAACCAAGAAAGTAAAGAGTTGGATGAAATCATTGAGCGATTGGTAAAATTGCAGGAAAGCAACAATCGCTTGCTGAAGAAATACAATGGCGACACCAAGTTTGCCAATGTCCACAAACGAATTCACGAAGAAAACCAACGAAGATTGAAAGAGCACAAGCCATTCATCTTCAGTTATTATGATAATGATATCGTGGCGATACTTTCTGACATAAAATCAGAAATAGATCAAAAGGTTTACGACCGTGCTGACATTCTGAAGAAAGATGAATATTTCGATTGTACTGTTATGACAGAGATAGCACAATCTCTCAATCATTATCCGAGCATAGAGGCTCAAATGGACGATTTCACTTTCATTCAAACCAGAATAGCTCGTCAATACATCAATCAATATAATAGAACATATCCAAGTAATTAAATATAAAAATATGACAATAAGAGAAAAAACCGTAGCCCTCATCGATGCCCTGAAAGCAACTTGCAAGACATACGGCATGGGCAATGACGGCAATGAGTATAAAATTATCACCCAGGTATTCCTATATAAGTTCTTGAATGACAAGTTTGGCTATGCTATCAAACACTCAGGAAACCGCTATGCTGAGAAAATTTGCACAGCAGAGAAATGGGAAACCGCTTACAGTGAGTTGAGTGATATGGAGCGCATGATGTTACTGGCTTCCTTGTCTCCAGACCTACCACGCTTGAAACCAGAGCATCTGATTGCAAACCTCTGGAACCAGCAGGCAAAGGGTGATTTTGATTTTATCTTCGACAATACGATGAGCGACATTGCGGAGCAGAATCTTGCCATATTCTCTACACAGACCACACAAAACACCAAGATACCTCTCTTTGAGCCATTAACCCAATATGTGACAGATGTGGCTCAGAGAGCACCATTTGCACGTGCCATGGTGGATAAGCTTGCCAATTTCTCTTTTGAGGAAGCATTTTCAGAGCATTACGACTTCTTCGCCAATATCTTTGAATATCTCATCAAAGACTACAACACAGCTGGAGGCGGAAAATATGCAGAATATTACACTCCTCATGCCATCGCTACCATTATGGCCAGATTATTAGTGGGCGATCATGCCGACCTCCATAATATTGAATGCTACGACCCATCAGCAGGTACAGGTACTTTGCTGATGGCATTGTCACATCAAATCGGAGAAGACCGCTGTACTATTTTTGCCCAAGATATTTCTCAACGAAGCAACAAGATGCTCAAGCTCAACCTGTTGCTCAATGGTTTGGTATCTTCACTTGATCATGCCATCCAAGGTGACACACTCGTTGCACCTTACCATAAAAGCGATGACGGACAAAGCCTTCGCCAGTTCGACTTTGTGGTAAGCAATCCACCATTCAAGATGGATTTCAGCGATACAAGAGAGAAGATAGCAGCCTTTCCTGCTCGTTTTTGGGCAGGAGTACCAAAAGTGCCAGCGAAGAAAAAAGACAGCATGGCAATCTATACCTGCTTCATCCAGCATGTTATCAATTCTTTGAAGAAAAACTCAGGCAAGGGAGCCATTGTTATTCCAACAGGATTCATCACTGCCAAGAGTGGCATTGAGAACAAAATCCTGAAGCATATCGTTGACAACAAGATAGTTTATGGCTGCGTATCCATGCCAAGTAATGTCTTTGCCAACACAGGAACCAATGTTTCTGTGCTCTTCTTCGATGATTCAAAGAAGAGTGATAAGGTGGTATTGATTGATGCTAGCAAACTTGGTGAGGAATACAAAGATAGCAATGGATTGAAAAAAGTCCGTCTTCGTGACGAGGAGATAGACCAGATAGTCAGCACTTTTCAAAATAAGGAAGCTGTGGATGACTTCTCTGTCAATGTGACCTACGATGAAATCAAAGAGAAGGGATATAGCCTCTCTGCCGGACAGTATTTTGATATCAAGATAGACTATGTGGATATTACGGAAGAAGAGTTCAACAAGCGAATGAATGATTATAAGACTACGCTTGCACAACAATTCGCTGAAAGTCATCGCTTGGAAGATGAGATAATGAAGCAACTCGGAAGTCTTAGCTTTAATAGAAATGTAGGAAAGGAATAAAGGCATGAATGAAATTATGAACGCAAATACCGATTTGCTGCCTGATGGTTATGCAGAATGGCGCAAAGACATAGAGCATCTTATAGAGGTAGCAAAACTACGTACCGCAATTAATGTCAATGCTGACACATTGGCGTTATATTGGACTTTGGGCAAACGAATTTTAGCACAGCAGAGACAATTAGGCTGGGGAGCAAATATCATATCAAAATTATCTGTTGATTTATCCCAAAAGTTCCCTAATGATAGAGGATACTCTTTGAGTAATCTCAAAAGTATGAGACGTTTCGCTGAAGCGTATCCAGATTTTCCATTTTTGCAAGTGCCGCTTGCAAAAATGGAAAATATTCCAATTGGTCAAGTGGCACTTGACCAATTTAAAGAAGATGACAAAGGCTTTGTGCAAGTTCCACTTGCACAAATTACTTGGTATCATCACATTTCGCTTCTATCGAAAGTAAAAGACATAGCCGAACGAGCTTATTACATCACAGAAACTGCGCAGAATGGGTGGAGTCGTGATGTGATGCTTATGCAGATAGCAAATGGATATATCCATGCTAAAGGGCATGCAATCAATAACTTTGAGCAAACCTTGCCACCTCTTCAGTCCGATTTGGCGAAGTATATTTTTAAAGACCCATACAATTTTAGTTTTTTGGGCACAGTGGCACTCCAAAATGAGCTTGACATTGAGAAAACATTGACAAGCAAGATTACAGACTTTCTCCTTGAAATGGGACGTGGCTTTGCATACATTGGCAGGCAATACCACATTTCGGTAGATGGTGATGACTACTATATCGACTTGCTGATGTACCACCTCAAACTGCATTGCTATGTTGTTGTGGAGTTAAAAGCCGTGGAGTTCAAACCAGAGTTTGTTAGCAAACTGAACTTTTATATTTCTGCTGTTGATGACATTGTAAAATCTCCAGAAGACAAACCTACAATTGGTTTGCTTCTCTGCCGAACTAAGAGTAACAAGAAAGCCGAGTTTTCGCTTCGTGGCATAACCCAACCTATGGGTATTGCGCAATATGAAACAGAAAAGCTTTTTGCTGATGTTGCATCGGCATTACCACAGATTGAGGAAATAGAAAAGTCAATGGAAGATTTGGAAAAGTGAGTGAGAAGTGTATAGTTGATTTTAATAATAGAATAAATGGAACTAAAGAAATATAAGCTTGCCGACATCGCTAAAATTGAAATTAGCGGTGTTGACAAAAAAACAATAGAGGGCGAAACACCTGTGCGTCTGTGTAACTTTGTAGACGTCTATTACAATTGGGCAGTCACCAAAGAAAAGGCGAAGGCATTTATGACTGCTTCTGCAAAACAAACGGAAATAGATAAATGCTCAATAGGTAAAGGTATGGTTGCTATCACTAAGGATAGTGAAACCAGGGACGATATTGGTATTGCTACTTATATTGCAGACGATTTCGAGGATGTACTTCTAGGCTATCATTGTGCGTTGATTATCCCCAATCCGGCTATTGTTGACGGAAAATATCTGAATGCTTTCATGCATACTCGATACATTCAGAAATATTTTGAAAACAATGCTTCTGGTAGTGGTCAGCGATACACACTTTCCAATGATACTATCAGCAATATACCAGTATTGCTGCCATCAATAGAGGAACAACATACCATTGGAAAGTTGCTAGCTGACTTAGATCGTAAAATTGAACTTAATAAGCAGATAAATGATAATTTAGAGGCGATGGCAAAGCAACTCTATGACTATTGGTTTGTGCAGTTTGACTTCCCAAATGAGGAGGGCAAGCCGTATAAATCAAGTGGTGGAGCTATGGTGTGGAATGAGAAGCTGAAGCGTGAGATACCAGAGGGATGGGAAGTTAAACAATTAAGAGATATCATAGAGACCAATAGAGGTATCTCTTATGATACATCATCTATTTCTGGAGGTGGAGTTCCTATGATAAACTTGGCTTCATTTAATGTTGATGGCTCATACAAAGATACAGGACTCAAAAGTTACAATGGTAACTATACACAAGAAAAGATACTTAGACCTTTTGATTTAGTTCTTTGTAATACCCAACAAACAGCCATTGAGTTTAGTAAAGATATTATAGGCAAGGCTTTTCTTATTCCAGATATTTTTGATGGTGATATAGTTTCATCGCATCACATTAATACGATAAAAACAGAAGAAGTTCTCAAACCGTATTTGGCTTATCTTTCGAATACCTCTCATTTCCATAAATATGCAACAGGATGCTGTTCTGGAACAAATATATTAGGATTGGACTACAATAGCTTTTCTCAGTATAAGTTGGAAATTCCACCTAAATATTTGCTAAAGGAGTTTCGTGACTTTATAATAGACATCGTGAAAAGAAAAAGTTTAATAATAAATGAAAATAAATTGTTAACTAAGCAGCGCAATGAACTCTTGCCCCTCTTGATGAACGGTCAAGCATCGGTAAATTATCATTTATCTGACGATTAAGTGCTATTTTCTCGTCAATATCATATAATATACGCCCTATTCTCTTCTGCACTTCAAGTTCTGGTATCCATACGGTACAATCCTTGATTTTGTCAGGAGAGGTATGGCGTATCTTTGTTTGTTGAGCACCAGCGCTTAGCTGCTGGTGAACAACAGAAGAAGATATGAGATAGTAACAAAAATTAGGGTCAAGAAGCCCCTTCTTGCATTTTACAAGTGCTACGTCTTGACTTTGAATATACTTTCCACTTTCAGGTATACGTGCCGTCGTCCCCAACAATCCTAGAGATTGTTCAGTAAGTGGCGTGATAATATCATCCTTGTTTAGTATAAACTCGTCTTTGACTGTACCTGTATAATACAAGTCCGTCTTGGAAGTGTTTTCTTTGAACCCACCTCCATTCATATTAAAATTACCCAAAGTCAGACGTACAAATTCGCCTTCCTCTGCATAGAATTGACCAGATAGACTTGCGCCACGAGTCACTTCTATAAGTTCACCTAATTTATGTTTGCTTAATTTCATAATCTGCCTATTTTTTTGCTTACAAAGGTAGCAAAAGTTAAGCAAACTAGATAATCTTTAAACTTTAATTAAGGAATTTACGATGCGCCATTTTTACATTTGCCTGATTTACCATGGCATAATGCAAGGTTGTATCGATTTTCACATGTCCCAACATTTTTTGTACCTGCTCTATTGGCATACCTTTGTCAATAGCCATTGTTGCCAAAGTTCTGCGGAACTTATGAGGATGTACCTTATGTAGATTTACTTTCTTGCCCAACTGACGCAAGCGAACCTCAACGCCACTAATTGTTAATCGGGTATGAGGTTTCTTGAGGCTGACGAACAAAGCCGGGTTAGAATCTGAGCGTTGATCCAGATACTTTTTGATGTGTATTTTTGTACGTGCATTGAAGTACACCTCTCGCTCTTTATTACCCTTTCCAAACACAACACATTGGCGCTCTTGAAAGTCAATGTCTTCACGGTTGATTTTTACCAACTCACCCACACGCATGCCTGTACTGAGTAGCAAATCTATCATTGCCACATCACGAAGTTCTTGACAACTGTCACGCAACACTTCTATATTCTCATCCGTCAGCACCTCTTTCACTAAAGCATCAGTACGTACTTTATGTATTCTGCGCACCGGACTTTTAGTGATATAGTCCTCATCTTCCAACCAAGAAAAGAAACTTGAAAAGATGCGTCGCAAATTATCTATGGTCACCTTGCTCAACTTTCGTTGTTCCTGCATATCAGCCAAATAGCAGCGAATATCATTAGTAGTAACATTGCAGACATTCTTCTTGACAGCAGCAATCATCTTCTCTATAGAAGACTTATAATAGTGGAGCGTTTTTTCAGAACATCCTTCAACTTTTTTCGAAGAGATAAAAGCTCCAAGGAGATCTGAATTTTCTTTATCACGCTGTTCTTCGTCTGTAGCTTTAACCACAAATTCGTATTCAGCCAATGCTTTTTGGGTCACTTTGCTTAACAAATCCAGCTGTTCAACAGACAGAACCACTCTCATTCCATCTAAAACGTTTTGTATTATTATTTCTTTCATATCTAAAATTGATGTTTGTCTCCTTATAATATAACATAATTTTAGTAATAAACAAAACTGATAAATGATAATTTAGAGGCGATGGCAAAGCAACTCTATGACTATTGGTTTGTGCAGTTTGACTTTCCTAACGAGGAGGGCAAGCCGTATAAATCAAGTGGCGGAGCTATGGTGTGGAATGAAAAGTTGAAGCGTGAGATACCGAAAGGATGGTCTGTTAAGAACTTAGAACAGATAGCAACTTCATATCAACAAGGACTTATTCGTTCAAATAACCAATTATCAACTGATAGTAAGTATGGTTATTTAAAAATGGGCGATTTAGATGGTAAGGGACAATATACTTTACAAGGTTTAACTCGAACCAATGCTACGAATGAAGAAGTGGATTTATTCTCTTTGCACAAAGGAGATTTCCTCATTAATGTACGTAATAGCAAAGAAATTGTCGGTAAAACTTGTCTAATTGGTTATGTGGAAAGAAATACCCTTTATAACCATATGTTGGTAAGATTGGACTTTAAAGATGTAAGTACATTTTATATGAACTTGCTTTTCAATTCTGAGTTTATGTATAAAGCGCTTGATGGATTGAAGCAAGGTACAACAACTGTAATAGCCTTATATCAAAATGATTTATATCGATTACCAATATTAGTACCGGCACCTTGCGTTATGGAACAGTTTTCAAAAATAACAGACTCCATTCTTGATCAGAAAGAAATTATATCTTATGAAATCGAAGAACTCACTAAGCAACGCGATGATCTTTTGCCACTCTTAATGAATGGTCAAGCCACGGTAAATTATCATTTATTTGTGATGCAGTCTAGGCTTTCTTCTTATAGGAGGCTACACCCTTTTTATGTATTACTTTATACTTTTTGCGTTTCTGTTTAAAAATGCTTTCACACTTTATGTTAACTATCTGTTTCTTAGTTGTTTGAGTGTGAAAGGAGAATTGTGAAGGGTGAATGTGGGTGATGTGTGAAGAGGGAATAATGGTTATGAGGAGTGAGGAGAGATGATAGGTGCTGAAAGGCGGAAAGATGCTATCTTTTATCGATTGGTTTGAGTAGTTCTTATAGCTGACTAGAGTCATCCATATAGCTGACCCGGGTCATCTATATGGATGACCCGGGTCAGCCGATGATTGGTAGTATCAATTACTCTAGTAGATAGTATCAGCTTCCCCTATTGGAAATATGAACTTCCCCTGTTGGAAGTATCAGTTTCTGGTGTTTATACTATCATACTTTTCTCCTAAAAATGCCTTCATACTAAACTTGCTGATAATCAGAATGTTTTAGAATGTGTGAAAGCAGAAATAAAGATTGTAGAATATTATAAAAACAAAAAATAAGCAGCTGAAAAAATCAGCTGCTTATTTGCTTATAGGGTGGAGCTGGAGGGAATCGAACCCTCGTCCGCACAAGGAAACCATACGCTTTCTACATGCTTATTCCAGCC
>ERZ773227.2035-NODE-2035-length-11710-cov-4.051909_pt1 | contig 11710 bp, 10 predicted proteins | sample MGYA00580525_ERZ773227 | MGnify/ENA primary metagenome ERZ773227 (study PRJEB29015, sample SAMEA2737782) | human gut metagenome | biome: human gut; feature: human-associated habitat; material: faeces | place: China | collected 2012 ... | reverse complement strand
CTCGGTCAGGCGGCGGCGCGGCGCGGCGGGCGCGGCCTCGGCGCGGGTGGTGCTGCCGCAGAGCGGGCACTTTTCGCGCGAACCGTCATAGATCGTGCCACAGTAGTCACAAACAACTTTATTTTCCATATCTCAACGCATATCGTGCTATGCTTGGTCTCCTTTCCTCCGGCATACGACAGGAATCGCCTCCGCCGGTTTTTCCTATCATACCATTTTCCGAAGAATATGACAAGAATGTTCTTGCATTTTTTGCAAAAATATCATAGTATATACTAGAAATAATTTGAGTTCTTGATTTAGGAGGCGAACCCGATGTCCGAACTGAAACTTGTCTCCCCTCTGCTGGATCAGATGTCCGTTGAGGAGGAGATCGCCGGGCACAATGGCTGTACCTGCTACGCCCTCCGCCACGTCCAGTCGGGCGAGCGCTTTGTCGTAAAGCGGATCTCCGTCCCCGCGTCTGACCTGCAGGTGCGGGCGCTGATCCTCTCCGGCGCTTACCCGGATGACGCCGCCGTCCATGCCTATTACGGCAGTGTTGCCGAGGATATCAAAAACGAGCTCGACACCGGCATGCGTCTGGCAGAGAACGGCTATTTTGCGGGCGCGAGCTCTTACCAGATCGAGCCGAAGGAGAGCGGCATCGGCTACGATGTCTATATCCTCTATCCGCGCATGGTCTCGCTGCGCGCCTTCCTCGACCACAGCGCCATGACCGGCCTGCGCGCCGTGAACCTCGGCATCGACCTGTGCGATGCGCTCACGGCCTGCCGCGATGCGGGCTATCTGTTTGAAAACCTCAAGCCGGAGAACGTGTTCCTCACGCAGTCCGGGAGGTTCCTGCTCGGAGATCTCGGCCTTGCATCGCTGGAGGATCTGCAGTATGCCTCGGTGCCGGAGAATTACCTCGGCCCGTATTCCGCGCCGGAGCTTTCCGCCATCACGGCATCCCCAAACCCCACGATCGACCTGTATGCCATCGGCATGCTGCTCTACCGCATCTATAACGGCAACCACGGCCCGTTTGAGGACGAGGCCACGGGCGAGGCCATGGCGGACAAGCTCCGCCTGACCGGCAAGGCCATGCCGACACCGATCTATGCCGATTATGAGCTGGCTGCCATCATCCTGAAGACCTGCGCTCCGCGTCCGGAGGATCGCTTCCAGACCCCGGCGGAGCTGAAGCAGGCGCTGGTCTATTATATGCAGCGCAACGAGGTGTCGGACACGCTCATCGTGCCGCCCATCGTCACGCCGGAGGCGCCGCTCGCGCCCGAGGCGGAGACGGACGGGGAGAACGCGCCTGCCCGCATGACGGACGCGGAGCAGCTCGACGAGAAGTTCCGCACGAGCTTTGCCCCGGACCTTTCCGGCGCGGGCACGGAAAAGGACATCGATCCCGACGCCGTGCCGGACGCACCGAAGCCGGAGCAGAAGGCCGAAGAAAAGCCGCAGCCGCCTGCCGAGCCAGAAAAACCGGCGGAGCCGGTCAAGGAGGCAGAGCCGGTCAAAGATACCGAGCCGGAAGCGGACGAGCCTGCAGAAGAGACCGGACCGGCGGAGGAAGCCGGACCTGCCCCGGCAGAGCCGGAGGACGAGGATCCGGACCAGATGGACTTGGATGCCTTCCTCGCCTCGGTGAATGCGGCCGTCGGCGACGTACCGCCGCAGCCGGAGGGACCGGAGCAGGAAGCGTCCCCGGACGAGCCGGAGCAGTCCGCCGAGCCGGAGGCGACCTATGTCGATAACGACGCGGAGAGCACGCTCCCACCCGAACCGGAGAAAAAACCGAAGAAAAAGCGCCGCGCCGTCACGATCGGCATCGTGGCTGCGCTCGTCGTCCTGCTGGGCGCGGCGGCGTGGTTCCTGCTTTCCTATTATTTTGTGCGGGCCGATGCCCTGCGCGTCGTGCGCTGCACGACGGAGGAGCTGACGGTCGCGCTGGAGAGCGGCGACAAGGCGGCGGACTTCCGCCTGACCTGCTCCGACATGTATGGCAATTCCTATCCCGCCACGGCGGCCGACGGTCAATACGTCTTCTCCGGCCTGTCGGAAAACACGCAGTATACTATCACCGTCACGGCGGCCGACGGCCACCGCCTGAGCAGCCGCGGCGTCAGCACCCTCTCCGTCACGACGCCGGAGGCCACGGAGATCACGGATCTGACCGCCTCCCTCGGCGATGCCGACGGCAGCGTGGTGCTGAGCTTCAGCGCCAACGGCCCGACGCCTGCCCAGTGGACCGTGTCCTATGCGGCGGGCGACGGCCAGAAGCAGTCGCAGCAGTTCACCGGCAATACCGTCACGGTCACCGGCCTGACGCTGCAGCAGAATTACACGTTCACGCTCGAGGGAACGGATACCGTCTTCCTCACCGGCACGACGACGACGGAGTTCACGCCCATCCCCGTTGTGAAGGTCGATAAGCTGAATGTCAGCAGCATCGAGGGAAACACCGTCACCGTGACATGGGAAACGGGCGAAAACATTCCCGCAGGCTGGACGGTCACCTGCGAGGCACGTCGGTTTACGACGGTCACGCAGACCGTCACGGAGAGCAGCTGCGTCTTTGAGCTGCCCGACCTCAAGCGCGATTATACCTTCACCGTCTCGGCCGAGGGTATGCCCGCGCCCGCCGTGCTCACGCTGCCCGCCAACCCGCTCGTTGTGACGGGTCTGCAGGCCACGGCCAATGAGGACGGCACCATCACCGCCTCGTGGCAGACGGCCTCCGGTGCGCCCGCCGGCGGCTGGTATGTGACCTACGGCGTGCCGACGAGCAATCACGAGCCGCGTCTGCAGGAGTGCACGGAAAACTCCGTCACGCTCAAGGGCCTCATCCCCGATGCGGATTACACGATCTCCCTGACGCCTGCAGACGGTGCGGATGTGTTCGGCACGGTCGAGGCCAGCGCCAGAACGCCGTCCGGCGGCCGCTTCGACCGCTACGGCGCAACGCCCTCCACGACCTATATTTCCCTGTGGGAGACGCCGGCGGAGGTCAACTGGGATTACCGCTCCCTGACGACGTCCAAGACCTCCTTCTCGGCGGATGAGGACATCGCCCTGTGCCTCGAGCTGACGCGCAAGGAGGACTCCGACGACGAGATCACCCTGCTTTATGTCATTCGCAATGCCAACGGCGAGCCCGTGAGCGATGCCTCGGCGCAGCTCACCTGGGACCAGATGTGGCATGAGCGCCGCCATACCAGCACGATCCCGAATCCGGGCGCGGCAGGGGAGTACACGCTGGAGGTCTATGTGAACCGCCAGCTGCTGAAATCCATCGATTTCGCGATCTCCTGATTCTCTTTCGTTAACTATCCGGCCGGAGCAGGAAACCCCGGCCGGGAGTATAATAATTTTATTAAGACGGCTCTGCCGTCCTAAGCGAGGAGGCAAATAATGCAAAACTGGTTTGTTGTAGTCATGGGCCTGGTGACGGTGTTCGTCGTCCTGATCCTCATCATCGGACTGTGCTGGCTGCTGGGTCTGGCATGCCGCGGCAGCTCGAAGAAGGAGGAACTGCAGGCCGCTGCCGCTGCTGCGCCTGCACAGGAAAGCAGCATTCCCAACCGCGCAGAGTTTCTTGCCGCCGTTTCGGCCGCCATTGCCGAAGCCAGCGGTACGGATGCGTCTGCAATTCGCATTCTTTCCGTCAAGAAGCTGTAAAAACATATTGAGAAAGGTGAACAAGAAGTATGAAAAAGTATCGTGTGAACGTCAACGGCTCCCTCTATGAGATCGAGATCGAAGAAATGGCTGCTCCTGCGAAGATGAGCGCCGCCGCTCCTGCTGCCGCTCCCGCCGCTGCTCCCGCCGCCGCTCCCGCTCCTGCCGGTGCAGGCGCTCAGGTCAAGGCTCCGATGCCCGGCACCATTCTGGATGTCAAGGTCCAGGCCGGTCAGTCCGTGAAGAAGGGCGACGTTCTCGTCATTCTGGAAGCCATGAAGATGGAGAACGAGATCTGCGCTCCCTCCGACGGCAAGATCACCGGTGTGAACGTCCGCAAGGGCGACTCCGTCGAGACTCAGGCTCTCCTCTGCACCATCGCGTAAGCGGGTAAGGAGATGCCGTATGTTCAAGAAAAAGAATAAGAACCTGCACCGCGCGCTCATTGCGCTCATGGTGCTGGGGCTTCTGGTGTGCCTGTGCTTTACCCTCGCCTCCGCCGCCACCGCTGAGCCGGACTCCTCGTCAGCCGCGGAGACCACCGCTGTAGAGGAGCAGGGCGCACAGTCCAATACGGAAGCAATGACGAATTTCCTGAATCAGGCTGGCATCGCCACCCTGATCCACAATGCGGACTGGAAATCGATCGTCATGATCCTCATTTCCTTCGTCCTGATGTATCTGGCCATCGGTAAGGGCTTTGAGCCGCTGCTGCTCCTGCCGATCGCCTTCGGTATGCTGCTGACGAACCTGCCCGGCGCAGGTATGTTCCACTCCGAGATCTTCGAGGGCGGTCATATCCACTGGGACCTCATCAAGAACGGCGTCACGCTCTCGAATGGTGCAAATGAAGCCGCCGGTCTCATCGACATCCTCTACCTCGGCGTAAAGCTGGGTATCTACCCCTGCCTGATCTTCATCGGCGTCGGTGCCATGACGGACTTCGGCCCGCTGATCGCCAACCCGAAGAGCCTGCTGCTCGGCGCTGCCGCACAGCTCGGCATTTTCATTGCCTACCTCGGCGCGCTCGGCCTGAGCAAGCTGGGTATCCCGGGCCTTGAGTTCACGCAGAAGATGGCTGCCTCCATCGGCATCATCGGCGGCGCGGACGGCCCCACCGCAATCTATGTCACGTCCCGGCTGGCCTCCGAGCTGCTCGGCCCGATCGCCATTGCCGCTTATTCCTACATGGCGCTCGTCCCGGTCATCCAGCCGCCCATCATGCGCGGCCTGACCACGAAGAAGGAGCGCATGATCCGCATGGACGCCCTGCGTACGGTTTCCAAGAAGGAAAAGATCGTTTTCCCGATTGCCGTCACCGCGTTCGTCGCTCTGCTCGTTCCGAGCGCAGCTCCGCTGGTCGGCAGCCTGATGCTCGGCAACCTGTTCCGTGAGTGCGGCGTGGTCGACCGTCTGTCCAAGACCGCGCAGAACGAGCTCATGAACATCGTCGTCATTTTCCTCGGCGTCTCCGTCGGCGCTACGGCGAAGGCCGAGTCCTTCCTCAGCCCGATGACGCTCGGCATCCTCGCCATGGGCATCGTCGCCTTCATGTGCGGCACGGCCGGCGGCGTCCTGCTTGCCAAGTTCATGAACATTTTCCTGCCGGAAGGCAAGAAGATCAACCCGCTCATCGGCTCTGCCGGTGTTTCCGCTGTTCCGATGGCTGCGCGTGTCTCCCAGAAGGAAGGCCAGCGCGAGGATCCCAGCAACTTCCTGCTCATGCACGCCATGGGCCCGAATGTCGCCGGTGTCATCGGCTCCGCCGTCGCCGCGGGCGTGTTCATCGCCCTGTTCGGCTGATAAGGAGGTATGTCCGTTATGGAAAAGAAGAATCCGCTGCGAATTACAGAAACCATCCTCCGCGACGCGCACCAGTCTCAGGCTGCCACGCGCATGCGCATCGAGGATATGCTCCCTGCCTGCGAGCTCCTGGACAATATGGGCTACTGGTCGCTGGAGTGCTGGGGCGGTGCAACGTTTGACGTCTGCATGCGCTTCCTGAACGAGGACCCGTGGGAGCGCCTGCGCACCCTGAAGGCCCACATGCCCAAGACGAAGCTGCAGATGCTCTTCCGCGGCCAGAACATCCTGGGCTACAAGCACTATGCCGATGATGTCGTTGAGGAATTCTGCCAGAAGTCCATCGAAAACGGCATCGACGTCGTCCGCGTCTTTGATGCGCTGAACGACATCCGCAACCTGCGCAAGGCCGTCGAATCCGTGAAGAAGTACGGCGGCTGGGCCGAGGTCGCGCTGAGCTACACCGTCAGCCCCGTGCATAACGACGATTACTTCGTCGGCCTCGCCAAGGACCTCGAGAAGATGGGCGCAGATTCCATCTGCATCAAGGATATGGCGAACCTGCTGCTGCCGCTGCACGCCTATGACCTCGTGCGCAAGCTGAAGGACAGCGTCTCCGTGCCCATCCACCTGCACACGCACAACACGGCCGGTACCGGCGACATGGTCAACCTCATGGCCTGTCAGGCCGGTGTGGACATCGTGGACTGTGCGCTGTCTCCGCTTGCCAACGGCACGTCCCAGCCCGCAACCGAGTCTCTCGTGGCGACGCTGCAGGGCTCCGACCGCGACACCGGGCTGGACCTCGGCAAGCTGAACGAGGCTGCCACGCACTTCCGCAAGGTCGCCGACAAGCTGAAGAAGGAAGGCTTCCTCGATCCGAAGGTCCTGCAGGTCGATACGAAGGCCCTGATGTATCAGGTCCCCGGCGGCATGCTCTCGAACATGCTCGGCCAGCTCAAGCAGGCAGGCCAGGAGGATCGCTATTACGATGTTCTGGCTGAGGTGCCCCGCGTCCGCAAGGACTTCGGCTATCCTCCGCTCGTCACCCCGACGAGCCAGATCGTCGGCACGCAGGCCGTTATGAACATCGTCGCTGGTGAGCGCTACAAGATGGTCCCGAAGGAATCCAAGGGCCTGCTCCGCGGCGAGTACGGCAAGCTGCCCGGTAAAGTAAATGAGGAAGTCCGCCGCAAGTGCATCGGCGATGACAAGGTCATCACCTGCCGCCCGGCCGACCTGCTCAAGCCGGAGCTGCCGCAGTACCGCGAGGAGTCCAAGGACATCGCCCGCTGCGAGGAGGACGTTCTGTCCTACGCCCTGTTCCCGCAGGTCGCGCGCAAGTTCATGGAAGCCCGCAACAACCCGAAGCCCGCAGAGCCCGAGAAGAAGGCCGCCGATCCCAATGCGGTCCGCGAGCTCTATGTCGAGGACCTCGGCAGATAAGCCAAACAGCAAAAGACCCTCCCGCCGCCCGGCGGGAGGGTTTGCGTTTATGTCCCCTGAATTTCGATGATCACATATTCCGACCGGCAGCCGGTCTTGAACAGGATGGCCCAGTCCGAAATGCCGGACGTGACGAGGAAGTCCGTATCCCCGCGCCGCTCCTGTCCGTAGACGGCATCGTCGCCATGCAGGTGGAACCAACGGATGAGCTGCACAAGGGGGATGAGTTGCCCGCCGTGGGTGTGGCCGGAGAGCACGAGATCGACGCCCGAGGCAGCCTCGGCATCATAGTCATGCGGCTGATGGTCCAGCACGATGGAGTAGCGCGCCGTATCCAGCCCCCGTGTCAGCTCAGCCATGGATGCGCGGCCGCCGCCGAGGCCCAGCTCCTCTGAGGCGTCCTGACGGCCGATGAGCCAGAAGGCATCGCCGATCGGCACGATCTCGTCCTCCAGCACATGCACGCCGTTTGCCGTCAGTTCAGCGGCGAGGTCGTCGCCCGTGAAGCCGCGGGTGCACTTGCTGTCATACAGGCCCTTGTCATGATTGCCGAAGACGTAGTAGACCGGCATATCCAGCTGCCCGAGCGCCCTGCAGGCGGCGAGCATGTCGTCCTTCTCCGTATCCTCGTCGACAAAGTCGCCCGCGATTACGAGCAGGTCGGGCTTCTGCGCCGCGATGCGGGCCAGCTCGCGGGCAAAGCCGTCTGCGTGGAACGTGGTGCCCATGTGGGAATCGGCGAGCAGCGCGATGCGGAGCGTGCCGACGGGCTTGTCCGTATGAATGATATAGTTTGTCTGCCAGACATGGTGCGCCTGCACCCAGCCTGCCGAAAGATAGGCGGCCGTGAGCAGCAGGGCCGTGAGCCCGGCGTAATACCGCCGCCACGGCTTGCCGTGCAGCCGTTTCAGCAGGGCGAACAGCGCGTCGCTCAGCAGCCAGAACAGCGCCAGATGGAGCAGGCAGATGATGGCGTTCATATAGCCCCACGCCAGCCAGATCGCGGCAGAAGGAAGCAGCACAGCCAGCGCGGAGATCACCCAGCTCCAGCCGCGCCTGCCGCGGGCCAGCGCCAGCGAGAAACGGAAGCGATGCACGCGCGAGACAAGGTAAAACAGTGCTGCGCACCCGGCCAGCACCAGACCAATCAGGATCAGAAGCCTGAGGATCATGTGCCCGCGCCCCCGTTCTGCATGAGAATGTCCTCTGCTGTCAGCATGGGGTATCGGCGCAGCGCCGTGCCGTCCAGCGGCTCGCGGTGCAGGTCGACGGCCGTGATGCGGCGGTTGCCGTAGGTCGTGTAGTAATAGATGCCGCGCGCGGCATTCCAGCACGAGGTGTAGATCGTGCGCTCAAATTCTCCCGGTGCGACCTCACAGCAGCCGCGCGTCTGCGAGACCGTCTCCATGATGTGGAAAAACTGCCCGACGCAGTCGGCCTCGCTCTCGCCGCAGACGGAGTGGAGCTTCGTGAAGGCGGCGCGCACGAAGCGCGAGCCGGAGGACAGGTCGCCCGGCAGGCCGAGCGCGCCCATGCCGCGGCTGTAGGCCTGCAGCGGCACGTCCGGAGCAAAGGTATTCTCCGGCTGTCTCGGTGACAGATGCATATAGTTGTTCAGCTCGAAGAGCTGCTGCGGGAACGGCGGGTTATTCGTCAGCACGCCGACGGGATTTTCGTAGATCTGCAGCCCCTCGGCCGTCGGCTCCAGCGTGAGGGCGCCGGTCGCGTCCGCGAGCAGCCAGTGCAGCTGGGCGGCGGGGAAGTGCGCACTGAACGGCGTTCCCGTCAGGTTGACGGCCTGCAGCAGCTGCCGGGCCTCCGCCAGCGTGGCGCACTGCCGCAGCAGCCACGGAATGAATTCGAACTGCGCCACGTTCTGCCGCCCGTCCTGCGGCGCGGCATAGCGGGCGTTGCCGACGAAGTTCAGCCCGGCAATGCCGAGGCCTTTTTCGTTCACGGCATCGTAATACAGCGGATAGCCGTCCGCCACATGGGCCGTGCCGAGGATGGCATAGCCCTGCTCCGAGCCGCCGCCGTGGCGGAAGCGGAGCGGGAACCGGCGGGGGAGTACCACAAGCTCCTCCCCGTAGGATGCCTCATAGTCCAGCGAGCGGCCCATATAGAGCTCACGCGGCTGATAGGTGATCGCAGTGCACATAATACCTCCTGATAATATGATACCGCTGCAGAACGGCTTGCTCTGCAGCGGTATCGGTTTAATCCTCTGCGGCCAGCAGAATGATGCATTCCGCTGCCTCCTTCACCGGAGCGGAGAGCGTGAAGGCGTAGATCCCGCTGCAGTCCGCCAGAAGCTTTGGCAGCGCTTCCGCCGGCAGGCGATATGCGGCGCGGACGTCCTCCGGCCAAAGCCCGGCCGTCTCGCTCCAGCTGACGCGCTCCTCCTCGGAGAGCAGCTCGCTGCTCTCCGGCAGAACGTCGGCGTGTGCGCCCTTCAGCACGACGAGCACCGGCTCCGCGGCGGTTCCGTCGTATGCGGCCGCTGCGTCGTCCGTATCCGCAGCCTTGCACTCGGGCGCCTCAACACCGGATGTTGCGGCGTCGTGGTAAAATGACGTGACATTGCCACTGTATCCCATCACGACGTCGCCGGGAGCGGCAGTAGCGGCAGTATCGTTGGCCTTCTGCTGAGCAAAGCCCTTCAGCGGACCGAGCAGAGTGAAGACGACCAGCGCGGCAGCGGCAAGGCCTGTGGCAAGCCCGCCCCAGTAGGCGCGGCATGGCTTTTTGACCAGCCGCTGCGGTGTTTTGGCGGCGGCTGCCAGAATGGAGGCTGTCAGCCCGGCGGGAGGGACGGCGGTGTCTGCCCGCAGCAGACGGTCCCCGCGTTCGAAGGCCTGCAGCCGTGCGCGGCAGTCTGCACACTGCGCCAGATGCGCCTGCAGCCGCTGCTCTTCCTCCGGCGAGTTTTCGCCGTCGAGATGTCCGCTCAAAAGTGGAAGATAATCGTTACAGTTCACGGCCCCGACCTCCTTTCTGCGGATTAGACGAGGCGGCGGCCGCTTTGTTCCCACTCTGGGACAGCTTTTTTCGCAGCTGGTCGCGGGCGCGGGCGAGGCGGGATTTGACCGTTCCCTCCCGCACGCCAAGCACAGCGGCGATGTCCGTATAGCTCAGGTCATTTTCCACGCGCAGCGACAGGATCAGCCGCTGCTCCGGGGCCAGCAGGTCCATGGCGGCCCGCAGCTCCTCCCGCTCCTCGCGCGCAAGCAGCTCCTCCTCCGGCAGCTTGGCCGGGTCGGGTGCATCGAGGGTATATTCCTCCCCGTCGGCGTCCAGCCCGGAGATGGGAACGACCAGGTGGCGGCGCGCAGCACGCAGAAAGTCGATGCAGACGTTGGACGTCAGCCGGAAGAGCCAGGTGGACAGGCTGGAATCGGCCTGAAAGCTGCCAAGCCCGCGCCACGCGCGCAGGAAGGCCTCCTGCGTCATGTCGGCGGCATCCTCCGGATTGCCGGTCATGCGCAGCGCGAGCCGGTAGATGGCGGGCTGATGCGTCGTGACGAGCTGCTCAAACGCCGCCATATCGCCGTCGGCTGCCAGCCGGATCATGTGCTTTTCGTCGATGGGGATCACCTCAGATCACGCTTGATCTCTTTTGCCAGACGTTCTATGTCGGAAAAGGCGGAAATGTTGGAGATTTGTTCCTTATAAAATCCGCTGTGCGGCACGCCGCGCAGGTACCATGCAAAATGCTTGCGCGCCTCGAGGCAGGCAATATGCTCGCCTTTGTCCTCGAGCGCCAGTGCGAATTGCTGCAGGGCCGTGTCCACGCGGTCGGCGAGCGGCGGCAGCTCCGGGGGTGTCTTGCCGCGCAGGGCAGCGCGCAGCCGCTCGAAAAGCCACGGGTCGCCGAAGGCGGCGCGTCCCGCCATGAACAGCGAAGCGCCGCTGTGCGCCCGGCAGCGCAGCAGCTGCTCGGGGTCGGAGATATCGCCGTTTGCGATAACGGGGATGGAGACGGCGCGCACGACCTCGCCGATGGCGTCCCAGTCTGCGCGGCCGGAATAGAGCATGGCCTTCGTGCGGCCGTGGACCGTGATGGCGGCTGCACCGTTTTCCTCCGCCGCGCGGGCCAGCGCGACGGCGCTCGGGCAGCTCCGGTCCCAGCCAAGGCGGGTCTTTACGGTCACGGGGACGGAAACGGCGTCCGCCACGGCGCGGATGATGCGCCCGGCCAGCGGGATGTCGCGCATGAGGGCGCTGCCGTCGCCGTTGTTGGCGATCTTCGGCATGGGGCAGCCCATATTGATGTCCAGAAAGTCGCACCCGCTGATGCCGACGGCAATCTGCGCGGCCTCGGCCATCATGGCCGGGTCGTTGCCGAAGATCTGCGCGCCGCACAGCGAGCCCTCGTTCCGGCGGAGCAGGCCGCGGCTCTTGCGGTCCTGATAGACGAGCGCGCGGGAGGAGACCATCTCCGTTACGGTCACGTCCGCGCCATGCTGCGCGCAGACCGTGCGGAAGGCGTAGTCCGTTACGCCGGCCATTGGTGCGAGAAAAAGCGGCGTATCGCCGGAAAACAGCTGCATGGGTCCATCCCTCCTGCCCTATACTGTACCATAAAGCGCGAAAAAAAGCAACTCCGCCCGTTCGCCTTTTTGAACGGGCGGAGAAGCCCCGGGGCAGTACCGCATGATTCGGTTAAGGCCAAAATACGGTGCTGCCTTAGAAGATCAGCACGCAGGAGAGCCACGCCAGCCCCACAGATGCCGCTCCCATCGCGGCGTACAGGAAAGCCGGGATGCGGCGGTGCGGGCGTGCGGAC
>ERZ773227.2032-NODE-2032-length-11718-cov-2.851839_pt1 | contig 11718 bp, 10 predicted proteins | sample MGYA00580525_ERZ773227 | MGnify/ENA primary metagenome ERZ773227 (study PRJEB29015, sample SAMEA2737782) | human gut metagenome | biome: human gut; feature: human-associated habitat; material: faeces | place: China | collected 2012 ... | reverse complement strand
TAAGCATTGGTATATATGTTGATTGATTTTTTTATGTAATCTTTGATTATATATCGGGTATACAATTATAATATAAATATAGAATTTTTGGAGGTGAAATGAATGGGAAAAAAGAAGAATAAAATAACTGTATATCTTATAAAAGAAGGAAAATCAGAAAAGGATGTTTTTGTTGATTATGATAAATATGAAGATGATCAGTTTTCTTTTTATGTTCGTGAAGAGAAGTCTGACAATTTGACATTTTATTTTAGAAAAACATATAATAATGTACCAAATTGGATAGAAACTTTTTTTAATTCTGATGACTCGTTAAAGCAACTGTATAATGCCTCTCTAAAATTGTGCGTTTTGTACAAAAATACACAAGGAAGATTTTTTGTTATTGCTTTTGGAAGAGGGAAAAGTCTTATTGATGCAGATGCGATTGAAAGCCACTTTGGATTGAAGGTAGTTTTAAATTTATTAAAGCAAAATGATTTGAGAAAAGTTAAAAAGGTATCTGTGGGCGGAAATCAAAAATCTAGTAGTGATCAATTACCTAAGTGTGGAAATATTAATGATTTTGGAGTGGATATAGAAAGAGATTTAGTAAATACAATAACTGGTAAAGTAAGTGATGATAAGTTTATTGAAGGAATGGTAAATGGGGCAGATTCATTAACACTAACAGCTGAAGTTGATATAAATAATATTAACAAAATTATAGATTATTGTTTTTCAATTTATAAAAAAGATACTTATAAAAAAGATTTTGGATGGATAGATAATATTGAATGTGTTAAAAATAAGAAAACAATTGAAGAACTTAATGAATTGATGGTGAAACAATTGAAGGCCAATTCTGCGCAATTTTGGTCGGCGGTTCCCGAGATGATTGATTGGGAAAATGTGGGCTTCTTTAGAATTCAAAATGTTCAGCAGACTCAGGATGATATATACATAGATGTATTGATGCAATCTTTTAAAAATGGATTGAATAATGCTGAACAACTAAGAAATAAGCATATTAGTTTATTTGATTCTTCTGGTAACGATAAATTAGCAAGATGGTCAGCATATAATTGTATATTTGGTGAGATTGATTATAAAGAAAATACATATTGTATTAATAATGGAAAATGGTATCAAATCTCAAAAGATTATAAGGAGACTGTGGAGCAAGATTATAGAAATACGGATACAAGCAATATAAAATTTGATGATTTTTGTTCATCTGAATGTAAAAATGAAAATGAGTATTCCAGTATGTTTGTTGGAAATCATAAAGATGAATATGTATTAATGGATAAGCATAATATTACTTATGGAGGTGGGCAAAGTAAGGTTGAAGTGTGTGATATCTTAGGTAAAAAAGACACTTTTATTCACGTTAAACCATATTCAGGATCTTCAACTCTAAGTCATTTGTTTAATCAAGGTTTGGTTTCAGCAGATTTGATTCTTGCAGATACAGAATTTAAAAAGCTTGTAAATGAAACTATATCAGACATTACAGACAATAAAGATTTCAATGTAAGGGGAGATAATAAATTAAAGGTTATATATGCAATTATTCAAAAGAATAAAGAAGGAGAATTACCACGCTTGCCTTTTTTTAGTAAAGTTTCGTTAAGATATGTAAAATCTAGATTAAAAACAATGAGATGTGATGTTGAATTAGCGATAATAGTAAAAAAAGAAGATTAGAAATGAACTATGTAACAAAATAAGCTTGAATAAGAAAGTAAAAAGCTGTTATCACAATTAAGAAAACAGCTTTTTATGTTAACAGTAATTTGACGGAGACAAAATTTGTGATTTCATTTCATTTGTGTTCGAATTTCTTATATAATAAAGCATGAACGAAAAAGGAGTTATTTATATTTTTATAAACAAGAGTCTTTTTTTGTATCGATTGATGTAATAAATAATTTGATAAAAAAGAAAGATTGAACAGTAATAATTTTGAATTAATATAGAAAATTAATGAGGTGTAAATATATTTATGATAAAACTAGCGACAGTTTTCAGTGGGATTGGTGCGATAGAACATGCTTTACAGAGGATGAATATAGAAAATGAAATTGTTTTTGCTTGTGATAATGGTGATGTAGAAATTTTAACAAAGAATATTGGAATGAATTTAGATGTGATAGATGAAGAATTAACCGAATTACAGTGTATAATTGTAAATATAAAGTTTGATGATGAAATAGAATCTATTTATAAGAATCAGCTATCTGATATGTTGTTTCAAGCAAAAGAAGAATTTTGTAAGATTTCATCATCTTTACTGCATTTAAGTATAGGTAATATTGATCAAATTAAAGCAATTTTAAAAACGATTACAGAGATGGAGGGTGTTAAACCAATAAGAATTAAGGAGTATAAATCTTTTTTAAATGAATTAAAAGCAGGATCAAATAATCAAATTAAATTAAAACATTTACAATTGGTGCTAGAGGTTTTAAACGATTATAAAAAAGATAATCTTTTGGAAAACTTAAATATTGCAGATAAATATAATAGTTCCGACCAAATACAATGGGAGAAGGTTACTGAATTATTATATAATGAGTACCAAATTTTGGAATCAGTTAATGGAAAGAAGTTGATAAGAAATGTTCAAGATCTATCACAGAGAACAAGTCAGTTACATGAAAAAATTAATTATCTGAAAGTTCAGAAACAATTGGAATCATTCGGAACAGATTGGAATGCAAGAAAAAAATATGTTGATTCTTTATATATGGGACAAGAAAAACGAAACAAAGTAAAACAGTCTTATATGGAAAATTATCATTTAAGTGAAGAGAATTTTCATTGGAACGTGGCGTTTTTGAATGGAAAACAATATAAGAATCAAGTGGATTTATTTGTTGGAGGGAGTCCTTGTCAATCTTTTTCGTTAGTTGGAAAACAAAGAGGATTAGAAGATACTAGAGGAACTTTATTTTATGAGTACGCTAGACTGATTGATGAAATTAAACCGAAAGTTTTTATTTATGAAAATGTACGTGCGGTTGTATCTCATGATAATGGAAAAACGTGGCAAAAAATGCAAGAGGTTTTTTCAGAATTAGGATATTCATTTGATTGGAAAGTATTAAATGCAAAAAACTATGGAATCCCTCAAAATAGAGAAAGATTGTTTGTGGTTGGCTTTAGAAATGATTTGACTTTGGTTTCAGATTTTCAGTTTCCTGAACCAATTGAGTTGAAAAAGAAAATGAGAGATTTTTTGATGGATAATGCTCCAGGAGGGTATTTTTTACCAAGAAAAGGTGTAGAATTTGTTACTAAACCTAGAAATCTTGAAAAAAGATTTACACAAATTGATGGTGAAGTTCAACTTTGCCAAAAGAAAAATCAACAGTTTAATTGGCATGGGGATTTTGTTTTTCAGTCAGAAAGTGAAGCTAAGAAAAATAATATTCCAGATTTAGAGAAGTATTTTCTATCTGAAAAAGTAGAGAAATATGTCCTTTCTCCAGGTACAAAAAACTTCTATAGCAAACCTAAAACGGATTTAGAAATTGCACGGCCGTTATTAACTACTATGCATAAAATGCATCGTGCTGGGGTTGATAATTATGTAACTACAGATGGTAGATTAAGAAAACTAACACCAAGGGAATGTCTACGATTAATGGGCTTTTCAGACAGCTTTAAAATAGTTGTATCTGATACTGCAATGTATCAACAAGCAGGTAATTCAATTGTAGTTGATGTATTAATACATATTATGGAAGAAATTAAAGAGTTATCCAAAATTAAAGGAGGATTAAGATCATGGCATTTTCACCTTTTGCACGTTTTAGGAATTTTACATTAGAGAATTTAAAATCTTTATTAGAACTATATCCAGAAGCGTTTAAATTAATGAATTGGGATGAGGTTGGAAATATAATTGAAGCAGAACACAAAGGGTATAAAAAAACTGCTTATCAACAGGCATGTCAATTTGGATTAGAGGATAAAAGTGAAAAGAGTTTTAAAATCCAAAATTATTTGTATAGTTTTGATGACTCAAATTTAATGAAGTATATACAATTTTGGGCGTGTACGTATTATGCACCTAATCCATATGTAAATTCTCAAGATGAGTCAATAATTCTATTTTGTAAAATGGGGGATGAAATTTTAAAAAGGCCTAATCTTGAAGTAGATTTTGACTATTTTCTTGACAAATATATTGGAGGAAAGAGTCAAGATATTCTTTTAAATGTTTTAAAAGAATATTGTGCTCCCTTAAAATATAAGAAAAATGGAACTAAACACTATTTCTATATAAACCAAGAGGACAAGGAAAAACTTGAAAACAAAATTAAGTTTATTGAACATGAGTTTCCAATTATAGACTCAAAAAGTCGCAAAATATTTTTTGAAAGATATAGTTATAAGAATTTTTGCAGGTATTATAATTTAACAAATGTTAAAGTAGATTCTAATGTTAAAGAGAGTTCGTTAGATGCTGATATTGAAGGTTATAATAAGATTTACTATGGTATTCCAGGATGTGGTAAAAGTTATTATATTGAGAACACTGTGTTAAGAGATGTTGATAAAGATAATGATGTATTTAGAACAACTTTCTATTTAGATTATAGTAATAGTGATTTTATTGGTCAGATTTATCCTGTTGTAAAAGACAATGGTAGTGTTTCTTATGAAGAAAAACCAGGCCCATTTACTAAGGCTTTAGCAAGTGCATTTAAAAATCCCGATAAAATGATTTATTTAGTTATTGAGGAGATCAATCGTGGTAATGCAGCTGCTATTTTTGGTGATACATTCCAATTGTTAGACCGTTTAAAAGAAGACAGAGACGGTCGTGTTGCTGGTGATAGTGAATATCCTGTGAATAATGAGTTTATCGAAGAATACTTTAAAAAGAATAATGTACCATTTAATAGTGATAAAATTTATATTCCACATAACTTAACATTGCTTGCTACAATGAATACTAGTGATCAGAATGTATTCCCTTTGGATACAGCATTTAAGAGACGTTGGGATAGAGAAAAGGTAATGACTGACTGGAATAAGGTTGGAGATATCAAAAATCTATATGTTCCTTTTACGAATATTACATGGGGAAAATTTGCGACTACAATTAATGATAAAATGCTTGAAGATAATGGTGAAAGTGATGTGTCTGTATCTGAAGATAAACAGATGGGAGCTTACTTTGTAAAAGAGAATATGTTGAGTAAAGAAAAGAATGCAGGGGACAAAGATTCTTTGAGAGCGTTTATTAGTAATGTTATGGATTATCTTTATAATGATGTAACTAAATTTAATCATGAGTTGTTGTTTGATAAGAATGTTAAGACGTATGACGGACTTTACGAAACGATGACAGAATGTGAAGCGGTTATAGATACAAAAGTAGATGATTCATCTGTTGGTGCAGGTAAAGAATTATTTGAATCTGTTTTCAAAAAAGAAATAGTGGAAGAATTGTTTGGTCAGGAAGTAGACGATGAACAAGGAACCAATAATTAAAAAAGTCGATAAATCCAATGATTTTGTGGGCATGCGAATTGAAAATGGTGAAATCAATCTTTATGTCCCACAAGTGTTTCGTAAAGAGAAAAATTACAAAAGAGATTTATTACTGTTTTTAAAATCAATTTCTTTGATTGGAAATCTAGATAAAGAAAAATTGAATAAAGGATCAGATGACACTAAAGATTTTTGGCCCATTAATTCATATTTGTGGATGATTCAGGATTATTTAGAAAATGGATTTTATTATAATCGTGAAAAAATATATACGAATTCATTTAGTGGGAAAATTGAATGGAAAAAAACTTTAAAACAAATGCCTATCTATTCGGATGGAAACATTATCTACGATAAACTTGTTACTTCTAAGATGATGGCATCTAATGATCTGATTGCTCAGATTTATAAGCTTTGTTTAAAACAAAGTGTTGATAAGATTGGCTGGATCTATAATTGTAATTTTAAAATAGAGGTTCAACAAATTATTCCTACTTCAGAGATGATTTCTGTAGTTCGAAAAGAATTGAACAATACTTTTGATGATATGAAACGAATGCGTTTTAATCATATGCTTAAAATTCTAAAGACTACAGAAGGAAATAAAATGATTTCTAATAAATATACCTATGGAATAAAAAACTATTACTATGTTTTTGAAACTATGGTGGATAAATTGTTTGATGGGATTAAGGAATCTGAAAAGAAAAAGTATAATCCAAATGGTTATTGGCAGTTAAACAACCAAAATCCTAGATTGGCATCTAGCTTAAGGCCGGATACCATCTTAAAAAGAAATGGAGCAACATATATTCTTGATGCCAAGATGTATCAGTATGGTGTTACGAAGGATGTAAGAGATTTACCGGAAACGCAATCAATTCAAAAACAAATTACGTATGGAGATCATGTCTTTAATACATTGGGTAAATCAAATAATCCTAAAGTAAGAAACGCATTTATTTTGCCATACAATAAAAAATTAGAGAACTTTGTGAATGATTTGAATACTTTAAAATATAACGATGGAAATCTTGCATATTTCGGTCAGGCGTATACTGATTGAAGAGATGCAGAAGATCCTAAAGATTATGAAAAAGTATATGCATTTGGTATAGATTTTAATTACTTGCTTGAGAACTATAATAGACCTGATTATGCTATTATAGATACTTTATGTAAAAAAATTGAAGAATTAATTAAACCGGAATAGAAACATGATTTTAATGATTATGTTTCTTTTTTTGATCGATGAATTTAGTATTGTTTAAATTATAATGTTCTCAGGATGTAATGATTATGAGTAATGAGAAGACAATAAAATTATTATTAAAAGATGGAACGTTAAATGGTCAGATTTATGCTGAAAACTCTAGTTGGAAGCCAGGTGTATTACATGTTTCTCCTAGAAATCAAGTAACGGAATTATTAGAATCCGATGTATGTAAATATTATGGTATATATTTATTAATATCCAATGACATGGTTTATGTAGGTCAATCTTCTGATCTTTCAAAGAGAATTAAACAACATTTGGATGGAAAAGACTGGTGGGAGAAGGTTGTTATTTTAACTACAAATGATAATTCTTTAAACCGCTCTGATATCGATTATTTGGAAGCAGTTTTAATTTCAAAAGCAGTTAAAGTTGGGAGATTAAGTTCAGATAATAAGAATAAAGGGAACAAAAAAAAGATAGATAAATTTAGAAAATGTGAAATGGATCAATATATCGATGAAGCATTATTCATGTTGAAAATGATAGATATTAAAGTGTTTGTTGAAAAGAAGGATGCTGTAAGAATTAATGGAAAATCACTAGCAAAAAAATTCTTGGCAGGCAAAGGAATAGTGCTTAATGATTTTACATGGGCCAATCTATCAAATATTGGTGATTATTATTGGATAAATCCTAAAGTTGAGTATTTAAAACAACATTGGGACATTGTATTAAATGATTGGAATAAAGAAGAGTTGATTCACATTCAAATTCCTGCTAATACTTTTAAAATTATAGAGAATGGTACGGGAGGATTTTATTTAAGAACGGATAAACCACAATATTTAAATATTCATATTGATTCAAATGTGTTGGTTGAAAATAAAGGTAGAGTTGATCTTAAACCATATGTGATAAATAAGTATTCATATAAGTCTTAAGAGTGCAAATAAATTTTGTACTCTTTTTTCGATTCCGCAAAATTTGCGAAATAATACTCTTTTTTGCACACTCTTTTATCTGTAGGAAATGCTTGTATCGAATTACGACATAGATGCTTAAAGATATCAACGAGCAAGTAATAAACATACAGATATTAAAAGGAGAAAAAAGAGTATGAAAACATTATTAGGCATTTTAAAAGGAATTAAAAACGGACTTTCTAAAGGGTTTAGAAAAGTTAAATCTAGCAAGAGATTGCAGGGAGCTTTAGTTCTAGTTTGTATCGTAGCAGTTGTATTTGGTGTTTGGTTTGGCGGATATTCTAAGGGTACAAGAGTACATCAAACGATTCAAAAACCAGTTGTTTGTTACAAGGATATTGAAGAGATTGCATTCCAGGAAACAACAATTAAAGAGGTTGGAGTTATTCATAAGCCTATGGAGTTAGGAAAACTTAAAGTTGATACTTCATTAACAACTAGCGATTATATTTTCACATATAATGCAGTTATTAAAGCAGGATATGATTTAGAAAATATTAAGGATGATGGTGGTAATGAATCAACACAAACTATTACTGTTACGTTGCCAAAAGCTTCAATCTTAGATTCTTATTTAGATGAAAAATCTTATGTTCAATATTGGGAAGGTGAAAAGATCACAGCTAATGTTGGATTAGAAGATTTCCACAAAGAGAAGAAAAGCATGCTTAAGGAAGCAAAACAAGATGCTATTAAAGGTGGCTTGTATGAGAAGACTGCTGAACATGCTAAGGTAGTTATTACTGATTATATTCACTCGCTTAAGGGTTACGAAAACTACAATGTAGTATTCAATGAATTGAATGATAAGGCTTAATGCCTTGTCATTCATCTAGGTATAAAAGATTTATATTTAGATGAATGATTCTAGTTGAGAAAAGAGAGATCTAACGATAACCTCCATTTACTTATCTCATTTTCATAGTTGAATTTCAACTTTCTTAACTTTGTATAGAGTGCTTAAGGGCACTCTTTTTTGTATTTAATTGAATTTTATTTTTGTTTATAATAAGTGCAAATTAAATGTTAGATGAAAGGAAGACAAAAATTATAGGTGATTTAAATATGTCCATATTATTGTGGTCATATCTAAGAATTTTAAAGAAAAAATGCCGATGATATAATTTGATTGTCAAGAAAGGAAGTTAAAATGAAGAAACGCCAGTTGGATTTATTATGTAAGATGATTGATGAAAATCAGTATATATCAGTAAAAGAATATGCCAAATTAATGAATGTTTCTGAAAAATCAATTCGAAGAGATTTAGATGAATTAACAGAATTGTTAGATCAGTTTAATGGGAAAATTATCAAAAAATCTGGTATAGGTATATTATTGGATGTTCCATTAGAGAATAAATCAAAATTTATTTCATATATTAATCAGCTGTATAAATTGGATGGATATCAATGCATGGTTGCAGGATTGAATGCTAGAAAACAAGATTTGAAATTGAATTTGTTGTTAAATGCACCAAATGTATTTTCTATTACGATTCTAGCAGAAGAGTACTATATCAGTAAATCTTCCATACACATGGATTTAAACAGTTTGGAAAGTGAATTACATCAATATCAATTGAGCATCATAAAAAATACTGGTGGTTCTTATATTCAAGGAAACGAAATTCAAATTCGTAGAGCATTATTAAATGAATTATATCTATTTTTACAAGATTATCACTTTGAAGATATTTCACTAGAAAAAATTGATGTTTCTAAGAATGTTTACTCGAAATTATTGAAAGTATTTGATAAGGAACATGTTGAGAAAATCAAAAATGTTATTGAAATTTCACAGCCTGAATCATTTCGTAAACTTTCATATAGAGAGAAAAAATGGTTGATAACAGGAATTTTATTACAATTATATAGAATGAAACAGTTTGGCATGATTTGTAAAGAAGATGATGGTCGTGTAGCTATGTTCGACCACATCGAAGGTTTTCATGAAATAGTTAATTGTGAAGAAAGTATTATTGGAACGAAACTAGCTATTGAAGAATTATCATTTCTGGACTGGTTATTTGCAAATGTAGGCTTAACGTATATACCTAAAGTTAATTTAGAAGAGACGGCAGAAATGTTCAGCGATGATTTTATTGATGCATTTTCAGCAATTATTGGTTTGCCTTTACGCAGCAAAGAAAGTTTTTGCCTAAGCGTACGTCAACATATTTTCTTTATGTTAACAAGGGTTTCAAATAATCAAAAATTCAAAAATCCTATTTTGGAAAGAATGAGAAATGAATATCGAGCTATGGAAATGGTTTGTCGAATTATTTGTAAAATTTTATGTTCAAAATATAGACTTCCAGAGATTAATGATGATGAAATTAGTTATTTAATGGTTTATATCCAAAGCGAATTAATCTGTTATGAATCTACATTAAATACAGCTATCGTTTTTGATGAGAAACCAAGTTTGAGAAGCTTCTTTCAAGCTCAATTAAATCGACGTTTCCACAATCTGAAGATAGAATTTTTTGATAGCATTAACGATGTTTCAATAGATAAATATGATTTAATTTTATCTACGATTGGTTTAGAAGATAAATCATATAATTATGTATCTTCGATTTTGAATGAGAATGACTTTGATTTGATTGATAGTTTGATTACAAAAATCATATCAGATAAGAAGAATTATTTGTTGGAATTAAAACGAATATTAAATGATTTGCATGATATTGGTGTAATGATCGAATTAAAAAGTAATATCGAACTTAAGAAGAACTCAAATATAATTTGGGAAATCCAAAGTGGTATTCACAATTATTGTTGTATACAAAATTTAGAAATGGAAAATCGATTATTGATACAAATGAAAGAAAATCAAGGGATGAATATTTGCTTCTTATTTAATGATTGGGACTATATGTTATTTGCTAGCAAATTCATTTATCTGTTAGAGAATAGTCCTAGTGATATAGTTAATCAATTTAAAAAAAATGTTAGCGAGGTTTGGGAGTATGAGTAAAGTTGTTTTGGTAACGCATGGAAAATTAGCAGATGGTATTTTATCAGCAGCACAATTAATTGTTGGTGAACAGTCTGATGTCAAAACTTTTGGTGTGGAATTGGGTTGTGATTTAGAAAAATTAAAAAAAGGTATAACAGACTTGTTAGAAGAATATTCAAAAGAAAATGAATTTGTTGTCATAATGACTGATATTTTCTACGGGACGCCATTTAATATAATTACTAGCCTAATGGAATCTTATGATTTTATTCATATAACTGGAATCAATTTAGGAATAGTGTTAGAGGTTTTAATGAAAAAAGATGAACTTTCTAATAGTGAATTGAATCAAATTATTGAACAAGGTAAACAAGGAATCGTGAATTGTTCCGATATCATCAGCAAATTATAGAAAAGGAGGTGAGCAGCATGAGAAATGTTTTAGTAAGTAGAATTGATGACCGATTAATTCATGGACAGGTAGTTACAGCATGGATTAAGGTATATCCAATTAATAAAATTTTAATTATTGATGACGAATTGTCAAAAAACCAATTGATGCAAAGAATTTATAAAGCCGCTGCGCCGGCAGGGGTAACAGTTGTACTAATGAATCAAGAAGATGCTGCAAAATTTTTGTTTGATGATCCAGAAAAAGGCGAGAATATTATGATTCTAGTTAAAGTTCCGCAGGTACTTGAGAAGTTTATTGATCAGGGTTTTGAAACAAATAAAATTATTCTAGGCGGAATGGGTGCGAACGAAAAGAGAAAAAGATTTAATCGTAACATTTCTGCAAGTGAAGAAGAACTTGATTGTTTTAGAAGAATTATTGCACGTGGAATTAAGATTGTTTATCAGTTAATTCCTAATGATCGAGAAGTAGATATTAAGGATTTATTATAGTAGAGGAGAGAATTTTTATGTCATGTATACAAGCTATTATGCTAGCGTTATTGTACTATCTAGGAAATAGTACATGGGGATTAGGTGTTGGTTGGTGGACACTAACCTTAACTTTGTAAAAAATGTATAACTACAATTGATTTTTTAAATGAATAGTT
>ERZ773227.2028-NODE-2028-length-11739-cov-4.911503_pt1 | contig 11739 bp, 9 predicted proteins | sample MGYA00580525_ERZ773227 | MGnify/ENA primary metagenome ERZ773227 (study PRJEB29015, sample SAMEA2737782) | human gut metagenome | biome: human gut; feature: human-associated habitat; material: faeces | place: China | collected 2012 ... | reverse complement strand
ATGAGCATATTTCTCAATTTGAATTTGAGCCTGTTTAACTGAAACTCCACTCTTTTTCAATTCTATATGAATAACGGGCATTCCATTAATCAGTAAAGTCAAATCTCCACGCCGATCATTTGCTAATGTATTCTTTGCCTTGTATACAGGCTGTTGGGCAATTTGGTATCTTGAAGAACCAGCAGCTATTTCATTTCGATCATATATTTTCAAACTGATTTCTTTTCCAAAATGCATCTTATCATCTGGATTATCACGTTTTATAGAAACGGTTTTTCCATTTATAAATCCATTTAATTTTAACGGAGTTCTCAATGTTTTAATCTGATCTATTATTTGATCCATTTCCGTTCTGGTCAATGGATAATCATTTAGTCGATCTATATCTCTATTATTTTCATATAAAATATCCGCCCAATTCTGAATTAAATCATCTTCTGTTGGGTGCTTTAAAACTTTATTTTCCCAACCATATTTACATAATATTTTAATTAAAGCTTCTTCAAAATCTGATTCTTTATTAAATACCATTTTTATGCACTCCTTATAAAATCTATAAATAAACCTAATTTAAATCAAAAATACAAACGCTGATGAAGGGTGATAAGGCGGTCAACACTGTTGAAAAAGGACGCTATCTTGTTCTGTTCTTCAATACTTGGGAGCAGCACAGAAACCGAAGCATACTCTTGAAAAGATATGTTTAACAGTCCATCCATTCTTGCACCCGATGATACAATTCTTCGTAATTGATTTTCAACATCAGTGCCATTCAACTCTATCGACAAAAATTCAGAGTTTTGCTCATCCGCTGAAAAACAGTGGTAAACAAAGGGAATACGGGCGTTTTCTCTTGTTGTTAAAGCAAAACAAGAACCGTATGGGCGTAATTTGGAAGCACCGTGATTATAGGCAAGTTCACCCTTTTCAAGAAGAATATACTTTTTCAAACTCTCCCCAGCATTGTTGAACGCATACCTTTCAGACTGTTCAATAAAGCCGTTATTTGCTGTTATCATCATAATGGGAGCGCCAGATGACGGTTCAGTTCGAGTAACTTCTTTAACTATATCTCCCAACTTACGCTGTTCCCAAGGGTCAGTAAATCCTTTGAATCGAATCTTAGGAGTTTTGTTATTTTCCATATTATTTTCCTCCTAATAATGTTTTGAATTCATCTAAACCAAGCATGTCAAAATCATTTCCTTCTAAATCATTTAACATCGAAATTAAAGATTTTTCTGTTTTTGAAATTTCTTCTTCTAAATCTGAATAAGTAGTTTCATATTTCTTGGATAGTAAATCAATTTTAGTTTCAAAGTCGTTTAATAATTTCATAGGCAAACCATTAATGCTTTGCATTAGTGGTTCAATCCATTTTGAATATAATGAATCATCAATTTGTTCATAAGTTAGATTTTCAATTGTGGATTTTGTATTTAATTCCAATTCGGCTATTTCCGATTTTAATGCTTTATTCAATTCTTTTTTCTTAGTAACTAAAGAGCTATAATTTCTTAACTTTTCTCTTGTTTCTAACTCCACATCAGTATCTTTGATAAATTGTTTAATACATTTATCAACAATTTTATTACCTTCATCATCATAAAATTCCATTTCTTTTTCTTCATCTGTAAGGTTTTCAATAATATCATTAATTTCAGAATCGATTTCGGATACTTGATTTTCTTTATCTATCAGCTCTCTCTTTTCTTTCAACAAATACTTACTTTGAATAAGATCAAATGGTAATAGATGTCCAATCCAACCTTCTTGAACTTCTACTTCTTTCTCTTTTTTCTTTTTGATGACCAAATTAGGATCAACAACTTTAGCAGCATCTATTCCTTCGGTTTGAATGATTTCAATGTCTCCAGAAATTGTATTCCATTCATCATTTAAATATTGATAAGCTTCATATTGATTGATTAAAGAGATATTTTTTAGTCTATTAAAAATTTCATTACTGATTATTTCTTCAGTTTTGGCAATATTTAAGTTTTCAGCATCATCAATTAGTAATGTTTTTAAATAACCTTCAAAACCAGCAAAAGCATTTTTGTATTCATTCACAAAATGTTTAACATCTTGATTATTTTTAATGATATTTCTAACATCTTCTGATTTTAATGTACTATATGGTTCATCATTAGATTGGAATAATTCATCCTTTAATGTTGGGAATGCACTCCAAAATGCATCATAATCATTAATTTCAGAATTTGGAATACCTCCAAACATAGATGCATAAATGTCATATGATTCTGCTTTTTCTGATGAATCAACATATCTAGGAATATTTAAGTTATAATCATTGGCACGAATTTCATCACGGCTTACGACTTTGCAATATTTATCAATATCTTTTCTATTCTTAATCGCATCGGTAATTTTACGTATGTCACATGCTCTTAGTTTATTGTTTTTTCCTTCTTTAATAAATCCTTTAGAAGCATCAATAATTAACGTATCTGTGTTATTTCTCTTTTGTTTTAAAACCATGATAATCGTTGGAATACCTGTTCCAAAGAAAATATTAGATGGTAAGCCAATAATAGTATCAATCTTATTTTTTTCGATTAAGTTTTTACGAATAGTTCCTTCTTCGCCACCACGGAATAAAACACCGTGAGGTAAAACAATTGTCATAATACCATCTGGTTTAATATGGTATAAGTCATGTAATAAGAAAGCATAATCCGCTTTTCCTTTTGGTGCCGTACCATAATCAGCGTATCTTGGATCATTTCCTTTATCCGTTGGATCCCATTTTTGGGAATAAGGCGGGTTAGATGTAACAGCATCCACATATAATGGTTCATATGTTCCAATTGGATCAGAATCTTCAAAATCAGGCCAGTCCTCTTCCAATGTATCACCATTACGGACCTTAATATTATCAGGTAAAATTCCACGCATAACTAAATTCATACGTGTTAAGTTATACGTATTTTTCTTTAATTCTTGAGCATAATATTTAATATTATCTTTACTATCCATATGTTTTGAAACACTCTTACCAATATTGATTAATAAAGAACCTGAACCTGAACATGGATCATAGATTTTAATTTCAGTTCTATCTTTTAAATGTTCAGCAATAATTTCTGACATTAGTAAAGAAACTTCATGCGGAGTATAGAACTCTCCAGCTTTTTTTCCAGCATTTGCTGCAAAATTAGATATTAAATATTCATAGATAAATCCTAAAACATCATAATCTTGTTTATCATCCATAGGAATATCTTTGATTAAATACAATAAATCTCGAACTGCTTTACTTTGTTCTTTAGCAGTAGAACCTAAGTTACTTAATCCTGTTTCCAATGTTTGGAATATTCCATCAAATACACGTTTATAATTCGTACCAATTAAACGACTGAATGCAGATAGAGCATCGCGGACATTTGCAATATCAAAATCATGTCCTTCACTAATCCATGTTGAAAATAAGTTTTCATAAGAAATAAAATATCCTAAACCACTTTGCACAAATTCAACGATTTCTGCATCTTCTTCATTTACTGATTTTATATCTTCTTCGGTAAAATCATTCTTTAACAAAAAGTCTTCTTCTCTATCTGACAAAAATTTGTAAAAGATAAAGCCTAGAATATAATCTTTATATTCACTAGCTTCAATCTTAGATCTCATTTTATTAGCTGATTCCCATATTTTTTTTGCTAATTGTTGTTTATTCATTTAATAAATCCCCCTAAAATCATAAGCTAAAATAATATTCTTTTATTTTCTGTGCCATTAAATAACGACGTTGCTTCAAAAAATCAAAATAATCATCCACTGTATAACATACAAACTCTTTAGGTATACAGTTTTGTTTAAATGATTCTTCTAACCCTTCTTTTGTTGTTATTGCACCAATGTATGGATCTTGATTATCAATTTGATCCAATACTTTTTTCATATATACATTTGGTGCATCATCCTTAATTCGAATATTGATTTCGGATTGAGTCATTACATAATTAGCTATTTGGTTGTAATCATTTCTTAAGTTATGACCATTATTCTGCAAATACTTTTTTGGAAATAAATGATGAATATCTCCTCGATTTGCTATTAATGCTTCTATAGAAATATCTTTAGATAAGAATCCTTTATCATGGGAATGTACTTGTGCCATTAAATATAGTTTGAAATAAGGACTACTGGATACAGAAGTATTCAATCTTTCTGGTAATATATGATCCCAATATGCATCAGAAAGTTGTCCTAATTCTACTGATTTTAAATATTCTTCTGGAACATTAAGATTGAAACGTTTTATATCATAATCAAACATAGACTCAGGAGAACCAGAATATCTACCAGTTAAAACTGATAATACCAACCATTTTCTTACAATTGTTTCGATTTTGTTGGAATCTATTCCCTTGTCACGTAATAAAATGAATAAAGCATATCCAAAATTTAAAGCATTATCAGAACGTATTAATGAAGAATCTATAATTCCAGCTGAATTAAGAATCATCATGTAACGATCATAATTTGTTTTATTAACAAATTTAAGAACTCCTTCATTTAATTTCCTATAGGATTCTTCAGCAATTTCTTCTTCATAGTCCCGTGTTTCAAAGTTTCTTCCTGACAACAAATTAACTAAATCAGATAGTTTTCCTCTGTAAAATTGAGAGGTGAATGCAACACGCAAAATATCTGTATAAGCTGGTGAATAAATATCATCCGCATTGTTTGCAATCCATTTTATTTTATTGAATTCGTCTAATTTAGCAAACTCTTTATCATTTTCTTTAATAGCTTCTAAATCCATAGGTCTTTGATTCAAGTGACAAAAATAATCAATCGTTTTTCTGATAACATCTCCACCATATTTTTCATTTGAAGAAATTTTACTCATTGCAAAATCAGCCTGAGATAATACAGTTCCTTTAGAATTAATTCGAATAAAAATATCTGTAACAGTTTCAATATCAAGATCAGAATCTAAATCAATTACACCAATACTATTATTTTTTATTGCTGTAAGTTTGGTAATTGTATTGCTTACATCTGCTGGATTTACATTGTTTAATTCGCCATATTTAACCGCAAAATTAAAACTATTAAAATCTGGCTTAAACACTTCAGAAATATCATTAATATACTTACTGTCTTTTTCAATAGCAGGGTTGAAAACCTCAAACTTTTCATCAACCGGATTAAAAGAAATTTTAATTCTGACTTTTTTGTACTGTTGATTTACTACATCTTTACCAGCAATAGCAGCTGTTAATGCTGTGATTCTTTGCTGACCATCAATTACAATCTTTTTACCACTGCTTAAAGTTCCATCTTTCAATTTGACGTCTGGATTCTTCCAAATAATAAGATAACCAACAGGATAACCTTTATATAAAGAATCCATTAAATCTCTTACTTTGCTTGTCTCCCATACAAACGGTCTCTGCATCTCGGGAATTGCAATTTCACCACTACTAATCCACGAAATAATATTATCTACTGAATGGTTATTAACACTATACTTTGCCATATTATTTTTCACCAACTATCTCTACAATATCATCAAAACTACAATTTAAAGTTGTACATATTTTAATCAAAGAATCCATAGAAATTGTTTGATTCTTTGAGAGTTTTGCAAGTGTGCCAGGAGTTAGTCCTGCTACTTTTGCAAGTTCAGTTTTTTTCATACCTTTATCAATTAATAATTTAAATAAACGATTATAACTAATTTCCATATGATTAGACCTCTTTCTTTATTTTCAATTATAAAGGAATTATGTATAAATAGAAACATAAATATCACTATTTAGTGATATTTTTTTATTTTATATTTATTTTGTTTTAGTTATTGATGAACTAACTTTCACATGTTCTAATAATGTTAATGGTAAGAATTCGATCTCCTCCAAACTCTTTTCAAATATGAAAAGAGAATTGAATCAAAAATACAACTTATTGGTACAGATCTCTGTTTCAGACAGTTGATCTGTTTTTTTTATCCCTTTCAAGGCTAAAAAAAGCCTTTTTTGTGGACTTTCAAGTGAAGGGGAAATTGTTTCTCCTTCACAAAAGGAGGAATAATTAAATGTATAACTATGGTTACGAAAAGAAAAAGTATTTAGAAGAAAAAGAAAAAGAAGAAAACTTACTACGATTATTAGGATTTCCTGAATGGAAGATTCAGTACCTTCGAGAACTAGATGATTTTGATTTCAACAAAAATCGCAGTTTTCACCGTAATGAATCGCCAACTGAAGTAAATTTTTTTCTAAATGAACCTTCTGAAGATTATATAAGTGAATATACATGGGAAGATGTACTGAATGGAGTTAATGATGCCGTTGTTTATAAGCATTTAAAAACGTGTGATCCTGTCATGCAGAAAATTATTGTAATGTTGAAAAACAAGTATTGTGTGTGGGAAATTGCTGAAGATTTACATATGACGAATAATGCAGTTTATAAAAGAATCGAAAAATTCTCAAAAAAATGTAAAAAGAGAGGCTAATAATTCACGATTTCAAGGACTATCTAGTGAAGGGAGATATGTAATCTTCCTAGTAGCTCTTTGAAAACAACATAACAACTATTAGATACAACACTTATATATTCGAGCTATTTCACTACTGCGCGATGATGTTTTTAACGAGCGATGATACTTTAGATTGATAAACAATGATGCTGATTGTGCCATGACAATATATAAGATAATGATACTTCTAGCGACAGGCTCAAGCGTAATATGGGTTGGTGCGATGCCAATGAAAGATAATTAGCAACTATCTTGTCTAATAGGATTCCTTTGTTTTCGGGTAATCAGGTGATAAATAGAAAACACGATAAATATTTTATTTTTAAACATCAACCGGGATATACTCCCGGTTTTACATAAGGAGTGAATATGCATGAAAGTTAAAAGAGGAGAAGTCTATTTAGCAGATTTAAGTGATGCATCTGGATCAGAACAAGGTAAAGTACGACCTGTTGTAATTATTCAAAATAATCGGGGTAATAAATATAGTCCAACAACTATTGTGGCTTGTTTATCTTCTAAGATTTATACAAAACATCATTTACCAACACATCATCTTTTACCAGAAGGTATTGGATTGAAATATAAATCCATGGTCATGTGTGAACAGATCCGCGTCATTGATAAAAGTAGATTGTTAAAGAAAATAGCCACTATTGGTAGATTAGATATGATGGCGATTGATCGAAAAATAAAAATCAGTCTAGATTTACGTTTACATAACCAAAGAAAATAACTTTGGTTATGTTCCCTTTCCTTATGGAAGCAGTCTTTTCCCAACTGCTTCCTTTTATTTTGTAGGTGAGAATTTAAATTTCAAAAATTTTATAGTGAGGAGGAACAAAGAGATGAAACCTGTTATATGCGAAAAGAAGACGTATACCGTTGCTGAAATCATGGAAATACTTGGTATTGGAAGAACAGCAGCCTATGACTTAACAAGAAAAGGCTTGTTTAAAGTAATTCGTGTTGGTAAATTACTTCGTATTAACAAGGAATCCTTTGATCAATGGTTTGACAGTCAACAATAAAGGAGGAATGAGGGATGGCTGTAATTTTAAAATTGGGAAAGAAATATCAAATTACTTACGAAGTAGTCACACCTACAAAGGAAATAAAGTCAATCAAAGAAATATTCGATAATTATGAAGATGCAGCTAAACGAAAAGAATTATTGGATGGTGAAGTTTGTATGTTTTCACCAGAAAGTTTGTTTGTGGATGTAATGGAAGATTGGCTTGCTGATCCATATTTCAGAGATCATTTAAAAAAATATCACGAAGCTCAAAAAAACTATGATGTGTATCTTCGTAGCCTGGTAGAAACAACTAAAGTTAAAGAAATTGACTCAACTTTTGCAAATTCTATTATTAACCAACTATGTGCTACAAAAAGCGTAGGAAGAAATAGTGCATTATCTGTTAAAACAATCCGTGCTTGCAAGTTACTACTTATCAGTACTTGCGATCATGCAATTAAGATGGGAATCATGGATGAAAATCCATTCAATGAAATACACATTTCTGATCCACATGATTTTAAAAAGAGGCCAAAGAAATATGCAGATTGGACATATGAAACGATGATTCAAATTTTTGATGCATGCAAAGAAGAAAAGCTTTACGTTATTATGCAGATCGTATTTGCAACCGGGATGAATGTAACAGATGTTCTTGGTCTAGTTTGGAGCGATTTTTATCATGAAAAAGATAAATACTATATTCGAACAAATAAAGTAATGGAGCGCATGTATGAAAAAGAATTGCAATTTCTTCCTAAAGATTATGTTATCCAAAAATATGTTCATGATAAGAAAATAAAATTAAAAACACAAGTTGTTCATCATTATGTAGATAAAGAAAATATCTACTCTATTCCATGTGCCTTATATGAATTATTACAAAATTGGAAAAAGAGATCGAAAGAAATCTATCATTTTGATATAAATCCTAATTCATTAATGTTTACTACTTATGGAATTAATCCATATGATGATCGTCTCGTACTTAAACATCTAGATCAAACTACATTAAATCTAAAACTACCTAGACACACTTTAGCAGGATTAAAATTTTTTTCTAGTAAAACTTCTCCAGATGGACGACATTATCGTGACATTTATTATTATGAACATAATGATATTTCTTTCAACCAGATTGGATTAACCGCAAAAGAAAAAGCTGTAAAGATAAACAAAGAATTTACGAAATCCATGAAAAAAGAATTGCCTGATAAGGATAAAAAAGATGCTGAGGATTTAGTAAAACAACTTGGTGAAGATAAAAATATTCGTAAGAAATTATTGATGAAACTATTAGAAATTGAAAGTGGTGAATAAAATGGCATCCATACAAAAACGAAAGGATAAATACAATGTAGTTTATTATTATACGGATAAATATGGAAAGCAAAAACAAAAATGGGAATCCTTTAGAACATTACGGGAAGCCAGAAAACGTAAGGCAGAAGTTGAATTACAACAAGCCAATCGAACCTTTATTGCACCAAGTACTACGACTTTAAATGAATTCTGGCCAACATACGTGGATCTATATGGATGCAATAAATGGTCAATATCTACTATGGAAAAGAATACGGCCTTATTTACAACATATATTTCTCCATATTTAGGGCATTGCAAACTAGATGAAATTCGTCCGATAACCATTGAGCAATATTATGCAAATCTAAAAGAAAGTGAAAACACAAAGAAAACAGGAAAAGTATCCACTCGTGTTGTTACAGAAGTTCATAGAGTTTTACGATGTACATTTAATGTTGCGGTAAAATGGGAATACATTTCCAATAATCCATTTTTAAAAGTGGATACGCCCAAGCATGATTATGAAAAGCGAGAAATATGGACAGCCAATCAAATTGCCAAAGCACTTGAAGTTTGCGAAGATCCAAAACTATCGATTGCCATCCAACTCGCATTTGCCTGTTCTTTAAGAATTGGTGAAGTGCTCGGTCTGACTTGGGATAATGTGCATATCAGTGAAGATGATTTTGCGTGTGGTGATACACACATTTATATAAAACAACAATTAGAACGCGCCCGTATGGATGCCATTGAAAAATTGAACAACAAAGATGTACTATTCATCTTTCCTCAATTTGAAAAAAGGAAAAATGCGACAAGACTGATATTAAAAACTCCTAAAACAGATAGTAGTGTACGAAAAATATGGCTACCAAATACATTAGCTTGTTTCTTGAAACAATGGAAAGAGGATCAAAGTAAGTATAAGGAAGCCTATGGAGATGCTTATCATGATTATAATCTTGTAATATGTCAACCAAATGGCATTCCATGTGATGGAAGTATTATTCGTAAAGGCCTATCCAAATTAGAAAAAGAAGCTGAACTTCCCCATGTTGTCTTTCATTCTTTGCGTCATACTAGTACAACCTATAAATTGAAATTAAACAATGGCGATATAAAAGCAACCCAAGGAGATACTGGGCATTCTCAAGCAGATATGGTCATGGATCTATATAGTCACATCTTAGATGAAGACCGAAGAGTAAACGCCCAAAAATTTGAGGACAGTTTTTACAAACAACATATAGAAAACTATGTTGATGTTCCACAGGCAAATAAGAAAGTCGATATAGATAAAGTACTTGAAAAAATCAAGCAAGATCCTGATTTATTGCAGCTTCTAATAGCCACGTTGAGTGGTGATTAAATGATCAATATTAGCTAGTGACGTATCGTTTGATACGTCCTGTGTCGTAGGGTTCTATTCGATATCGTTAGATGATCATTAGAAATCCATTAGATGGCCCCAAAAATAGCACAAAAAAGTTCGGATAAAGATAGGTCATCCGAACACCTTTATAATTTAATTGTTTTTCTATTTGAAACGTGAATTTTAACAGTGATGAAAAGGTGTATTAAAAAACAAAAAAAGCGGAAAAACCGCTTAAATAAAGGCTAAAATGGTATTCCGGATGGGATTCGGACCCACGACCTTCCGCTTAGGAGGCGGACGCTCTATCCAGCTGAGCTACCGAAATATCTATGCTTATAATACCACAACTTCTACCTCTTGCTTAGGAATTTGACCTCCTGTTTAGGAGGCGTGTGCTCTATCCAGCTGAGCTATATGGACGTGTCTGATATATGATTATAGCCCGATCAAAGTCGAACTGCAATCCCTTATTTAGTTTTTTTTGAGGTGGCCGTTGTAACGCAACCTTAGGAGGACCCCGTTATATCCATTTAACTAAGGGAACAAATGCCGTATTTTCGGGCTTTTCAGCCTTTTGGACTCCGGCTGCCATGTTTATGAATCCAATCACTTGCGTGATGAATTGCTCCTGTTATTATATATTGATTTTAGCCTTTTTGCAAACTCTAAAATCCTGTTGCTTCTCACTAAATGGTCTGCACTTAGTTGCCCCTTAGGAGGCGCTTATTATATCCATTTAACTATAGGAACATATGCACAATTGTTAGTATACCGAAAATATCGTTATTTTGCAACCTTATTCCTCGGGAAAATTAATATACCCCTGTAACCAGATGACACCCTTGAAACGGCGTCCCACCTGAGGTTCTCCGTAGATATCTTTTTCATTGATACATACATCAAAAGATAATTCATTGCACAGAATCGTAAGAATATATACCTTTTCTCCCGTGACATCGTTGGTTGCCAGACGAAGTTCCGTAATCTCACCTAGTACAGAGTACTGGTCGCACTCCACGCCGTAGGGCATAAAATAAGTATCCACCAGACTGAAAATATCATCCTTCTGGATCCTGCGGGAAATGGTGGTGTACATATCCATATCTTCCAGCGTCAGGGTCTCAATAGCATCTTCGTCTCCCTGTCTGGCAGCTGCCAGAAGTTTGTTACGATTGGCGGAGTCTTTTTTTACCCGGAGGACCTGTTCTTCATCTTTTTTGATGGGTAACAGGATACTTCCGGTCAGGGACAGGCCGGATAAGGTCAGTGTGGTACCGCGGATGGGTAATTTTCCGGTACTCTGAGCCTTGATGTAGGGAATCCGGTTCCGCAGATAGAAAATTAAAGAGATTCCCACCTTGATATCATCGCAGATACCAGCATAGGAATCCTTCTCCGCATGACGTTCCACAGAGACATCTTCATAAGAAGTAATGCCGCTTCCCGTCAGATACGGATAATAATATTCATAGATAAACTTATCGTTATCATCAAATTCTCCACAGACAGCCACACCAAAGGTAC
>ERZ773227.2008-NODE-2008-length-11853-cov-3.186727_pt1 | contig 11853 bp, 18 predicted proteins | sample MGYA00580525_ERZ773227 | MGnify/ENA primary metagenome ERZ773227 (study PRJEB29015, sample SAMEA2737782) | human gut metagenome | biome: human gut; feature: human-associated habitat; material: faeces | place: China | collected 2012 ... | reverse complement strand
GGACAGCCTCGCAGCACCTTGAACAGACAGGGGAAGTGGCACGAACTGCATACCCCAAATTCACTGTATTTTCAATATCAAATTACGATAACTATCAAATGAAGGGCACGAAAAAGGGCACGCAAAAAGGCACGGAACCGGGCAATCAAGGGGCAAGCAAAGGGCAACAGTATAAGAAAGATAAAGAAAGCCAAGAAGATAAAGAAGAAAGCGCGACGACTTCCGGCGCTGCTGCGCCGTCGTCTGCCGCGCCGGAGAAGACCATCTGGGAGAGGATGCGGGAATAGTGGGATACGCGTTCAAGGCGGATGACGTTTATGGGCTGGCCTCCAAGTTGAGCGCCGATGTGCGGGAGAAAGGCGGGGAACTGTTCTTTCGGTATTGCCCATACTGCGGCGGAGACGGTCACGACCGGGAAACCTTTTCCGTGAATTTGGAGAACGGCACCTTTCATTGTTTCCGAAGCACCTGTGGAAAGTCCGGACACTTTGTAGAGATGGCGCGAGACTTTGGCTACGCCCTGGATTTTGGCGATGCCAAGCGCCGCGTATACAGGCAGCTTCCCCAGCGCCCGTTCGAGATACGGAAACCGGCGGTTGAATATCTGGCCTCTCGCGGAATCAGCCAGGCGGTAACCGAACGCTATAAAGTGACCACCGTAAAGGATGACCAGCATATTCTGGCTTTCCCGTTTTACGACGAGAACAGCATCCTGCGGTTTTTAAAATATCGCCGGACGGATTTTGATAAAGCCAGGCACAAGAACAAGGAGTGGTGCGAGAAAGACACAAAGCCTATCCTGTTTGGCATGGCGCAATGCGTAGATTTTGGGCGACTGGTTGTAACGGAAGGACAGATTGACAGCCTGTCGGTGGCCGAGGCCGGAATAAGCAATGCGGTCAGCGTTCCAAACGGCTGCAATGGTTTCACATTTTTGGAGAATGTGTGGGACTGGATTGTAAAGTTTGAGGAGGTCGTTGTATTCGGCGATTGCGAGGGCGGAAAGATTACGCTGCTGGATACCTTGCAAAAGCGGCTTCCCAATCCAGTCAAGGCGGTACAGGCGGCAGATTATCTTGGGGAGAAGGACGCTAACGATATTCTTCGGAAATATGGGACGGGTGCGGTTCGTAAGGCGGTGGAAAACGCCCAGGCCCCGCCGGTATCTCACGTCAAGGAATTGGCGGACGTTCAGGCGGTGGATATATACAAGCTGCCGCGCATTCAAACAGGTATACCAGAGTTGGACAGGATTATTGGCGGGTTGTTTTTCGGACAGGTGGTGCTTCTTACCGGCAAACGCGGCGAGGGCAAATCGACCTTTATGTCTCAGCTTCTTGTGGAAGCGCTCCACCAGGGATATGGCGTGTTTGCCTATTCCGGAGAGCTGGCCGATTACCATTTCAAGCGCTGGCTGGATTTCCAGGCGGCGGGGCCGGACAACATCACGACCGACCTGGATATGTTCGATGACGAGCGATATCACATCACAAATCCGGTGTTGGATAAAATAAACGCCTGGTATCGCGGGCGGGCCTACATATACGACAACAACGCCGTGGATGGCAATGAGTTGGAAAACCTAACCGATACCATCGAGCAGGTTGTCCGGCAGTATGGCGTTAAGCTGGTTTGTGTGGATAATCTGATGACGGCCATGGACGCAGGCATATCCGATAACCTTTACCAGGCGCAGTCAGAGTTTGTGAGGAGACTAAAAAAAATCGCTGTGAAATACGACATTGCGGTTGTATTGGTAGCGCACCCGCGCAAAAGCAAAGAGGGCTTCACAAACGACGACGTAGCGGGCAGCGGGGATATTACAAACCGTGTGGATTCGGTTCTGGTCTATTCCCGAAACGGGAAGAAAACCGATGATAAATCGCCGGAATGCGATAGCTTGCTGGCAGTGACCAAAAATCGGTTATTTGGTCGGCTGACGAAAGCGAATGAGCCGGTAGAGCTGTACTACAGCAAAAAGTCCAAGCGGATTACAAGCGCCAGCGGGTTTGATGGAGGCCCTAAGCGGTATGGATGGGAAAACATGCCGACAGGCTATGCCGATTTTGAGGAAATCTGAGGGGGGTGGCTGAATGACATTCCAGGAGATTCACCATTTGGTTGCTCACGGAGAAGGGCTGCCGCCTTTCCAGTCGCTGCCGGATCGGCTATGCTATGAGAGTTTAGCCAAGCTCAAGGCGGATTATGAGCTTACCGGCGCGGACAGCAAGCTGGTTCGCATTCGGAAGCAGGATATTCGCCGGGCACATGAGGAGTTTACCGAGGCGCACCGGCAATACATGGCCGTGTACAAGGAATACAGCGACAATTGCCTGAAAACCGGTCAGGGCATAAAGGCGATATTAGCTGGGCTAAATGCGGAGAATCTCGACTATCGGCAGTTGTTCGCGTTGGCTGTGCAGTGCATTGGACGGATGACGCATGATGAGGCTTTTGTGCGGATGGTACGCGAAAAAATGTGGACGGAAATCACCGTGGAGGAGAAGTGATATGGCATTAAGCACATGTAGCAGCTGTCACCGGCGGGACTACTGCGGCAACTGCAAGCACAAGGACGATTGCTGGTGGTTACGCGTTGCCCCGCCTGCTGATGTAAGCAGATGTTTTTCCTGCGGCGCGTTTGAGTGCGCCCACTATGACGACTGCCGCAAGCGGCGGCCACAAGACAGAGTAACGCGATAAGCCCGTCGGGGTAGCTGCCGACGAATAAGGATACCGGTATCCTCCGAGAAATTTTGGAGGAAAAGATGAAATACATAGCAAGCGTAAGTTTTGGGAAAGACAGCCTAGCCATGTTGCTATTGCTGTTAGAAAAGCACAAGCCGTTGGATGAAGTGATTTTTTACGACACAGGAATGGAATTTGCCGCGATTTACGATATTAGGGATGCGATTTTACCGTTGTTGAAAAATCGCGGGATACTGTATACAGAATTGCATCCGGCATACGATTTTGAATATCAAATGATGGCGCGGCCAGTGCAAGGACGTAAAGGCGGAACACATTGTGGATACAGTTGGTGCGGCGGAAGATGCCGATGGGGAACTACGGACAAACTAAGAGCGTTAGAATATCGGTGCGTAGGCGCGTGCGAGTATGTTGGAATAGCGTCAGACGAAACCGAACGCCTGAAAAAAGAGCGCAAAGGTCATAAGGTTTTTCCGCTGGCCGAGTGGGGAAAAACCGAGGCGAATTGTCTATTGTATTGTTATGACAGAGGATTCGAATGGAGGGAGCACGGTGCTAATACGCCAGACGGAACGATAAGGCTATACGATATTTTAGACCGGGTATCTTGCTGGTGCTGCGCAAACAAAAATTTACGCGAATTGCGCAACATATACCGTTATCTCCCTGATTATTGGGAACGGTTAAAACAATTGCAAGCCAAGACGGTACGCCCAATGAAAGGCCCAGGGAAAAGCGTATTCGACCTGGAAAAGCGTTTCGAACTGGAATCGGAACGAATCACTGCTGGTTTAAGCATTACAAGCCATGATTTTTACGCAGAATTAGCCGGACGTTTGGTCGAAGAAAGGACAAATCTATGAACGGATTAAAATACGACGATGGGAAGCCCAGGCTTGACCTGGTGCCGCCCGAGGCTGTCATGGCACTCGGCCGTGTGCTGACCTACGGCGCGGAAAAGTATGCGCCTAATAGTTGGCGCGGCGTGGAACCGGAACGCTATGTCGCGGCGCTACTGCGGCACCTGATGGCGTACCAGATGGGCGAAACGCACGACCCGGAAAGCGAAATGCCGCACATGTGGCATGTACTGACAAACGCGGCGTTTTTGGTTGCGTTGACGTGAAAGGATGAAGATGATGGATAAGTTGAAGCCGTGCCCGTTTTGCGGAGGCGCAAACATCACAATGGGGGCTTATAGCATTGCCCCGGAGTGCCACATTGAATGTGAATGTGGAGCGGGAATAGAGCTAATTGTAAATTTTGACGCCGAAATGAGCGTTGAAGAACATGACGATTTATGCGCTATGGAACTTGCTATGGCTTGGAACCGGCGTGCCCAGCAGCAAGAGAACAAACCTCTGACGCTGGAGGAGCTGCGGGGGATGCGCGGGGAGCCGGTATATGTCGTAAAGGGCAAATGTCAATGGTGGGATATAGTCGATTTTACCGCCGGGGGCTGGCTTTACCTCCGTATCGCTAACAAGACCGACCTTGCGCTTGACGACTACGGTACGAAATGGCTTGCCTACAGGCAGAAACCGGAGGTGCAGGATGGGTAAGTGTGAAAACTGCAAAAAATACGAAAATTGCAAGGAGAGCGGATTTACTTGGCCGTGCGGTGCGTATAGGCAGAAGACGATAACCAACTTTGAACGCATCACAGCCAGCCCGGAGGCGCTGGCGAAAGAGTTGTCTACGATGTTTTGCCACGGGTTTGGGAGGATACAAATTTTAGGGTGGCTTAACCAGCCCGCTAAGGAGGAATAACGGATGTACGAGGAACTGGTTAAGCGTCTGCGGAATGACGCAAGGGAGCAGGAACGCTTATTGCACGTCTGCAACAGCACAATGAACTCCGCTGAAGCCGCCGATGCCATCGAGACACTGGAAAAGCAGCTTGCAGAAACCGATGCAATCGCCGAACACGAACACTGCCGGTACATAGAAACCCTCGGCGAGTGCGACGGGATGGAAGCCCGTTGCAAAATCGTAGAGAAGCAGCTTGCCGAAAAGGAATCGGAAATCGTCCGAATCCGGAACAGCTGGTCGAATACCATATCCGACCTTTCCGGTGTTGCGACGGAACGGGATAAATACAAAGCCAGTCTAGACCAAATCGAAAATTTAGCCGTGGGCTTTATGGAATCTGGCCCATATGAAAGCGAAACAACGGCAGGGCTATGGCTTGCAAACAGAGTATTTGCGTTGTGTCAAGAACCGCTGGAGGTGAAAAAAGATGAATAACGACTGGATTAAAAACCTAAAAGCCGGGGATAAGGTGATTGTTTGCTACAGGGGGATATATAGCGATGACACCGTGAAAACCGTCGACAAGGTAACGCCAACCGGCAGAATCAAAGTGGGCTGCGATTATTACAACCAAAATGGATGGCCGCGCAATCACGGAGGAACGCATCTGGAAGAGGCCACGGCGGAAGCGCTTGAAGCTATCCGGCAAAGAGAGGTTATTCGCAAGGCGGCACATAGAGCCTCCTTTGTCAGGGCTGACAATATTACATACGACCAGGCCGTGAAACTATTGGAGGTGCTTGGCGATGGAACATGACATTATAAGCATAGTCCACTGTGCATGCTGCAAATACGCGGAGCCTTTTCCAACCGACCCGCGGGTGTTGATATGCGCAAACCCGAAATGGGTTCCGACGGGCGACGATCGCGGCGTGAAGGAACCATATGTTAATCCGGATGATTTTTGCAGTTTCGGAGAGAAAATTAGCAAGGGGGCCACACCATGACTATCTGCATATCGCCCATCCTGGGCATTGTGTATCTGCTGCTTGCGGCAAGCGCAGGAGCCTGCGTGGGGTTGTTCTTCGCGGCGTGTTTTGGGAGTGGGCGGCGATGAAAATACCGGATAGCCAATGTGAAAGTTGCAGTAGGGGTAAACGGTGCACGTCTAAAAGCGACGTTTGTAAAAAGTTTTGGGATTGGTTTAAACCTGCTTGGGCGGAGGCGGTAAGGCCACTGAGAGCAGTTAAGTTGAAAAAAGCAGCCTATCGGCAATGTATGCGCGCGCACTGCCAATGGGCAAACGCAGACGGGATATGCACAACCCAGTGCATGGAACCAGAAAAGCGGGATTATGTGGCCGATACGGTACAGCACAATCAAGCTGTGTGCGAGGCGTATCATGCACAGATGCGCGCCCAGCGGAAGGCAGAAAGGAGGGCAGCGGGTGACAAGCAAGGAAAAGAAGCGGTACCTGGGGCAGTATCTGACGTTAGAGGCCCAAATCAATAGGATGATTACCGAAAGAGACGGATGGATGGCGCTGGCCGTCAGTGTATCCCCTGTATTGTCAGACATGCCGCATCTTGGTGGTGTTAGCGATAGGGTGCTGGATGCCGTGCAACACATTGCGGACATTGACGCGGAGCTCGACCGTGAGATAGACCGTAAAGTAAACCTTAGGCGTGAAATAGAGTCTTGCATTATCGGAATACCGGATGATAAACTACGCGACGTCTTGCGCAATATCTACATAGATGGCAAAAGCATAGAGGAAACTGCCGACCGTATAGGATATAGCGCGAGGCACACGCGCAGACTTCATGCTTTGGCGGTAAATGTCCTTGTATGTCCGCCCCTGCTGAAGTAAACTGGTATTGTGGAAGATAGCAAAGAGCGCTGCCGGATTGATCACCCGGCGGCGTTCTTATTTTTACGACGAGGCCGGCACAGCGTCCGGAGGGTGGGCTTGGGGATACATAAGGTAAGGGAGGTGGTGGAAATGGCTACAAAACCGGACAAATTCACGTTAAAACCAAAACAGATACGCATGGCGCAAAAGCTTGCGGATCCGGGATTTACTGGGACGATAACGGAACTATGCGACGGAATAGGCGTAGCCCGCACCACCTTTTACGACTGGATGGGGCAAGAAAAGTTCAGGGAATACCTAGCGGATTTAATTGATAAATTCGCAGACAGTGAACTTGCCACGGTTTGGAAAGCCCTTATTAAAAAATGCTCGGCCGGAGACGTGCAGGCCATGCGGCTTTATTTCGATGTCCGCGAGCGCAGTGCGGGTGGCCGAGCGAGTGAAGACAGTGGATGGTTTAAATGAGACAACTTAATCCCGACGCCTTCAATTCTTGGGTGTATGACCATATAGACGATTACTCCCGCCGCCTGGAGGTATACTACGGCGGCGCCGGCAGCGGAAAAAGTTACGGTGCGTGCCAGAAGATGCTACTAAAAGCCCTAAATCGGCGGCGCAAGGTACTTGTGGTTCGGAAAGTAGGCGTTACTCTGAAACATTCTATATTTCAGTTGATGCTAGACCTTTTATCAGCCAGCGGATTCCTTGGTGCGGCTAAGGTCAATCGTTCCGATTATCAAATAACCTTGCATAACGGCTCCATGTTCATATTCAAAGGTATGGATAACCCGGAGAAAATCAAATCCGTCACTGGAATTACGGACATAATCATCGAAGAAGCCACGGAACTAACGGAAGAAGATTTTCTTCAATTGGATTTGCGGCTTCGTCCGCCGGAGCCAGACCCGCAGATATATCTTATGTTTAACCCGGTATCCAAGGCCAATTGGGTATACGGGTATTTTTATGTTAAAAAGCCCGACAACGCCAGCATTATACAAACCACATACAAGGACAATCGCTTTCTTACCGCAGACTATTGCGCTATGCTGGAGGACATGCAGCGGCGCAACCCGGCCTATTATCGCATTTACGCCTTGGGCGAGTTTGCAACGCTGGACAGACTGGTATATCCATGTGTGACCAAGCGGCTAATTGCGGCGGCGGAGTATGCAGGGGCTAAGTTCTTTTGCGGATTAGATTTCGGCTACATCAATGACCCTTCTGCGCTTGTCTGGGGATGGTATGACGGCCACAAGCACAAGGTCTTTATTATTGGAGAATACAAGGGCGAAGGGATGCTTAACGACAAGATAGCATCAACGATAAAATCTTTAGGGTTGGCCAAGGAACGAATCATTGCAGACTGCGCGGAACAGAAAAGTATAGATGAAATCCGTCTGCTGGGTGTTCCGCGTATTCGGCCATCCAGAAAGGGCACAGACAGTGTCATGCATGGGATTCAGTGGCTGAATCAGCAGGAAATTATTGTAGATGAACGATGCCGACACGCCATTGAAGAATTTGAAAACTACACATGGCAGAAGGATAAGAAATCCGGGGAGTATATCAATAAACCGATTGACACTTTTAATCATTGCTTGGATGCGCTTCGCTACGGCCTGGAAAGCGAAATCCGCCCATGGGCAGAAGCCCAGCCGAAAGCGCGCGGCTATGCGCCAACGGGAATTATTCCAAAAGACGTGCAAGGGGGGTGGGACGTGTGATATGGATTATAGCCGCCGCTGGATGGGTTCTGGCGGCGTTTTTAGGTGGCATTCTGCTAGGCAGAAAAAGAGATGGCCCCGTCCGTAAAAAGCCAAATACGGGCAACCAGGAGCCTGTCAGCGATATTGATAAGCAAGCCGCCGAAAAATCCCGGCGCGAATGGGCCAACTTTTTAACCTACGACGGCACCGAACAGGAGCCGACGGAATAAACGCCCTCACCATGGGCGGAAGGAGAATGACCAATGGAAGAGAATACACCCATGCAGGGGGTTGACACCGCACCACAGGATCAACCCGAAAGCAGCGTGGCTGCCGAAGGTGCAGCAAACGGCGAACTGACGGATAATGCTGAGGCAGAGGGTACCACACCGGCCGAGGCCCCGGAGCAGAACGCCGCAGAGGCGGAAGACGACGCTTTTGTCATTCAGTTCAACCACGAGGAACGGCGGGTAACCCGCGAAGAAGCGGCCGCACTCGCGCAGAAAGGCTTGAGGCTGGACAGACTGGAGGAACAGACGGGGACGCCGGCCTCCGAACTGGTCCCGATGCTGGACAAACTCAAGTTTTTAGCCGCGGCAAATAGCAAGTCTTTGCCCGAAATGATTGACGCCCTGGCGGAAAGCCAGGACAAGCAGCTTTATCAATCTATCCTTGCCGAGTGCGATGGCAACGAGTCTATCGCGCAGCGTCTGTTTGATGCTGAAAAGCTCAAGCGCAAAACCGCCGCCGAAAGCGCGCAAAAGGAAGCTGCCGCCGCGCAGGAAAAGGAGAAGGCCGACCTTGCCAAAAGGCTGGCCGACGAGTTTGTGGAGCTACAACAGGAATTCCCCGAACTGACGGAGTTTTCCGCCGTACCAAAAGCCGTGCTGGATGCGGCAGTAAAAGGCAAAAACCTTACCGATGCCTATCTACGTTACCAGCGCGCCGAGAGCAAAAGGGTGTCCGCAGCCAAGGCCACCCAGGAGCAGGCGGCGAAAGTGTCCGCTGGCTCCCAGGCCGAGGGCGCGGGCGAAACCACAACCCCCACCATCGACGCCATGCTTGCCGGTGTGTGGGGATAAAACAAGGAGGAACACGTAATGGCTATTACCGAAAGCACTATCAATTCTTTGGAGTTTCAATCCAAGCTTACCGAGGAACTGGATAAAGCTCTGGTTCAGTCTGCGCAGACCAGTTTTTTCGCGGATAACGCCATGCGAAGCAAATTTGTTGGGGCGCGTACTGTACTGATTCCGGATGTGGACATGCAGGGCCTCGGCAACTACGACCGGGACGACGGCTTTGTCACCGGCGCGCTGACCGTCTCCAGCGAATCCTATACCCTGGCCATGGACCGGGGACGCTCCTTCCAACTTGACCGGGAGGACAACGACGAGACCGGCATCGCCAATCTGGCCGGCCAGGTGATGGGTGAGTTCGTCCGTACCAAAGTGGTGCCAGAGATGGACGCCTATGTCCTGTCTAAACTGGCGACCCTGGCCACTACCAAATCCCAGACGGTGACCGGCACGGTGTCTTCGCAAGTCTACAAGATGATCACCGAGGCCATTAACAAGGTGCAGGCTATCGCGGGCTACAGCGAGCCGCTTGTCTGCTTTGTGGATAGCGAAGTTTGGTCGGCGATAATGAACTCCCCCGAGCTGTCCCGTCAGCTGATTGTGTCCGATTTCAAGAAGGGCAAAGTCAGCATTAAGGTCAAAGAGCTGAACGATGTGCCGATTATCCCGGTAGCAGACGACCGAATGAAGACGGCATACACGTTTTATGACGGCGTAACCGACGAAAGCGGCTCTAGCGGTGCAGACCAGCGCCCCGGCGGGTTCGTCCCGACTTCTTCCGCAAAGAAAATCGGAATCCTCGTCCTGCCCAAGCGCGCGGCACGCCTGACCAAGAAGTCCGAACGTATCCGCACTTTCTCTCCTGACCAGAACCAGAAGGCGGATGCGTATCTGTTCCAGTACCGGCTGTACTACGACCTGTTCGTCAGGAAGTCAATGCAGGGCACCATCTTCACCTATACCCGATAATTCACAGCCGCCGAGTGGGAAACCGCTCGGCGGCTTCTATATGCTTTCCGGTGGCGCATGAACCGCCGGAGGGGAACGGAGGAATACGCATGAAAAGAAAGCCGTGGGAGCCGGAACAGATATTTGCGGAATACGAGGCCGGGCGGACGTTTAAATCCGGTTTGGGCCGCAAGGGGTTGTACGAGCAAGGGAAAATCAACGAGCGGTTCTATATTGGCGACCAGTGGCATGGGGCGCGATGTGGGAACGACAGGCCCTTGGTGCGCCACAACGTCATCAAGCGCATTGGCGACTATAAAATGGCCGTGGTGGCGTCCAATCCCGTCACCGTCAATTACTCGGTGGAGGGCGTGCCAAATACCGTTGGTATCAGCGACCGGGCCAGAGACGAGCGAGACGCTTTTGCGCAGGGGCAAATTTCACCGCAAGATTCCATGGGCCTCCCGCCGGAGGAAGAGCTGGCCGTGACCATGACCGCGTTGTCTGACTACTTCAAGACCACGGCGGAGCGTGTAAAATTTGACGACCTGAAGGAACAGGCGTTGCGCAACGCCTATGTGTCCGGAACCGGTGTACTGTACACCTATTGGGACGATAAAATCCGTACAGGGCTGTACGCGGACGAATCCGGCACCACGCCGATTCAGGGAGATATTGCGTGTGAAGTGCTGGACATTGAAAACGTGTATTTCGGCGACCCGAATCTATATGACGTGCAGGCGCAGCCCTATATCATTATCGCCCAGCGCAAGAGCGTTGCGGATTTGCAGCGCGAGGCCCGCCGGAATGGCCGCTCAGAGGCCGAAATTGATGCGATTAAGCCGGACAGGGATACCGGGTATATGGCTGGCGACATGTCAGAGGATGAGCCTGAGGATAGCCGTAAAGCCACGGTGCTGACGAAATTTTGGAAAGAGTGGGCCAAGGACGGCACGTGCAAGATTATGGCCTCTGTGGCCGTGCGCGGCGCTACTATCCGGTACAGGTGGGACACCAAACTGCGGTTGTACCCTCTGGCCGTCTTCCGCTGGGAGCGCCGCCGGAACTGCGCTTATGGCGAAAGCGAAATTACCTATCTCATTCCCAACCAAATTGCCATTAACCGGATGTTGACAGCCAGCGTATGGGCGGTGATGATGCTGGGTATGCCCTTGACGTTGGTCAACGGGGACGTGGTAAACCAACCAATCACCAACGACCCCGGCCAAATCATCAAAATCAACGGTACGTCCGAGGATATGCTGAACGCGGTGCGCTATGTAAACCCGCCGAATTTCGCCCCCGCGTTCGATAACAATATCGCTTCCCTTATCTCCAACACGCTCACCCAATCCGGGGCAAACGACGCGGCGCTGGGTGACGTGCGGCCAGACAACACATCGGCTATTGTGGCAGTGCGGGAAGCTGCAACCATGCCTATGCAGACGGTACAGAATCGGTTTTACAGTTTTGTGGAAGACGTGGCCCGCGTGTGGGCTGAGATGTGGGTGACCATGTACGGGCGGCGCAGCCTGAAAATTGAGGACGAAAACGGCGTGTGGTATATGCCGTTTGACGGCGAGAAGTACCGGGATTTGCTTATCTCGGTAAAGGTTGACGTTGGCGCGTCTACCCTGTGGAGTGAAATCCAGAGCGTGAACACCCTAGACAATCTCTTGGCTTCTCAGATTATCACGCCTAAGCAGTACCTGGAGCGGCTGCCCAAAGGCTCTGTTCCTAATCTTTCCGGCCTTATCCGCGAGATGTAGGAGGCGCAGAGAGC
>ERZ773227.2002-NODE-2002-length-11914-cov-10.712792_pt1 | contig 11914 bp, 16 predicted proteins | sample MGYA00580525_ERZ773227 | MGnify/ENA primary metagenome ERZ773227 (study PRJEB29015, sample SAMEA2737782) | human gut metagenome | biome: human gut; feature: human-associated habitat; material: faeces | place: China | collected 2012 ... | reverse complement strand
ATATTTTTTCTATTTTCAAGTATAGCACTTTTCAGTTTTTTAGTAAACGAAAAATTGTGCGTTCAAAATGTTTTTTGTCTATTAGAGACAGTTTCCAATAAATTAAAATGTTGTCCGTAGTACCGGGCTGCACACTTGTTCCGGACGCTCTATCAAAGAAAAGTTCTGAGTTGATTGTCTGCACTCGTGTCCATTGTGCTTTTTTAGCCTACGCTAAAAGGCGCACTCTGCAACAGCCATTCATAAATTTCCATTTTTCACCCAGATATAATAATCATGATCCAAAGCCTCTGAGTCGAAAGACTCAGGGGCTATTTTTATGTCTGGAGGTGAGCATTTTGTTATTCCGCACCATCACTATCATTATTACCATCGTATTTTAAAGCGCAGCTGCGCAGAAAGGAGAAAGCATTATGAACTTTTGGTCCGAAATCGTCAAAGAGGTTGGCACCGTCCTGGTGGAAGTCCTCGTCCGCATCGCTGAAGAAATGGAAAACAACGACTGAGCAAAATACACTGAAAAGGAGATTTTACTATGCCCGCAAATGTTGAAACGATGTTCTCTGTCCGTGAAACCCCATGGCACGGCCTTGGCCGTATCATCATGGATGCCCCTGCAAGCCGTGAAGCCTTGGAACTGGCCGGTCTGGATTGGCAGGTGGAGAGCCGTAATATCTATTCCGGCACGGGTGCTATGATCCCCGGCTATCGTGCCAATGTCCGCAGCACCGATGAAGCTGTTCTGGGCGTGGTGTCTGACCGCTACCGCATTGTACAGAACGAAGAAGCATTTCAGTTCACCGATGACCTGCTGGGTGAGGGCGTTACCTATGAAACTGCCGGTTCTTTGCAGGGCGGCAAGAAGGTCTGGATGCTGGCAAGGCTTCCGAGGAAATATCTTATCGCTGGAGATCAAGTAGTACCATATCTTGTGATCTTCAACAGTCATGACGGAAGTTCTGGTGTGAAAGTGGCCATGACTCCGATCCGTGTGGTCTGCCAGAACACGCTGAACCTTGCGCTGAATACCGCAAAGCGCAGCTGGACTGCACGCCACACCGAAAATGTTCTGCTGCGGGTGCAGGATGCCCGTGAGACCCTGCAGCTGGCCAGCAACTATATGGTTGAACTCGGCAACCGTGGCGAAGAGCTGGCTCGTATTGATTTATCCGATCACAAGGTGCAGGAATTCATCAATGAGTTTTTCCCGACTTCTGAGGACCTGTCCGATTGCCAGCGGAAGAATAACCTGCGCCTGCAGGAAGATCTGAAGGCTCGCTATTATAACGCACCGGATCTGGAATGGGTCGGCAAAAACGGTTGGCGCTTTATCAACGCAGTCTCTGATTTTGCTACCCACGCAGATCCTCTCCGCAAGACCAAAAACTATAACGAGAACCTGTTCCTGCGCACCGCAGAGGGCAACCCGATGATCGACAAAGCCTACAAGATGGTGCTGGCCGCAGCATAAAGGAGCAAGCCATGAATGATGTAAATAATCGCATTTTCAGGGAATTCACGGAATTTTTTGACAACGTTGAGAAGAGTGCTTCTGAAATCAGCGTTACCATGGCTTATGAGATCACGATGAAAAGTACCATCAGCACCGCCATTATTGTTTTGGAATCCGAGGGCAGACTGGAGGAGCGCTACTGGAACCATCTCAGGGTGCAAAATAATATTCTGGATTTTCTTTATGACCTGTGGGTTGGCTCTTGCCATTCGTTAGCTGCCGACTTTTCCACCATCATGAAAGACTTGGTGGAATATGACTTCATTCTTGCCGAATCTATTATGAAAGAAAGGATGCAAAGCGCATGAAAAGATTGATTTCAACTTTGAACCTGTCCAAAGAGGATTGGCTCCGCTACCGCAAGTGCGGTATTACCGGCACCGATGCAGGTGCCATTCTGGGTGTAAATCCCTATCGTTCTGCTTTTCAGGTTTACTGCGACAAAAACAGCGAAACTATTGAGAACATCGATAATGAGGCTATGCGGCAGGGCCGTGATTTGGAGGATTATGTGGCGCAGCGTTTCACCGAGGCCACCGGTCTGAAGGTACGCCGGGCAAATGCCATCTACCAGAGCGAGGAACATCCGCTGCTTCTGGCAGACTTTGACCGCCTGATCGTTGGGCAGAAGGCCGGACTGGAGTGCAAGACGGTCTCGCCGTTTTCTGCGGACAAGTGGGCTGATGGAAAAATCCCTGCACATTACATGGCTCAGGTCAATCACTATCTGGCTGTCAGCGGTTTTGACTGCTGGTACATTGCTGCTCTGATTTTTGGGAAAGAACTGGTGATTCACAAGATCACAACCGACAAAGAAGTTCTGAACAACCTCATTGCCAAAGAAGAGCACTTCTGGAAATACAACGTAATGCCCGAAATTCCGCCTGTACCTACCGGAAGCGAGGGGGATACACAGCAGATCAATCAGCTGTACTCTGCAGATGATAGAAACAAAACTGCCGATCTGAATCCCATCCGCGACCTGTTAGATAAGCGGCAGGAGCTTTCTGATCAGATCGAACAGCTGGAGCAGGAAAAGACTGCCATCGAGCAACAGGTCAAGCTGCAAATGCAGGATGCTGCCTATGGCACAGCACCGGGCTATAAGGTGTCTTGGGTGTCCTCCGAAAGCAAGCGTGTGGATTCCCAACGTCTGCGGAAAGAGCAACCTGACATTTTTAATCAGTACAGTAAAAATGTGAGCAGTCGCAGGTTTACCATTATCCATGCAGCATAATTTTTGTACGCCTATAGGCACACAAAATTTGTGCTTCAGCCATTTTTGTTTAATAGAAAAGCACCATACTGTTTACACAACAATAATTGTATGCTAAGATAAGAATATGAGGTGATGCACGATGGTTCTGCGCAAAAGTTATTTGGATAAGATCATTCCTTTTATCGATCAGGATCTGATCAAAGTTTTGGTTGGAATCCGGCGCTGTGGAAAAACAGTTCTTCTCGGTCAGATCAAGGACGTGCTCCTCCAGCGCAACATTCCCGCACAGAACATTATTCAGGCCAATTTTGAGTCCATGCGCTTCCGCAACACCCGTACTGCAGAAACGCTTTACGACTACATCGCAGAAAAAGCGGAAGGCTGCACCGGCAAAATCTATATTCTTCTGGATGAGATTCAGGAGGTGGAGCGCTGGCAGATTGCAATCAATTCTCTTCGTGTCGATTTCGATTGTGATATTTACCTGACCGGCTCCAATTCCAAGCTGCTTTCCGGCGAATTGGCAACCTATCTTTCCGGACGATACATCCAGATTCAGGTTTTCCCCTTTTCGCTGGCCGAAGCAAAACAGCAATGCGTTGAAAACGGAACCTATACTTCGGATGAAAAGCTCTTCGCAGACTATTTGAAGTACGGCGGTTTTCCGCAGCGTTTCTTCCTCCCTGACGATCATTCAATCACCACCTATCTGGACGATCTTTACGAGGCTATCATTGTCCGTGACATCATGCTGCGCCACAATATTCGCGAACAGACCGCATTACGTAATGTCCTTGCATTCCTGCTAGACAATATCGGCAATCCGTTTTCTGCCCGTAATATCAGTGGACGCATGGTTTCGGAAGGAATCAAGACAACCACTGCTACCGTACTGAACTACGTTGATTATTTCAAGGAAGCCTTTATCCTTCTGAATGCACGCCGCTATGATATCAAAGGAAAAGCACTCCTGTCCAGCACAGAAAAATACTATGCAGTCGATCTTGGCCTGCGGAACGTTATCAAGAAAAGCGAAAAGCTTGACAGCAACAAGCTGTATGAGAACATCGTATATCTGGAAATGCGGAGCCGTGGCTATGAAGTTCAGGTCGGCAAGCTGGACGACACCGAAATTGATTTTATCTGCTACCGTGGAGATGAAAAGCTCTATATTCAGGTTGCTTACCTGATCACTCCCGCCGATGAAGAACGGGAGTTCGGTAATTTTGAGCGGCTGCACGACAACTATCCTAAGTATGTTATCAGTGGTGATTTGGTGAATTTAAGCCGAAACGGAATCATTCATCGAAACATCATTGATTTTCTGCTCAATCCGTAATTTTCACATCATGGGGCACAACAGTTGACACTGTTGTGCCTTTTTTCTTTATCAGAATTGGAGGCATTCTTATGGAAAATCCATTCGTAAAATTATTTGCTATCGACTTCAAAGATCATCTGGAAGTCAAGAAGTCCGGCAATACCGAGCTGAAATATGTAAGCTGGGCGTATGCCTGGGCGGAGGTGAAAAAGCTGTATCCTTCTGCCAGCTATGAGGTCAAGAAATTCAACGGCCTGCCCTATGTTTATGATCCCATAACCGGCTTCATGGTGTACACCTCGGTCACGATTGAGGGCGTTTCGCACGAAATGTGGCTGCCTGTACTGGATGGCGCAAACAAAGCCATGAAAGCTGTGCCTTACACCTATACCACCCCGAAATGGGACTACAATCCTCAGACCCGCCGCCGTGAAAAGGTCGGCATGGAAGAGCGCACCGTAGAAGCAGCATCCATGTTCGATGTGAACAAGGCTATCATGCGGTGCTTAGTGAAGAACCTTGCTATGTTTGGTCTGGGCCTGTACGTTTATGCCGGAGAGGATTTACCGGAAGATGCCGCACCGCAGCCGGAGGCAGAACCGCAAAAGCAGCCGAAACCGAAATCCACCAGCCAAAAGCCGGAACAGCCGCCTGTGCCCTGCATCTGTGCCCGGTGCAACCAGCCCATCAAGAGGGTCAAGTTGAAGGATGGCTCCATCATGCAGGCGGCAGAGTTTGCAGCCACCCATGAAGGGATGTGCGCAGACTGCTGCAAAGCCACCAGATTGAACGTAGCATAATAAAACTGCTCTATTTCGATGTCACTTAATTCTTGTATGATTCTATATTTCATGGTACACTTACAGTAGTGAGTTCTGAAAGCTCTCCTCTGTGAGCGGAAAGGAGCATTGCATGAAAGATTTGCAGTTTCCTGTCGGAATCTCGAATTTTGAGAAGATTCGAGAAGGCGGGTATTATTATATCGACAAGACCAATCTGATTTCTGAACTTCTTAGCGGTGGTATCGCTGAAGTAACATTGATCACTCGTCCTCGCCGTTTCGGAAAATCACTTGGTATGAGCACTCTCGCAAATTTTCTGGACATCCGCAAAGACAGCAAGCAACTGTTTGAGGGGTTGGCAATTTTCCAAAACACAGAACTTTGCAAAAAATGGATGAACCAGTGTCCTGTGGTATTTTTCTCTTTCAAGGACACGGACGGTCTGACCTTTGAAAGTGCCTATGGAATGCTGCGCATGAAACTGGCATTTGCATTTCAGGATTATCAGTTTCTTTTGGATGACGATGCTATTTCCGACGATGACAAAGGCATCTTTAAGCGGATTCTGGGACGCACTGCATCCATGGATGAAACAAAAAGCTGCTTTTTGCTATTGACCCGGATGCTGGAAATCCATTTCAAAAAGTCGGCGGTCGTCATTCTGGATGAGTATGATGTTCCCATTGCCAAAACCAGCAGCAACGGATATTATTCGCAGATGCTGGACGTGATGCGGGCTATGATGAGCACCACGCTCAAAGACAATACTTCGCTTGACTTTGCTGTTATTACCGGCTGCCTGAAAATTGCCAAAGAAAGCATTTTTACCGGGACGAACAATTTCGTTTCGGACACGATTCTTTCTCCCCGGTTGAGTGAATCCTTTGGTTTCACACAGGCAGATGTAGATCAAATGCTGAAAGATGCTGGTCTTGAATCGCAGTCTGCTGAAATCAAGGCATGGTACGACGGTTATCATTTTGGCGATGCAGACATTTATTGTCCGTGGGACGTAATCAGTTATCTGCGGGATTTCCAGTATGGTGTAGCACAGAAGCCGAAAAGCTATTGGAAAAACACCAGCGATAACGCCATCATCCGTTCTTTCATCGACTATGCAGGCGACAATATCACCACAAAGCTTGAAACGCTGATGGCTGGCGGCTCCATTGTCCAGCACATTGAAGAAAACCTGACCTACGATTATCTGCACTCCTCTGAGGAAAATCTTTGGAGTGTGTTGTATCTGACGGGCTATCTGACCAAGGTGCGGGATAAAGATTTGACGGATTCGCTGCCGGATGGCTGCTCTGCGTTGATGATTCCCAATGCAGAGATTCGGGAAATTTTTGAAACCACTGTAAGCAAATGGTTTGATGATAGTGCAAAGGCATGGAACCGCAGCCCGTTGTTTGATGCAGTCTGGAGCGGAAACAGCGAAGCTTTGACAAAGGAAATGACCAAGCTGCTTCGCATGACCATCAGCTACCATGACTATCGGGAGGATTTTTACCACGCTTTCCTTGCAGGCATCTTTACTGGTGCTGGTTATGTGGTAGAATCCAACAAAGAGCATGGCGAGGGGCGCAGCGATGTTATTGTAAAGGATATCCGCAATGGCCGTGTGGCAATTTTTGAAGCCAAGTATGCCAAAACTCTGGATGCTCTGCCGGATGCCTGTGATACTGCCATTCAGCAGATCAATGACCGGATGTATGCAGCGGACTTCCGGGATGATTATGATGACATCCTCTGTTATGGCATCGCATTCTTCAAGAAACGCTGTATGGTAAGGAAAAAATAATTATCTACTGGGGAGTATCTTCGGATGCTCCTCTTTACTTTTGCAGGGCAGACCGAGTGGATTGTCCTGTTTTTATTTGGAGGCACACAATGAAAGAAGAAAAAATCAAAGTCCTTGCGCTCCTGCCAATGGAGTTGCCAAAGGAGATTAATCTGGACAACACGCTTGAAGCCATGCAGAAATTTGTATGAGCCAATGTCAGTAAGCCATATCCTTCGTTTTGGGCAAAAAGAATCCCGTTGGACTCCGCAACAGGAATCCAGCGGGATTCGATTCTATCGCTCTTTTAATGTGCCCGTCTCAAATTTCAAGAAGGGTTTTTACATCTTGCACTTACATCAAAATTGTATTTGGGCACCGTTGTTTGCTGCGATTTTCACTACTTCATCGACATAAGGCTCTGCTTCATCGTCCGTTTCCGCATAAACCGGTCCATTCATATAGACATCATAATAGTCTGAATAACCCGAAACCTTGTCAGTATCACCATCAATATGCGCGTAGAAACAAATATAATTCACAAACCGATTCCACGCCCGTGCATAATCTGCCTGACTGGTGCATTCGTATATATCCGTATACATCGCATCCTGCCAAGCAATGGCAAGCTCATTTTTGTCAAGGCTTTGGAATCTTGTACGCTCGGACTCTGGCAGCACATCATTCTCGTAATATTCACGAGCTGCCGTCATAATATCCTCCGTCAAAGTTACACTTTCATTGCTTTCCACATAGACTTCGTTCACCGACGCAGCCGCAGGCTCTTCTGTCACACTCTCTGGCTCAGATACAGCACCGGCAACATCATTTAGAGCGTTATCAATCGCATTGTTGCTGGCAAGGCCATGAGATTCGCAGTAGCTGTTACTCAGCGTCAAAATAACACCTATCTGTTCCAGCTCGCTCAGCGTTTCGCCATTCCAAGATATGCGATCAATTTCGCCCGTGCCGTCATCCTTCCGCTTGAAATAGAGGCTTACGATGACCTTTTCTCCGTTTTCTGTATCGACACCCGTTCCCGTGTAACGGACAATGGTCACGCCATCTTGCTGGAAGTTGTCCCATTTACCGTCCGAAAAGAAATCGTCCAGTACCTCTCCAACCGTGGCTTCTGCCGGGAATCCATTCAGGTGGCTGTCAGAAACGCCCTTTGAACGGGCACTGTCCGAATAGAGTACAGGATACAACATATAATACTGCAAACGCGACAAACGCCGCCGTAATCGCCAGCTCAATCAGCAACGGCATCTTATGTGCGCCGAACAGCTTCCGGACTGCTGCCTTTTCTTCTTCTACCTGCTCTGCAGAAATTTTTTCAGGATACAGGATGGCGATCACCTGCGACAACAGAACACTGCTGAACACCGCATATAGGTATTCTTTCTTACTGCTTTTGGACGGTTTGGTCAGGATGGTCATTTTCAGGCCATCGGCTGTGTTTTTCAGCTGATAAGTACCACGCTTTTTGCTATAAAAGGTCATAGTATCCGCTGTATCCGTAACCTGTTCAACATCCGGGTTGGCAAATCCGCGGCGGATGCGGTCTACGGCTTCTTCCCAGCTCATTCCTTCCGGCAAAGGCAGCTGGCCTCTGTCATGCTCCGGGCCATAGACTTTTTATAGACATCATCCCGAAAGCCAAAATAGATCACTGCGGCGATCAGAAGTCCCAAAAGCACCGACACCGCTCCGGCGCCGGTTGCAATACCTGTCACCATGCCCACAATGAACCCCAGCAGCAGCCAGATCTTTAAGGCATCCAGCGCGATGCTTCTGCGCGCAGATGCGGTAAACAGCGGATGAAAGCCGCTCAGATTTTTGGATTTTCCTTTGGCTTTTTTAGCTTCTGCACTGCCATCATAGATTTCAAATCGTTCTTTCATGATGTTTCCTCCCATCTCAATGGATGAACAGCTTTTTCAGAATCGCCACTGGAATCAAAATCAGTCCCAGCAGCACGCCAAGAACAAATCTTGTCAGGAAAATATCCTTCATTGGCCCAATTTGAATTTTGTTTGCGTAGATGGTCTGCCCGACCGCCCAGTAACTCAACACACAATACACGATAAAGACAACCATTTCCATCTTTTTTGCTCCAACCTTTCTCAAATGTACCGCCACACAGAATTGAACCCTTGCAACTTGCTGTTTTCGATTCATCCCCTTTTCCATAACGCTCAATGCACTCGCCTGTAATTGGATTTATCTTGTAAAAATTATACGATTTATAGAATTACATGTCAAGCTATCCACCCTTAAAATCGTAAGTAACACTACGATTTATCCAAGGAGGTCTATGACATGGAACGCGAGAAACCAAACTTTGACATTCTGGGAAGGATCGACCGGGAGCGGTTGGCTCGTGGATGGTCTGAATACACACTTGCCGAGAACTCCGGTCTAACGCAATCCACCTTATCAACGTGGCGCAGAAGAAATCTTCAGCCTAATGTGACCTCTATTGAAAAAATATGTCACGGCTTTGGCATCACACTCTCGCAATTTTTTGAAGAGGACGCTGCTGTTCACCATTTGACAGAGGAGCAGAAATCCCTTTTGACCATCTGGGATAGACTTTCGCCCTCGCAAAGAACCGCTATTTTGGATTTGATTCGGGCATTTCTGCCTGAATAAAGCAAACCCTTACAAAAAAGAAGGATGCCGGCGACCATTGCGTCACCTGGCATCCTTCTTCATTAGATAAAGGACTTCAGAACTTTTTTCAGTGCTTCACGCTGTTCCGGGGTTATGCGATTCAACAACTTCAAAAATTCCTGTTGTTCCTCCTTTGTAAAGTCGCTATGGGGTTCATCTTTTACACATTTTTCGTTTTTCATAACAGCTCTTCCTTTTTAAGTTTTCCCTCGTCAGTCAAATCAGCCCGAATCTGCCTCTTATACTTATAATATGTATTCCGGGCAAGTCCAGTCAATTTCATGCACTCCATGTCATCCAATGTGCCGCCAAACGCCTTACAATGGGCACGGATCTTCTCCTTGGCTGCTTTGGACTTTTTGGTTTCAAAGCCAATGCCTTTCTTACGGCCAACCTGCTTGCCGTTCAGCCGGGCGGTCAAAAGGCCCTCACGGGTGCGCTGGTGCAGATCGGCAACTTCTTTTTCGGACTGCTCAAAGGCCAGTTTGATCTGCTCCTTTGCCAAGGCCATCAGATACTCGTTGATGCCCTTCAAGATGAAGTCCACATTTGTCCCTGTCATGGCAATGCTGCCGGACAGGGCTTTTTTGTAGGTCTCGGTGTCGATGTGGTGCTCTTTCAAGAACACCAGCCGGATGCCCTTGTGGTAAAGGTCTTCGTACAGAGTAAAACCTTCTTCTGCATTTCTGGACATCCGGGACACCGAATCGAACACTACCACATCCTCAATTTTCCAATTGTAGGCCGTGATCTGCTTTCCATTCTTGAAAACAAAAAGCTGAAGTCCCTCAAGGGTGGAGAAATATTCTCCTTCACGGAAGACTACCTTACCATTTAATCGAGCAATAGCTGAGTAGTCAGTTTTTCCTTTGAATGCCTTGTCAGTCAATTCAACACTGGTCACTGTAACATTGCGTTCCTCTTCGCTCAGTGATTTGTAGATTTCTTCGTTGCTTTTCTGTGTCATCATTATGACCTCCCAAATAAATAATAATTTGCTTCGACAATGTATCTGTCGTTTGCAGGTATGATTATACTCAGCCCTGCTTTCAGCTTCACGTAAAAAACAACGGTGCTCTTTTTCAAAAAAGAGCACCGTTGTTCATATTCCGTTCATATATTGATACTATTTGTTGTTTCTTCAATTCAATATACAAAAACCGTCCTTATTTTTTCAACCTTCTGCAACATTACTTCATATATATCAGTTAAAAACTTTTTTCGTCCGTACACCCTTTCATTCGTTTTTCTTCTCATACCGCTTTAACTGGCGTATCACTTCCTTTTTCATATCATGAGCCATATCATAATCAATTGTCTCTAAGCAGTATGTAATTTTCTCCATACAGCTTTCTAGTTCTCCATCCACAAAATCAAATACTGCTTTATTCTCTTTTCTATCATAATTATTATCAAAATCTGTTATTGTATTATACATTGCCTCAATCAAAATCCATGTCTTGGATTTTGTCAGTTCCATTTTTTCTTCAATTAAAAGGTCTTGCATCCTAGTCATCATCGCCTTCTTACTAAAATGCATTGCCTTATTCTCCCATAATGATTGAAAACCTCTAATTATTATTTCTTCTAGCACAATGTCCGATAGCTGATACTGCACTAACTGATATGTAAGTTGATTTTCACGTCTATCTACAAAGTTCTTCCATTCATCTTCTTTTCTCTCTAAAAGCAAATCAAAGAACACCATATTTGATGCTGTAAGCAGTGTTTTATCCGCTATCATTGTAACCAATTTCTTATATTCATTTCCGATGATAATTTTGAGTTTCTTTTTAATTTCCTTTCCTATTTTTTCTCTTTTCTCTCTTACGTCAAGGTTATATTCAGGATCTTCTGCCTTATTATTTTTAGCATTATTCTTTGCTTGTTCATCAAGATAGTTTTGAACCTTTGCGTCCGTGATCTTACATATCTTCAATTCAACTCCATTTTTTCGCATCCACTGTTTCAGACAGTATTCTTGAAATGTCAATGTCTCCTGAGATTCCTTTACATTTTCATATCGTGAAACGATTTCTTTATATACTTCATCCCATTTTTTTAGTTCTTGATTGCACTTTCGCTCTCTTTTTTCATCCTCTTTTTTTCTTCTAATTGCTTCCTGTATAATTTTTTCGCCTTCTGACAATTCCATAGTTTCCTCCTAAAAAACAAACCCTCCCCGGCAAAACCATTCAGTTTCACCGGGGAGGGTTTATCATACGTTTATCTTCCCATGTTTTGCACGATTAGTGCATCTTCATGCAACAATCTTACTTTCTGGGATTTTTGATAGCAGCCTGAGCAGCAGCCAGACGTGCGATAGGCACACGGAAGGGAGAGCAGCTGACGTAGTCCAGACCGACGTTGTGGCAGAACTCCACGCTCGTGGGGTCGCCGCCGTGCTCGCCGCAGATGCCCAGACCCAGATCGGGGCGGGTCTCACGGCCGTCGTGAGCAGCCATCTTGACCAGCTTGCCGACACCGATCTGATCCAGATGCTGGAACGGATCGCTCTCGTAGATCTTGTTCTCGTAGTATGCGCCCAGGAACTTGGCAGCGTCATCACGGCTGAAGCCGAAGGTCATCTGGGTCAGGTCGTTGGTGCCGAAGCTGAAGA
>ERZ773227.1994-NODE-1994-length-11987-cov-2.635518_pt1 | contig 11987 bp, 4 predicted proteins | sample MGYA00580525_ERZ773227 | MGnify/ENA primary metagenome ERZ773227 (study PRJEB29015, sample SAMEA2737782) | human gut metagenome | biome: human gut; feature: human-associated habitat; material: faeces | place: China | collected 2012 ... | reverse complement strand
ATGGCATCTTATGACAAATATCTGGCAGGCGATTTAGTGAACTACGCACTGACTGACGAAGATATTCAGAAGAATCTGGATGAAATAGGAGACTTATCCAAGTAAGCCCCGGTTTCTGAACCGAATTCTGTAAGCATAAAAGCTCGGTATGATGCCGGGCTTATTTATTATCTCTACGAAACTATCCAAAAGAATACAGTCTTTTGTACTTTATTCATGGGGTATTTAAAGGAAATTACTATCTTTGGCGTCATTATTAATCTCGTGAACTAATAATGAGCAAGCTTAAGAAGATAGTAATCTACTTGTTTTTCCTATGCTTAGGAATGCATTCCGCCTTTTCTGAAACTCCGGAACAAATCACATTTTCCTATATTTCCATCAATGAGGGACTATCACAAAGTACGGTGTTCTCCATCGATCAGGATAAAAGGGGCAATATGTGGTTTGCCACTTATGACGGAGTTAACAAATACGACGGATATGCATTTACGGTTTATCAGCATAATGAGGATGACCCGAACAGTATCGCCAACGACATCTCCCGTATTGTAAAAACAGACAGTCAGGGACGGGTATGGATTGGTACACGTGATGGTTTGTCCCGTTATGATGAGGAAAAAGACATATTCCAGAACTTCTTCTATGAAAAGAATGGGAAACATTTGCAAGTTAACGGTATCGAAGAGATTTCACCGGAACAGTTACTTATCAGTACTCCGGAAGGGCTGATCATGTTCGATATCAAAGAATCCAAATTTATAGATGATTCTTTCAGCACAGCGATGCATAAGACAATCGCCTCCACTCTTTACAGACAGGGTGACCAAATTTATATCGGAACTTCGACCGACGGACTCTATACTTACTCTATTACTCAGAAAACTTTTGAAAAAGTGATCCCCATTTTAGGGACTAAACAGATTCAGGCTATTCTTCAGCAATCCCCTACCCGCATCTGGGTGGCAACCGAAGGAGCCGGACTGTTCCTGATTAATCCGAAAACGAAGGAAATAAAGAATTATCTGCATTCTCCTTCCAACCCGAAGAGTATCAGTTCCAATTACATCCGCTCACTGGCAATGGATTCACAAAACCGTTTATGGATCGGAACTTTCAACGACTTGAATATTTATCATGAAGGTACTGATTCTTTTGCCTCGTACAGCAGTAACCCCGTAGAAAACGGCAGTCTGTCACAACGTTCGGTGCGCAGTATCTTTATGGATTCTCAGGGCGGTATGTGGCTGGGAACTTATTTCGGTGGTCTGAACTATTATCACCCTATCCGGAACCGCTTCAAGAATATCCGCAATATTCCTTATAAAAACTCGTTAAGCGACAATGTAGTAAGCTGTATTGTCGAAGATAAAGACAAAAACCTGTGGATAGGAACGAATGACGGAGGATTGAATCTTTATAATCCGATTACACAGCGATTTACATCTTATACACTGCAAGAGGATGAAAGTGCAAGAGGCATCGGTTCCAACAATATCAAGGCGGTATATGTAGACGAAAAGAAATCTTTGGTATATATAGGTACTCATGCCGGTGGACTGAGTATCCTTCACCGCAACAGCGGTCAGGTAGAAAACTTTAACCAACGCAACAGCCAGCTGGTAAATGAGAATGTCTATGCCATCCTTCCCGACGGAAAAGGGAATCTCTGGTTGGGAACACTCAGTGCACTGGTTCGTTTTAATCCGGAACAACGAAGTTTTACTACGATTGAAAAAGAGAAAGATGGCACTCCGGTCGTCTCCAAACAAATCACGACACTATTCCGCGACTCCCATAAACGCTTATGGATCGGTGGAGAAGAGGGACTATCAGTCTTTAAGCAAGAAGGTCTGGATATACAAAAAGCATCCATACTTCCGGTTTCCAACGTCACGAAGCTCTTTACGAACTGTATTTACGAGGCTTCCAACGGAATCATCTGGGTAGGTACACGCGAAGGATTTTATTGTTTCAATGAAAAAGACAAGCAGATCAAACGGTATAACACGACCAACGGTCTGCCGAATAACGTAGTATACGGTATTTTGGAAGATTCCTTCGGAAGACTCTGGTTAAGTACCAACCGGGGGATTTCCTGCTTTAATCCGGAAACGGAAAAATTCCGTAACTTTACAGAATCGGACGGGTTGCAAAGCAATCAGTTCAATACCGCTTCTTATTGTCGTACGTCTGTGGGACAAATGTATTTTGGCGGTATCAACGGAATCACGACTTTCCGTCCGGAATTATTGCTCGACAATCCTTATACGCCTCCGGTGGTTATCACCAAACTGCAACTGTTCAATAAGGTAGTCCGCCCGGATGATGAGACCGGTATTCTGACCAAGAACATCAGTGAAACGAAAAGTATCACACTGAAATCCTGGCAAACTGCTTTTTCCATTGAGTTCGTGGTATCCAATTATATCTCAGGACAACATAATACTTTCGCCTATAAGCTGGAAGGTTATGATAAGGAATGGTATTATCTGACGGACAGCCGCACCGTCTCCTACTCTAACCTGCCACAGGGAACCTACCAGTTCCTTGTCAAAGCAGCCAACAGCGATGGCAAATGGAATCCTATCCCTACAGCATTGGAGATTATCGTTCTGCCAATCTGGTATAAGACCTGGTGGGCACTACTCATCTTCTTCGCAACCTTCGCAGGTTTCATCACTTTTGTTTTCCGCTTCTTCTGGATGCGCAAAAGTATGGAAGCCCAGCTTGAAATAGAACGCAGAGACAAAGAACATCAGGAAGAAATCAATCAGATGAAGATGCGTTTCTTCATCAACATCTCGCATGAACTTCGTACACCTTTGACGCTGATTCTGACTCCCCTGCAAGAGATCATTAACAAAATCAGCGACCGATGGACACGTAACCAACTGGAATATATCCAACGGAATGCAAACCGCCTGCTGCATCTGGTCAACCAATTGATGGACTACCGCCGTGCTGAACTCGGAGTGTTCGAACTAAAAGCGAAAAAAGGAAACGCTCATCAACTGATACAGGACAACTTCCTCTTCTACGATAAACTGGCACGTCACAAAAAGATTACTTATACTCTACACTCTGAACTGGAAGACAAAGAAGTTCTTTTTGATGCCAACTATCTGGAACTGATAGTAAACAACCTCCTTTCCAATGCCTTTAAATATACGGAAAGCGGGCAAAGCATTACCGTGACTCTGAAAGAGGAGAACGGCTGGCTATTGTTACAAGTCAGCGATACAGGCATAGGTATCCCTATCAACAAACAGGGAAAGATATTTGAACGTTTCTATCAGATAGAAAGTGAACACGTAGGAAGTGGTATCGGACTTTCGTTAGTACAACGTCTGATAGAACTTCATCATGGGCGCATCGAACTGGACAGCGAAGAAAACAAAGGCAGTACATTCTCTGTCTATCTGCCACAGGATCTGTCGGTTTACAAACCTTCCGAGTTAGCTTCCAATAACGAACAGAATGAAGAAGAGCAAGTGTATTCTACCAATTCGAAAGCAATGTATTTCATCGACACGGAGAAAGTGGAAAACGAATCTGTGGAATCCGGTGATAAGAAGCGCGGAACAATTCTGATCGTAGAAGATAATAACGAAATCCGCCGTTACCTGAATAACGGACTGGCGGATTTGTTCAACACACTGGAAGCCGGGAACGGTGAAGAAGCACTGGAAAAACTGAAAGACAACGAAGTGGATGTGATTGTCACCGACGTCATGATGCCGGTTATGGATGGTATCAAGCTATGCAAGAACGTGAAACAAAATATTCGGACTTGCCATATTCCGGTTATTATTCTTTCCGCAAAGACCGATATCAAAGATCAGATGGAAGGTCTGCAAATGGGTGCGGATGACTATATCCCCAAACCATTCTCTCTTGCCATCCTGACAACCAAGATACAGAACATGATGCGTACACGCAGACGGATGCTCGATAAGTACGCCAAATCATTGGAAGTAGAACCTGAGAAAATCACATTCAATGCAATGGATGAAGCCTTGCTGAAACGTGCCATGGCGATTGTGGAAAAGAATATGGATAACATCGAATTCTCTACCGACGAATTCGCCAGAGAAATGAACATGAGCCGTTCTAATCTGCATCTGAAACTAAAAGCAATTACCGGAGAATCAACCATTGACTTTATCCGTAAGATTCGTTTCAATGAAGCGGCCAAGCTACTGAAAGACGGACGATATACGGTAGCGGAAGTCAGTACTATGGTAGGATTCAATACACCGTCATATTTTGCCACCAGTTTCAAGAAGTACTTCGGATGCTTACCTACGGAGTATATCAAGAAATCAAAAGGATAGTAGTGAGACATACAGTATAGAGTCTTTTATAGCAATCGTGTTTTTTATCTTTTTCCGAAAGAAAAATGCACCTGCCTTGTACCATATACCACATTTGGTATCGCACTATTATACCTCAAAACACGTTTTTTTTCTTCTTTTATTGAATGATGACGGATTTTAAAATCATCCATCCAAACAACCTAAATTGTACAGAACCTATTCCATATCATATTACAATGTCATAACATTATGACACATAAAAAACTAGGATACAGGAGATAAACAGCTTTTTTAAACAAAAACAACATATGTCTCAACAAATTTGATATCAAAAAAATCATTTTTGAACAAAGTATGAACAACCTAAATTAAAGAATCTAATTAATGAGGTTACATTTGCAACAGTAAAATAACACTTTTAATAATTATAAAACCTAATAAAGTATGAAGAACATCTTCTTTATTTGCTTTTGTGCGCTATTCGCATTTAGTGGATGCGCAGACGATGATGATGATCTATTAACCGGAGGGAATGTAGATATAGATCTGCTTCCTGATGCCAAACCAAACGATGTTGTTGATCCTCAAGTATTCGAGGCTATCAACCTCAACTACCCCGGTCTGGAAAAAGTTAAAGAATTCTACGAGGCAGGCGAACATTATTATGCAGCCAATGCTTTATTGGAATACTATAGAACGAGAACCAATGTTACAAATCCGAACTTATCTTTAATTAATGTGACGATCTCAGAAGCAGAGCAGGCAAAAGCTGATTATGCACTGGTAGATTATCGCTTTCATGTTAACAACTTCTATGAAGATAAGGAAACCCTCAAACCCTATTCAGTAAAACAAGACGGAGGTATAAACTGGGAGTATTCACCGAAAGATGCATCTGATGAATATCAGAAACAACTTCATCGCCATCAGTGGTTCATCCCCCAAGCCAAAGCTTACCGTGTAAGTGGAGATGAGAAATACATTCAATCATGGATTGAGGTATATAAGAATTGGATAGAAAACAATCCGAAGCCTACAACAGGACCTAATACTACCTCATGGTGGCAGTTACAGGTATCTACCCGTATCGGTGACCAAGTACAATTGCTTGAATACTTCAAGAACTCTGTTAATTTTACTCCGGAATGGCTTTCTACATTCTTGGTAGAATTTGCAGAACAAGCAGACTTTCTCGTAGATTATCCGTATCAGGAGGTAACATACTTATATCACAAGCGAATGCATTGGCTACTGCCGGAACGTTAATGCCGGAATTTAAGAATGCGGAGAAATGGATGAATACAGGATATCAGATACTTAGCGAAGAAGTACAAAATCAAATTATGAGTGACGGATGGCACAAGGAAATGTCGCTCCACTATCATATCGGTATCGTTGCGGATTTCTACGAGGCAATGAAATTAGCAGAGGCAAACCAACTCTCCAGTAAATTGCCGTCAGATTTTACAGAACCACTGCGTAAAGCAGCAGAAGTAGTGATGTACTTCACATATCCTAATTACTTTATCAAGGGTTCCGATAATGTGGTCCCAATGTTCAACGACTCATGGAGCCGGACACGTAATGTCCTTAAAAATACGAACTTTAAGCAATATGTGGAAATGTTCCCGGATAGTGAAGAATTGAAATATATGCAAACTGCCGGAAATGGTGGAACAGCACAGGGACGTACCCCCAATAATGATATGAAGCTATTCGACCAGGCAGGATATTATGTATTACGAAATGGTTGGACACCGGCTTCTACAGTCATGATTTTAAGCAATAACAAGAGTAATGATGCTTCTAATTCACTTAGTGCTTATAGTCATAACCAGCCAGATAATGGAACTTTCGAACTTTACCATAACGGACGAAATTTTTTCCCTGATTCAGGTGTGTGTACTTATTATACCAGCGGTGGAGACAATGACTTACGTTACTGGTTCCGTGGTATCGATAAACACAATACTTTATCAATCGGAAAACAGAATATCAAAAAGGCAGCAGGCAAACTGTTGAAATCAGAGGAAGGAGCGACTGAATTAGTTGTATTTGAGAATCAAGGATATGATAACTTAAAGCACCGTCGTGCAGTCTTTTACGTAAACAAAAAATTCTTTGTATTAGTAGATGAAGGTATTGGAAATGCAGAAGGTACTATTAATCTAAGTTTCAATCTTTGCGAAGGCACTGCCAGCGAAGTTGTTATGGATACAGATAAAAATGGAGTCCATACAGCATTCAGCAATAATAATAACATTATAGTCCGCACTTTTGCCAATAAAGCAGTAACCTGTTCTCCATTCACGGGGCGTATAGCCTATCTCGTAGACGGGGCTTACAACACACGTCAATCTTATACCATCGATATGAATAAGAGTGCTGATGAAACCGCACGTTACATTACAGTTATTCTTCCAGTCAATGGAAGTACTGATACGTCCAGTATCTCAGCCAAATTCATAGATAGCGGATATTCCGAAAACAGCGCTTCTGTAGAAGTAAGTGTGAATGGAGAGACACATACATTATCTTATACCTTATAAACTAATAACTCTTAAAATATGAGATCTAAATTACTAAACATTACTTCAAGATTACTAGGAGTCCTCATAGTAATTGCAGTGACAATAGTCAATAGTTCCTGTTCGGATACAGAAACTACTGACTCTACGAAGTTTACTATTTATTATACAGGAATGACTGATATCGGTCCATCTATGACAGGAGTTATCAGTAGCCCGACTTACAAAGGCGGCACTCCATACGATTTTGCCATTACCAGAATCACTCTTGATGGAGAACCGTTTTCCGATAGCATCTTCGCCATTGATTCGGAAACAGGAAAAATTACTTTAAATAGTACAAGCAATACTCCTGTCGGACTATACAAACTATCTGTCGCATGTTATTCCAACAATAACAGATATGAATATACCGACATTGTGGAAATCAACATGATGAAACCTGTGCCTGATGGAATCAAAACAGATCCGGAGAAACTACAGGTAGAATATGCAGATATTATCGACACAGAAAGCAGCAATGAACTGCCCACCTCTCAAATTAGAACTGAAGGAAATCATATTTCTATTTCAAACTACACCATTGCTTCTGCAATGTGGAATGGAGTTGCAGTAGAAAGTCCCGAAGACTACTTTGCTGTATCAGATAAAGGTGAAATTTCCATCATCAAAGGAAATCAAAACATTCAGCCTGGTAAGTACATCCTATCATTCAAACTGACAACTGCCGCAACTGGAGAGGATCCTGAAAAAGGAATTTTCGAGAATGCGTTGGAAATCAATGTAACTTCCCGCCCACTTTCATTAATATACACTCCTGATGAAGGAAAAATAGAGGAAGAAGGAGAGCGTAGTCCTGAGACCACTTTCCAAAGTAATATTCCCGCATTAAAAGGTTCTGCGGAAGGGCTTGTATACAGTATCAGTTCAGTTAGTCCGAATACGGATAAAATCACAATTGATCCGACAACGGGCGTATTGTCTGTAGCGGCTCATCATGGATTCAAGGATGGAGAAAAATATCAAATCAGTGTGAAGGCTATCAATGAATTTTCTCCAGAAGGCGTAGTATTCGAGAATGTATTCACACTAAATACAGTTGAATTTATAGAACCGATAGCTAACTTCGGATACGCTGATGTAAACGATGTACAAGCTGTAGAAATCGACATTAACAAAAATGAGAATTTCAAAGGTGATGAAGTGAAATATGAATTTGTAAATCTGCCAACTGACCTTCAAGGTGAATTAGCTCTTGATCTGGATGGAAACATCGCCATTAAGAAGGGAAACAAGATTCCTGTCGGGCAATATACAGTTCAGGTTATGGCTACCAATACCAAAGGTTCAGAGACTGCTACATTTACATTAACAATCACAGCAAATCCGAACTATTTTACTTATTTCCGCTACGGAAATAACCTCGGATTAACTCCTATTGAAAACTATGCCGATCAATTCAGAATTGAGGCAGGCGGTAAACTTAACTCTGTAAAACCGGTTCCAACAGCAACAGATGCCAAAGATGGTTTGTCTTCACTAAAGTGGGAAGTAGAATTGAAACATAATCCCAATAATACAAAAGCGACTATTAATGAATCTACCGGACAGATTACAATAACCGGATTAAAACAAGGACAATGTGGCATGGTAATGGTTACCGCAACAGCCGGAGAAGGAAAAACGGCAGTTTCTGTAAAACAACCTGTATTTTTCCATTTCTCAATGATTTCAGACAGTAATGTACAATTAGAGTATACTCCGTTTGTCTTCCAGGTAAATCCGGCAAGAGGTGGTGAGTCAATAGCTCCAAGTTTAGGAGCAGGTATAGATAAATCTACATTCAGATTAGACTATCGCCGTGACTTCTTCTACTATAATATAGCTGGTCCGGATTCACATATAAGTGGGGCATTGGCACAAAAAGTAGATAACTTCTTATCGGAAATGTGGAATTCTTATGATGCGACAGCCGGTACATCCAGAAAACCGATGTCTTACTTTGAAAACACTACTAATTTAAGCAAAGCGTTAGGTTACATTGACCAAACAGACTTCAAAGTACACATTAACCCAAATCTGTGGCGCAACAAAGACGGCTACGCTAACGGGGCCATGATTGGTCAGATAACCTATGACATCACCGGAAAAGATCCACAAGCTGCAACAAGCGGGGCACGGGTTTCTCCGATATTTATTTGGTTTGATACTAAGTTCTAATAAATACATGCAAAAATACACGTTATGTACTATACAAATATAATAAAATCAATTAGCGCAAGAGGGTTGTTCACCCTCTTGGCACTGATCATGTCGATCAGCTTACATGCCCAGAACGCTACTGTAAAAGGTGTTATTGTAGATGAAACAGATACTCCTCTCATCGGAGCAACTGTTCAGGTTAAGGGAACCGCAACGGGAAGTATAACCGACTTTGATGGAAATTACACAATCAAAGCTAATAAAGGTGCGGTTATTACATTCTCATATATTGGATATAAGACACAGGAAATTAAATTCACAGGCCAATCGCCGCTTAACGTAAAGATGATTCCTGACAATCAGACACTAGATGAAGTGGTCGTAGTAGGTTATGGTACTATGAAACGTAGTGACCTGACAGGTTCTGTAGCTTCTATCGCCGCCAAAGATGTAGAAGGCTTCAAGACAAGTTCTGTAGCAGGCGCATTAGGAGGTCAGATTGCCGGTGTGCAAATCACATCAACTGACGGTACTCCAGGCGCTGGCTTCAGCATCAATATTCGTGGTGTCGGCACATTGACAGGAGATTCTTCTCCACTTTATATTGTCGATGGTTTTGAAGTAGACGATATCGACTATTTGTCAAACTCTGATATCGAATCTATTGAAGTTTTAAAAGATGCTTCTTCTTCCGCTATCTATGGTGCGCGTGCCGCTAATGGCGTGGTATTAATCACGACCAAATCCGGTAAAACTGGAAGACCGACAATTACCTACAATGGTTCAGCCAGTTATCGTAAAATATCTAAAAAGCTAGACGTTCTTTCCCCATACGAATTTGTTAAGTTACAAGGAGAAGTTAATTCAAAATATTCAGACTCCTACTTCAAGCCGGGAAATGACGATAATGATATTCCCTACCGTTATCAGTCACTTGATGACTATATGGGTGTTAAAGGTGTTAACTGGCAGGATGAAACATTCAATCCTACCTGGTCACAAGACCATAGTTTGTCAATCATGGGAGGTACAGATGATTCTAAATACAACGCATCATTCTCACGCTATATTGAAAACGGTATTTTCAAGAACAGTGGTTTCGATAAAACCACAGGAAAGTTTCGCCTTGACCAAAAGTTAAGTAAAAGTTTGTCTTTCAATATCACCGTCAATTATGCACTGACTAACCGTAAAGGTGTAGGTACATCCGCAGACTCCGGTCGTTTCAATATGTTAGCGCAGATTTTAAGTGCCCGTCCTACTGGGGGATTAAAGCTGACTGATGATGAGCTTCTTGATTCAGCTATTGACCCTGAAATGCTCGAATCTGGCGAAAGCTTGGCACAAGTGAATCCAGTGAAACAAACTGAATCAGTAACAAATACCAAACGCGCCGAAATGTGGTCTGGTAATGGTTCGATAAGCTGGCAGATTATTAAAGGATTGACATTTAAAACTGCCGGAACCTATAACACCACTAATAACCGTACAAATATTTTCTACAAAGATGGTTCCAAGGAGGCTTATCGTAACGGTCAGAAGCCTTATGGACGTACACAAATGGGACGCGACGTACGTTGGACGAACTTCAATAATCTGACTTGGAAACAGAAGGTTAAGAAACACAACTACGATGTTATGTTAGGGCATGAAGTTTCTTTCAGAAGCACTGAATATTTACTAGGCGAAGCAATGGATTTCCCATTCGATAACTTAGGAAATGATTACCTTGGTCTGGGTGCAACACCTAGTAAAGTAGAAAGCAGCTATAGCGAAAAAATGTTGCTATCATTCTTTGCACGTGGAAATTATAACTACGATAACCGTTATTTACTGACGGCAACAGTTCGTGCTGATGGCTCTACTGTTTTCTCTAACAAAAATAAATGGGGATTCTTCCCTTCATTTTCTGCCGCATGGCGTGTTTCCGAGGAAGCATTCATGAAAGATGTTGATTGGGTATCTAACTTCAAAGTTCGCTTGGGTTGGGGTATTGTAGGCAATGACCGTATCTCCAACTACCTTTCTATGGATCTTTACGAAGCTAGTAAATATGGCGTAGGCAACAATACGGTAACTGTATTGACTCCTAAACAACTGAAAAACGCTAATTTGAAGTGGGAAGGTTCAAGCACTATCAACTTGGGTGTTGACTTAGGTTTTCTTGACAACAGATTAAATGTTACTGCCGACTTCTTTGTCAAAAACACTAAAGACTTATTATTAGCACAGTCACTTGCCCATGTTACCGGATTTGATTCACAGATGCAAAACATCGGTAAGATTCAGAACAAGGGTATTGAACTAAGCTTAAATTCGACTAATATTCAGACACGTGATTTCAGTTGGCAAACCAACTTCAATATTTCATTTATCAAAAACACATTAAAAGGATTAGCTTCAGGCGTTGAATCGATGTACGCCCGCTCCGGATTCGACAGCAACTTTACTGCTTATGATTATATTGCTACTGTAGGCCAATCACTCGGCTTGATTTATGGATATGAATTCGACGGAGTTTATCAAAGTTCTGACTTCTATACTACGCCAGACAATCAACTGATATTGAAAGAAGGTGTTACAAACAATGCACGATATGGCACTGTGAAACCTGGAGTAGTTAAATATAAAGACCAAGATGGCGACGGCATAATCACGACCAATGACCGCACGGTAATTGGTAACGCTATGCCCAAATGGTTTGGTGGTATTACAAATACATTTGACTATAAAGGTATCGACTTCAGCTTCATGCTTCAGTTCAACTATGGCAATGACATATATAATGCAACTCGTCTATATTCTACACAATCCAGAAACGGACGTAGAAATATGCTGGCTGAAGTAGCTGACCGTTGGAGCCCGACAAATACTTCCAACCTGGTTCCTTCACAGGATGGATATATTGTTAATGATGTATATTCCCGCTTTATAGAAG
>ERZ773227.1987-NODE-1987-length-12023-cov-2.875668_pt1 | contig 12023 bp, 9 predicted proteins | sample MGYA00580525_ERZ773227 | MGnify/ENA primary metagenome ERZ773227 (study PRJEB29015, sample SAMEA2737782) | human gut metagenome | biome: human gut; feature: human-associated habitat; material: faeces | place: China | collected 2012 ... | reverse complement strand
TGGAATTTGGTACAGCTGGTCTTCGTGGCGTGATTGGAGCTGGATTAAACCGTATGAATATTTATACAGTTCGCAAGGCAACACAGGGACTTGCTAATTATATTATCAAGGCAGGAGAGCAGAAGAAAGGTGTTGCAATCGCATACGATTCCCGTCGTATGTCCCCAGAATTTGCCAAGGAAGCAGCACTTTGTCTGGCTGCAAATGGCATTAAAGCATATCTGTTTGAGTCTCTTCGCCCGACACCAGAGCTTTCATTTGCTGTAAGAAAGCTTGGATGTATCGCAGGAATCAATATTACTGCATCTCACAACCCGCCGGAATATAATGGATATAAGGTATATTGGGAGGACGGCGCACAGATTACACCGCCGCATGACAAGGGCATCATGGCAGAGGTAAAGGCAATCACAGATTTCTCCACCTTGAAGACGATGCAGGAAGATAATGCACGCGTGGCAAATCTGTTTGAGATTATTGGCGGTGCAATTGATGACGCATATATTGCAGAGTTAAAGAAGCAGGTAAAGAATCAGGATGCCATTGACGAAATGCAGGATCAGCTGACAATCGTTTATACACCTCTTCACGGAACAGGAAATGTACCGGCAAGACGTGTATTAAAGGAGCTTGGCTTTACACATGTTTATGTAGTTCCAGAGCAGGAGCTTCCAGATGGAGAGTTCCCGACTGTAAGCTATCCAAATCCAGAGGCAGCAGAAGCATTTGAGCTTGCACTGAAACTGGCGAAAGAGAAAGATGCAGATCTTGTATTGGCAACAGATCCGGATGCAGACCGTTTGGGCGTTTATGTCAAGGATACCAAGAGCGGAGAGTACATTACTCTGACCGGTAATATGTCAGGCTGCCTGCTTGCAGATTATGAGATCTCTCAGAAGAAGGAGACAAAGGGTCTTCCTGCAGATGGCAAATTGATCAAAACGATCGTTACTTCGAATCTTGCGGATGCGATCGCAGAATACTATGGCGTTGATTTGATCGAAGTATTGACCGGATTTAAATATATCGGACAGCAGATCCTCGGTTTTGAGACAACCGGTAAAGGTGAGTATCTGTTTGGTTTTGAGGAAAGCTATGGCTGCCTGATCGGCACACATGCGCGTGACAAAGATGCGATCGTTGCTACGATGGCTCTTTGCGAGGCTGCAGCATATTATAAGACCAAAAATATGACTTTGTGGGATGCAATGCTTGCCATGTATGAGCGTTACGGATACTACAAAGACGGTGTGAAGGCTGTGACAATGAAGGGAATCGAAGGACTGGAGAAGATTCAGGAGATCATGAATGAGCTTCGCACGAATCCACCAAAAGAGTTCTGTGGATATAAGGTAGAGTCTTTCCGTGATTATCAGGCAGATACGATCACAGACATTGCGAGCGGAGAGGTTAAGCCTACCGGCCTGCCAAAGTCGAATGTACTGTATTTTGATATGAGCGACAAGGTATGGATGTGTATACGTCCATCCGGTACAGAACCAAAGATCAAGTTCTACTTTGGTGTAGTTGGAGAGTCTCTGGAAGATGCAGACAAGAAGTCGGAAGAGATGGCAAAAGCAGTAGATGCATTAGTGGCTTCTCTGTAAAAATGTAAGAAATAAGGAATACAAATGCCTCCTGACGCATATAATCACAAGGGTATGTATTACGTGATGATATGCAAAGGAGGTATTTTTTGTGTCGGGAATTGTCAGTATTCACAACCGTTTGTATACATATTATGACTTAGAGCGTGATCTGCAGGAGCTTGCCATCTGCTATCCGGATTCCACGGAATTGACTTCGCTTGGTCAAACATTAGATCACCGGCAGATATATTGCTTGCGGATACATGGAACAAAAGGTTTCACAAAGCATGCCGTGGTAATTCAGGCGGCAATGCATGCAAGGGAGTGGAAAAATGCGCAGCTTTTGATGATGATGGCAGAACGTTTTCTTCGCTGTTATGGGGAGGATATTCTTTGGGAGGGGATTCCATATCGGCAATTGCTGCGGCATTATGATGTCTATATATTGCCGATGGTCAATCCGGATGGCGTTCAGATCAGCCAATTTGGCTCCGAAGGCATTATCGATCCGGTGCTTCGGCAGGAATTACAGGAAAAGATCGCGACACAGAGAGAGGCAAGACGCTGGAAAGGAAATGCGAAGGGAGTTGATCTCAACCGTATTTTTACGGAAGAAGCGTTAGATCAGCCGGAAAGTATCGTGCTGCGTGATCTTGTCAACGCAGTATCACCGCAGTTGACAATAAATTATCATTCTACCGGACAGGTTATTTTTTACCGACAGTTTTTTACGGCATTAGAATACATGAGCAGACGCACCGGATATCCCCTTGTGTTAGAGACCGGAAAGCCCGTTGGATCATTTGGAGATTATTTGACAGAGCAGGGTAAAAAGTGGTGTACGATCGAGACGGGAGCGTGGGAAGCACCGGTGGGACATATGCAGATCTATGCTTGGTGGATGCGTCAGAAAAGCCTGCTTCCGCTTGTTCTTGCATCGCTTTTATGCTAAAATGGAAATACTAAAATTGCCTTTGAATGACCGATGGTCATTCCCGGGAAAATACAAATTATGGGGGAAGACGTATGCAGGAAAAAATGGATCAGTGGATCAACTGGGTGGAGTATGATGAGCTGCTAGCCGGTCATCATAATGCACCGCATAATTTATTGGGTTTACATGAATTTGGCAAAGGACAGGTGTTTACGGTATATCGTCCGGAAGCGCAGAAGATTACTGTGACGGACAAGAATGGCAAGCACGCATTAGAACTGGAAGAGATACAGGAAGGCAGTGGATTTTTTGGAAAATACGTGCCGGATCATAAGTACAAAAAACCGTATCTTTTACATATTCAATATGGAGAAAATGATATTGTAACGACAGCGGATCCATATTCATTCGATCCGCAGCTTTCGAATGATGATCTGTATTTATTTGCGGAGGGAAATCACTATAATATTTATGAAAAATTAGGCGCACATCCTCGGACGATCGATGGCGTAAAGGGTGTGTATTTTGCCGTTTGGGCACCACATGCAAGAGCGGTCAGTGTTGTGGGCGATTTTAATATGTGGGATGGCAGACTGCATTTGATGCGTACGTTAAATGTGTCCGGTATTTATGAGATTTTTATTCCGGGTGTAAAGACCGGGGCTGTGTATAAATACCAGATCTTAACTCGTACCGGAGAGATCTTGATGAAGTCAGATCCGTATGCTAACTGTGCTGAGTTGCGTCCAAATAACGCATCTGTTGTGGCAGATCTGAATGTATATCATTGGAATGATCACCGCTGGATGCATGACCGTGCTAAGGAGACCAGACAGTCTCTGGGGCAGAAGCCGATGGCGATCTATGAGATGCATTTGGGTTCTTGGAGAAAACGTGTGGAAGATGATGATAATGGATTCTTCTCCTATCGAGAGCTTGCGCCAATGATCGCGAAGTATGTCCATGAAATGGGATATACACATGTTGAATTGATGGGAATTGCGGAGCATCCGTTTGACGGCTCTTGGGGATATCAGGTGACGGGATATTATGCTCCGACCAGACGATATGGCAATCCGGATGATTTTATGTATTTTGTAGATTATATGCATGACAAGGGGATTGGCGTGATCTTGGACTGGGTACCGGCACATTTCCCGAAAGATGCGTACGGACTTGGTATGTTTGACGGACAGCCATTGTATGAGCATCCGGATCCAAGACGTGGAGAACATCCGCATTGGGGTACATATATCTTTAATTACAACAAGCGTGAGGTCAGCAATTTCCTGCTTGCCAATGGTTTGTTTTGGATGAAAAAGTTCCATGTAGATGGACTGCGAGTAGATGCTGTAGCGTCTATGCTGTATTTGGATTACGGCAAAGATGATGGCGAGTGGCTGCCAAACGAAGATGGCGGTAATGAGAATTACGATGCGATCAACTTATTCCGTCATATGAATAGCGAATTTGAAAAGCAGGTACCGGGCTGCATGATCATTGCCGAAGAGTCTACAGCTTGGCCAAAAGTCAGCACAAGTGTGCGCGATGGAGGTCTTGGATTTACATTCAAATGGAATATGGGCTGGATGAATGATTTCTTGGAATATATGCATATGGATCCATTGTTCCGTTCCGGTAATCATGGTAAGCTGACATTTAGTATGGATTATGCGTATAGTGAGAATTTTATTCAGGTATTGTCGCATGATGAGGTTGTTCATGGTAAGGGATCAATGATCAACAAAATGCCGGGAGAATTGGATGACCAGTTTGCTAACCTGAGAGCAGCATATGGCTTCATGTATGGACATCCCGGTAAGAAGTTATTGTTTATGGGACAAGAATTTGCACAATATCGTGAGTGGAGCGAAAGCCGCAGTCTGGATTGGTATTTGCTTGGTGAAGAGCGCAACAAACAGATGCAGGCTTATGTGAAAGCATTGAATGCACTGTATCGCAAAAATGAAGCGCTGTATGTGAATGATTATGATATTATGGGCTTTGAGTGGATGAGCTGTCTGAATGCAGATCAGAGTACGGTATCTTTCGTGCGCCGAGGTAAAACGACGAAGAAACAGCTTCTCTTTGTATGTAACTTTACTCCGGTGAAAAGAGAAGATTTCCGGGTGGGTGTTCCATGCAGCGGAGAGTATTCGTTGATCCTGACGTCGGATGATAAAGCATATGGTGGAACCGGAGTGCGCAATGCGAAGAAGGTGACAGCGGACAAGATTACTTTTGATGGAAGAGACTATTCGATCAAAATGACACTGCCTCCATTATCTGTTACAGTATATCAATTTGATTATAAGTAAGAAGTGTGCTATGATAACACAGTATGCGTAGCTGTCAATGGCTGGTATATAGAATGAACAGATGGAGGAATTAAGATGGATTACACATGGAATGTAATGCCGGTATACGGTGTATCAACATGGGTCATAGTAATGCTCGTTGTTATTGTGTTGTTGATTGCGGCGTTGGTTGCGTTAAGTATTTATGGTAAGAAACTGCAGGACAGACAGGAAGATTCACAGAGACAGTTGCAGGAGGCTGCCCAAAGTGCCAAGCTTCTGGTCATTGATAAGAAAAAGATGAAGTTCAAAGATTCGGGACTGCCGCCAATGGTGCTTGAACAGGTGCCGAAGTATATGCGCGGACGCAAGGTGCCGATCGTCAAAGCAAAGATTGGTCCGAGAATCATGTCTCTTATCTGCGAGGACAAGATCTTTGATCTGATTCCGGTTAAGAAAGAGATTCGTGCGACGATCAGCGGAATTTACATTATGGATGTAAAGGGACTTCACAACAATTTAGAGCATGCACCTAAGGGCAAGAAAAAGCTTGGTGAGCGTATGCGTGAACGTGCTGAGAAGAAGTCAAAAGAACTGAATCAGAAACGTGCAGAACTTGAAAAAGACACCAAAAAGAAACATAAATAAGATTTCAAACATGGAACCTGCAAGGTATGTAATGTACTTTGCAGGTTTTTTTGTTTTATAAGCGCTGGCTTTGCTTTTTTACAGTATAGAAAAATGCTCGTAACGTAGAGGGAAAGAAAAGCAAAGGCGGCAGAAGGCAGATTTGCAGAATGTTCAGACAATGTCAAGGAACTGCAGGTATGCATTTCGAATTATATTTCGAAGATGTTTGCAAGCGGTAATTTGACAGAGTTACAGTCAGAGCAGACGGCGGGGTTATTATGCGTATCTAATAATATTGAGAGAATCGCTGACCGTTGTGATGAGATTGAGCAGTCCTATCTGCTGATGAAGAAACATGGAAATAAATTGTCGGAAAAGGCTGTCGAAGAGCTGCGAGAGTGTATGCAGCTTTCCACCAAGCTCTTTGATGATGCGATTGCAATCGTGCTGCAAAAGAACAATCCAATCACAGACTTATCGACCAAACAAATCCGAGATATTTACAATGGAAAATATCCAAAATGGTCTGATATCAATTAAGCGATCGGCTTGTTATTGATCAATATTTCCATAGCGTATTTGCCGAGACTATTTCCGCCCATCTGAAGTTCATACTCAATGGCAGTATAGAGATCCGGTTCACCTTCCAGTTCTAGTTCCTTTATGGTGTCCGGATCGTTTGTCATCTGTACCAGACCAGTGTTGAGCACCATTTGCAAAGCTCCGTAAGGTGTGTCATAAAAACCGCGGAAAACATCATCATTGCGAAATTCCATGGTAGAATTGATGGTACCTTTCTTGATCAAGATTACTTCTTCGTCTCTTATCTTAAGAAGATTTTTGGTGCGGTCTCCAGGGTCTGAGGAGACGGTTTCTTCGTAGGAAAATACATGCCAGTCACCGACTTTACGGTATTTTGCTGGATATGTATTTATAATTCCATCACCATCTTCGCTGTCTAATTGTTCCATTCGTAATGTCAATACTACGTTATTATCCAAAAAAGTATCCTCCTTGTTGTTCTCTGAGGCTTATTAATATCCATCAATTAGCCTTTTTATTAAACTCGCAAATCCGCTCTTTCAGAGCTTATTCGCTTGTTTCACAAGCTTATTTGCTCGTTAATGAGCCCAGAAAAACAAATGTCTGCTTCGCAGCCGCTTGTTTTTCTCTGAGGCTCATTATATCACAAATTCGCAACGCAAGGGAGCTTGTTTCAACACCTATTTGACTAGTGAGAGGTAATCCAGTCATAGATGCCGGAGTGAAACGAGACCTTGGGAGAAGGCGATGGCGTTTTTTTCTTTGGCGCCGGAGAGGAAGTGGCTGTAAGGCGGTTATATTCTTCTGTGGTTATATGCTGCTTCAACTTTTGTTTAGAGTCTTCTGGGACTACAGCCGTAGTCTCGTCAACGAAACAAAGACATGGAAATAGCACACACCACCAGTTACGGCCTTCGGATTTGCCAATTTCCACACAAAGTGCACGATACGTTCCCGGTGGAAAGGTCAAATCGCCATATTGTTTGGTTGGAAAATAGCGATCTTCCAGTGACACAGATACCGGGTAGGAAAAACCGTGTGAGCGAATCACTTTTTCAGCAGTATTCATAATATAATCTTTTTCGGCGCAAATTCGCTGTTCTGCTTCTTGTGGATCTGCTGCATTTGCCAAATCTTGCTGCAGCTCGTTAATAATGGCATCTCGTACTTGATATTTCAATGTTTGATCGGCAGTCGAATTGCTATTGGCAATGACGTGCAGTCGAATCATACTATCGACAAGATCAGTCGATGGGGAATTTATCTGATGAGCCTTGGCCTTTGCTTGTTGAGAATGGGTGAAGCTGGTATGTACAGCGTTTGCATTTACTGCACGCAGTCCGGTCAACAATGTAGCGAAAGACACTGTAAAAAGCAACAGTAATGCAACAGCTTTGCTATAACGTCTCCTGCGGCCAGTGTTTTGAGGCTGTTGCAGCCGAGTGGAAACGCGCGTAAGAATGGTGTCTGTATCAGATAAGTTATGGTAAAACATAGTAATCCTCCTGTCTTTTTTGATCCTGTAAATCTAGGGGAGCCCTAGCATCATATTGCAGGTATCATGTTGGTGTCGCGAAATTCGTTCGCTTTGTGCAAGGTGATCAATCTTGCTTTCAATGACAGCATTCCCATATTTTTCCGTGTTATACAGAAAAAATCAACTCAAACTTTCCATACCAGAAGATTTTACAAGTCCATATAATAGGAAATATATGGCAGATATAGATAACAGTAGCATTTGGTATGGAAAATGCAAGATAATATGATATTCATTTACTATGTTATTGAAGTAGGGGGAGGGACGAATTGAATTGGGTGACTGGAATTAGGATTTTGGGAAATTTAGCTTGCTTATGTGTGCTTTTTTATGGATATATGTTTTGCCCTCAATGTTCCAGTTATTTAATCACTTTTTTTCATGATGATTAAGGTGTTAAAAGGTTTGAATTTTCCTTGCGAGTATTTTGTGAATCTTCAACCAGATATCCATCAATTTCGCTTCTCAAAAGGGGCGAGGTTTTTTTTATAGATGATCAGATATGTCCAAATTCTTAAGAATTATTAAGATTATGCTGCTATTGTTGACAAGGTAATAGATCTATGGTGTACTAAAGATGTAACTAACGGAAGTTCTGTATAGAGTGAATTATTTTTTGTATCTAGAGTATCTATTTTTTACATGTGAAAAGCGACATGGGTAAGGAGGAGCAAATGAAAAAGAGACGAGTAAGAGCATTACGGAAATCATGAACAGTGATTCTGCCAAAGGTGCAGTCATTGATCATACTTAGGATATAGAAATAAAATCAGTTATTATAATGCACAGAGTGACTGTGCAGGAAAGGATGGGTGATCACCATGAAAATCAGATATTGTGTGAGTTTGTTGTTGCTGTGTGCCGCAACAATATTTTCGAAGTCGACAACAGTAAAAGCAGAGGATAAGTATTATAAATTTTTGGAAAAATATTTTACCATTGAAGAGAAGTTTAAATCAAAATGGGGACAACAGGATGGATTTACGTATCTTTGTGAAAAAAAAGATAATACCGTCACCATTGTTGGAATACCTATGGATAAAAAGAAGGTAGTTGTACCCGCCAAAATCAATGGGAAAAAGGTGGTAAAGATTTTGATTATGCCGGTGTTTGATTGGGCAGCGAATGAGGAATACCGCAATGAATTTTACGGAGAACATGAGGATGTCCCGATCCCAAAGGTGGAATACTTGAGTATACCAAAGACAGTTAAGGTTATAGACTGTTATGAAGGGGGATGGCTGAACGAGGGGTATTGTAAGGGAATGCAGTCATTTCTACAGAATCTGAAGAAATTTAATGTGGCATCCGGTAACAAGTGGTATAGGTCATACAAGGGAGTATTGTATACTAAAAATGGAAAGAAATTAATTACTGTACCAAGAAAGTATACGGCAAAAACGGTCAAAGTAAAAAAGGGAACAACAAAGATAGCAGATTCCGCTTTTTCCTTCTGCACCAACATTAAAAAGGTGATCCTGCCGGATACGGTAAAGGTGATTGAACAGAATGCGTTTGTGCGCTGTTCGTTGAATTATATTAGGATGCCTAGAAGACTGAAGATATTGGAGGTGACAGCATTTCGTAGCTCTGCGTTGAAGAAGATAACCGTATACGGAAAGGTGGAACTAGATCAAACATTTTCAGATTGCAAAAAGTTAAAGTCTGTAGTGCTAAAAAAAGGAGTTAAGAAACTTGGAGAATATGTGTTTACTAGTTGCCCGAAACTGAGAAGTGTGACGGTTCCTAAAGGCATAAAAAATCTTTGGTTGTACATTGACAGCATATTTTATTATCGTGGATTAAAGTGTAACCTTTCCAACATTACCATAAAAACACCAAAGAACTCAGAAATGTATAAGGAACGTAAATTCTTAAAGAAACGATACAAGATAAAAGTGAAAGTCATCAAGTAGCATTTGCTATATTGCTTGAAACATGAGTTGACAAAGTAAAAAGGTATAATAACCAGCGGGGGATGTGTGTTTTACATCCCCTGCTGGTTATTTATTTTGTTGTCCGTTTGCGGAACAATATATTTGTGATCCAAGAGACAATCATAAATAATACGATCGCAGCAGCAACGTCCAAGAAGGAATGCTGTTTCAAAAATAGCGTAGACATACAGATCAAGAGGCACAGTACAAAAGAGCCGTTGCGCCAGATCTTTTGCTTATGGATCGTCGCATAGCGGCAAAGTCCGGCGTGGATGGCAAGTGAGTTAAACACATGAATACTTGGCAGCACATTGGTATCGGTATCCGTTGCATACAGCATGGAAATGACCTGTGTAAAAATATTGTCATGAGTAAATTGTGTCGGTCGCATGTTCTGTGCATTTGGAAACAAAGTATAGATTAACAGACTGGCTGTCATGCCAATGATCAATGTGGCAATTGTCTGATAATAGTTTTCTAAATGCTTCAGATCGAAAAATAAGAGTGCTAATGTTGCAAATACATACACAAACCATAATAAATATGGAATAATAAAATATTCGCAAAAAGGAATATAGTCGTCTATAGCGCAATGAATGTAGGTGAAAGGTACGTCATCACGTGCCTCCAGCCACACAAACCAAACCATATACACCGGAAAATAGAGTGCGACAAATATATGTTTATAGCGGTAAATAAATTGTTTCCAGTTCATAAAAATCCTTTCTAGGATCAGAGTGCCGAAGTCTATTTTGCCGTCACCCTGATCTGTGGTCGTAAATTATGCTGACAGTGGTTTAATGCCAGCGGGAATGCTTAAGATCCAGTTCGTTGCGAATATAAGCGAAAGTTTTATCTTCGCCCTCTTCGGCGAGCATATGCAAAAGCCGTTCTAGCAGCTCTGCAGTCTCTGGATGCATGGTGTAGCGCGATTTGCCACGTTCGTAATATTCCAAAGGCAGTCGGTCGTTGTAATTTTCTAAATTGTAATTACGGCTTGCTGCCATGCGGTCGCAAAACATTTCAACGACGTAACGTGGTGCCATAGGCATTCCCTGTAACCCCTTGGAGTAGTCAGAGGAAAGATCAATCCAGTATTCATAGTGATGGCGGTTGCGTCCTTTGTGGTGAAGCCATGCGGCAGAGTAGCCGATGGTTTCGCGCTCATAAGCGTTCGGGCTTCGTTTGCCCTCTTGATAATAGCGAACACCGGTCCAAAATTCAATTGGATGATATTTCGACCAGTCATGGCAGATTCCCTGCCAGTAAATGCCGGCGCGAAAGCAATTGCGGCGCACCAGTCGTTTGTGGCGTAGAATTGTTCGCAAATGCCCCCAAAAATTATGCCATAATCGCATGATGACATCTCCATTTCTTAAAAGTATTGATCAGATTCCAGAATTTAATTCGGAACTATACTCCCGCATCCATTGTCTTGGCGTACAGCCCTTCCATTTGCGGAAAGTACGGATTAAATGACTGCAATCCGAAAAACCGGTCTCCTGACTGATATAGGTCAGATCCAGTTTCGTGAATAAAAGCAGATCCGTCACCCTGTTAATACGCACAAATTCGATATATTCCTTGCAGGATTGATGGTAATTTCTGCGGAATAATTTAGCAAAGTAAGAATAACTCATTCCGCACCGTTCTGCAAGGTCATGAATCCGTAAAGGTTCATTATAATGCGATTTGATATATTCTGCAATATGTTCAAACTCATGATTGTCACTTTGCCGGGACAATAAAATTTCTTCCATATTAAGTCCGCGCATCAGCCAAACGCGCGTCATCGCTGTGATCAAGATCGCAAGTTTGGAGCAGGCAATCGTGTCGTAGCCAAAATGGCGCAGCCGCACTTCCTCGATACAGTCGACAAAGAGCTGCTCGAGTGGAATACCTGTCATGTCGCCGTTGGCAAAGAAAATATTGGAAGGATCTTCCTCATAGGCAAGAGAGATGATCCGGCTGAATTGATTTTTCATGTTATCCGTTGCCTGCAAAAAGCCAAGGTCAAACTTCAAAACATGATAGCGAATGTTTAGCGGGGAAGCCGCTTTGCAGTCAGATGCCGCCACAGTCGTTATAGAGGGAGATTTCTCCGATACATTTGCAGCTGAATGTGGTATTGACACCGGATGAATGCTGTCGTGTTCCTGATCCGGTAAAGGTTCCTGCGGAGATGCCAGAAGAGGGCAGGCAGACAGCGGAAAGTTAGGCAGATAACCATGCAACGACGGATTCTTTAAGAAATCTTGCGATTTCAGCGTAATAGCAGGATCTTGCGATGGTTTCTCAGCCTGGCTTTGCTCAAAATCCGTCGGAAAGACATCGATAGTATGTAAAGTCTTTGGCGGAAAAAAAATAAAATCTCCCGGTTGCAGGGAGTATACATTCTCATCACAGGTGACAAGCAGATTGCCGGCTGTAAGATATATACATTCTATAAAATAATGCCAGTGTGGCAAAATAGGAAAGTTGTAATCGTACGTGATATGTGTAAAAGCTTCGATTGGTGTATTTAAGCGGTCTGTATATTCGTAATAGCGATCCATA
>ERZ773227.1975-NODE-1975-length-12101-cov-8.894820_pt1 | contig 12101 bp, 10 predicted proteins | sample MGYA00580525_ERZ773227 | MGnify/ENA primary metagenome ERZ773227 (study PRJEB29015, sample SAMEA2737782) | human gut metagenome | biome: human gut; feature: human-associated habitat; material: faeces | place: China | collected 2012 ... | reverse complement strand
GGAGGCACACTAAAATGATCATTCTCGGAATCGAGTCTACCTGTGACGAAACTGCCGCTGCACTGGTGGAGGACGGACGGCATCTGCTGAGCAACGTCATTTCCACCAGCGTCAAGGAGCAGGCACTGTACGGCGGCGTTGTACCGGAGATCGCCAGCCGCCGCCACTGCGAATTTATCAGTGCTACGGTCAAAAAGGCCCTGCTGGACGCCGGCAAAACCATAGACGATGTGGACGCCGTGGCTGTCACCTTTGCGCCGGGGCTCATCGGTGCGGTGCTGGTGGGCGTAAACTTTGCCAAGGGTCTGGCCTACTCGGCAGGCAAGCCGCTGGTGCCGGTGCACCATCTGCGGGGACACATCGCCGCGCTCTACCTGACCCACCCGGAGCTCAAGCCGCCGTTTTTGTGTCTGGTGGCTTCCGGCGGGCACAGCCATATCGTGGAAGTGCAGGACTACACCCACTACCACATTTTAGGTCACACCGTGGACGATGCTGCGGGCGAAGCCTTTGACAAGGTAGCCCGCACGCTGGGTCTGCCCTACCCCGGCGGTCCCAGCGTAGCCGCCGCCGCCAAGACCGGTGACCCCAAGGCCTACCGTCTGCCGGTGCCCCATGTGGAGGGCAAATACAACGTGAGCTTTTCCGGCTTAAAGACCGCCGTGCTCAACGAGGTGAACAAGGCGCAGATGAAGGGCGAGGAAGTGAACGTCCCCGACCTTGCCGCCAGCTTTCAGGAGCGCATTGCGGGCATTCTGGCCGAAAAGCTGCTGCTTGCCGCTGCCGATACCGGGGCAAAGCAGGTGTGCCTTGCCGGCGGCGTAGCCGCCAATGGCCGTCTGCGCCAGCTGGTGAACGACGGTGCCCAGAAGCTGGGCGCAAAGGTTTACCTGCCGGAGCTGAAGTTCTGCGGCGACAACGGCGCGATGATCGCCGCACAGGGCTACTACCAGTACATTGCCGGGCATACCGCCGGGCTGGAGCTGAACGGCCTGCCCACCCTGCCCATTGACTATGAATAAACACAACATCGGAGGTGTTCCCATGACTGAGCGTAATCCTATCCTGCAAAGCCTGTTCGACCGCAAGTCGGTGCGGGTGTATGAAGAAAAGCCCATCCCTGCCGAGATGAAGCAGGCCATTTTAGAAGCTGCCGCACAAGCGCCCTCCGCGGGCTGTCAGCAGCTGTATACCATTTTAGACATCACCGACCCGGCGCTGAAGGAAGCGCTGGCCGAAAGCTGTGACCACCAGCCTTTTATTGCTAAAGCACCGCTGGTACTGGTGTTCTGCGCCGACTGCAAAAAGTGGTATGACGCCTACTTAGAAGTTGGCTGCACACCCCGCACCCCGGGTGTGGGCGATTTGATGCTGGCAGTCACCGATGCCGCCATTGCCGCCCAGAACGCCGTGGTCGCCGCCGAAAGCTTTGGCATCGGCTCGTGCTACATCGGGGACATCATGGAAAACTGCGACACCCAGCGCAGTCTGCTGCACCTGCCGGACTATGTGTTCCCGGCGGTGATGCTGGTGTTCGGCTGGCCCACCCAGCAGCAGAAGGACCGCGTAAAGCCCCAGCGCTGCGCCATGGAGCATATCGTGCACGAAAACGGCTACCGCACCATGGACGGTGCAGAGCTGCGGGACACCTTTGGCTACAAGGCAGGCAACGCGCCCTTTGACCAGTGGTGCACCGCCTTCTGCAACCGCAAGTATAACTCCGATTTTTCCAAAGAGATGACCCGCTCGGTGGAGGAATACCTCGGCCAGTTCCGGTAATCCGAACCGCAAATTACAGCAACAAAAAGAGGCAGCTGCACGGTGTTTTGTGCAGCTGCCGTTTCTCGTTTATCTTTGGTTTTCCGCAAACAGTGCGCCCAGTTCCGGCAGGATATCGTGGGGCAGCATCCCGTACTCACCGCGTTTTGCGGCGGCGCGGTCAGCGGCGGCACCGTGCAGATATACCGCACAGGCAGCAGCTTGGTAGGCGGGCAGACCGCAGGCCAGCAGCGCCGCCAACATGCCCGCCAGCACATCCCCGCTGCCGCCCCGGGCAAGCCCCGGATTGCCGGTGGGGTTCACGCACACCCGCCCGTCCGGGCTTGCTGCCACGGTGCGTGCGCCCTTCAGCACCACCACGGCATTCCACGCCTTGGCATACCGCAGGGCGGCACCCTCCCGGTCGGCGGCAAGCTCTGCCGCCGAAAGGCCGGTCAGGCGCGCCATCTCGCCGGGGTGCGGAGTGACCACCAGTTCCCCCGCCGGGTGCGGGAAGGGCTTGCCCTCGGCCAGCATCTGGGCGGCGGCGTTCAGACCGTCTGCGTCCAACACCGCAGCCCCCGCAAAGCCGGGCAGCAGCTGCTGCACCAGCGTGCGGGTCTCGGTGGCCCGGGCGGCGCTTTGCGCTGTGCCGCCAAGGCCGGGGCCCAGCAGCAGCACGGTGGCCTTCTGCCGTCGGAGCAGCGGCATATTTTCCGGTGCAATGCCGCCCTGTGCGCCCTCCTTACAGGGGCACAGGCAGCACTCCGGCAGACGGGTCACAGCGGCGCTGACCACCGGCTCTACGCTTGCAAGGGTAACGATACCCGCCCCGGTGCGCAGTGCACCCTCGGCTGCCAGCAGGGCCGCGCCCCGGTAAAAGGCGCTGCCCGCCACCGCCAGCACACTGCCAAAGGTGCCCTTATGGCTGTCCCGGGCACGGGGCGGGATGCTCTGCCAGACAAATTCTTTGGTAATTTCCACAGCCATGGGTGCACCTCCAGTGGAACGATTTGAATGCCCTCCGTTTCACTCTGGGCATTTCTAGCGGAATAATTATTTTAGATTTAGCATTTGCAGCGGCCAATAGGCCGCTGCAAATGCATTCTCCCAAAATCAGGGGCGGCATTACGCCTGCCCCTGCACAAGGGCGCGGATCTGCTTTTCCACGTTCTGCACTTCCTCGTGGAACATCCGGGCGGACACGCGCAGTGCGCCGTGTCCAAGGATAATGACCTGCTCCATACCGTCCGAGGTCGCCACGCGGACGCGGCGGCTTTTGCCGATCTCATGGGTGACCCGCTCGATGAACATATCGGCGGTCTCGGCCTCCTTGGTATAGACCACATGGATGTTGTGGTACTGCTCGATGGCGCCGGGGCTGCCGGGCACGCGGTAAGCATCAAATACCAAGATGAGCACGCATTTCTGGTAGCCCTGATAGTTGCACAGAATGTCCATCAGCCGATGGCGGGCGGCGTCCAAGCTTTCCTTTGACAGCGCGTTCAGCTCGTCCCACGCAAAGATGATGTTGTAGCCGTCCACCAATAGATATTCCGGGGCAATTTCCCACTGTTCTGCGTCAAAATTCGGGCGTTCGGTCTTTTGCACCGGACGGAAGGCCGCCAGCGGGTCGCGCTTGATAGGGCCATAGGTGCGCTCAAAAATTTTGAGCAGCTCAGCATCCTCCTCCAGTGTGGCACGGTAAGCCATGGCGCGGCGCTGGGGCGCAGCCTGCACCTCCGGGCGGGCGGGCTTTGCCTTGCCCCAGCCGCTTTCAACGTGCATGTGGCTGCGCACCTCACTCCACGGCACCACAAAGCCCGCACCATGGGCGCAGAATACGGAATCTGCGGGGTTTTCCAGATCATGCTCCGGCTGGTAGCCGGTCTCTGCAATGACCTGCTGCGCGTTGTGGCAGGGGCGGTAACCATCCAGCGTCAGGCTCAGATGTCCCTTACCTCGGGTGTAGCTGACCACCTCCATGGGGTAGCTGCGCATGGTGGATACCGGCGCAAAGCCGGTCAGGGTGGCGGTCTCCGCACCGCTTTCCGGCGGGTCAAAGCTGCCCTCCATGCGCTGGATATCGCTCATGGCGCGGCCGATATTCTCCACCGGCACCTCCAGCCGGAAGGCATACCACGGCTCTAACAGCTGGCTTTTTGCCAGCATCAGCCCCTGCCGCACGGCGCGGTAGGTAGCCTGCCGGAAATCTCCGCCCTCAGTGTGCTTCAGGTGCGCTTTGCCGGCAAGCAGGGTGATCTTTACATCGGTCAGCGGTGCGCCGGTCAGAACGCCAAGGTGCTGCTTTTCTTCCAGATGGGTCAGCACCAGCCGCTGCCAGTTTTTGTCCAGCACCTCTTCCCGGCAGTCGGCGGCAAACTGCATCCCGCTGCCCCGGGGCAGCGGTTCCAGCAGCAGATGCACCTCGGCATAGTGGCGCAGCGGCTCGTAATGTCCCACACCTTCCATCGGCTCAGTGATGGTCTCCTTGTACAAAATGCCGCCCGGGCCAAAGGATACTTCCAGCCCGAACCGCTCTGCCAGTAGGCTGCGCAGCACTTCCAGCTGCACCTCACCCATCAGCTGCACATGGATCTCACCCAAGCTTTCGTTCCACACCACATGGAGCTGGGGCTCTTCCTCTTCCAGCCGGTGCAGCTTGCCCAGCGCGGCGTGCACATCCGCGCCCTCCGGCAGTAGTACCTGATAGCTGAGCACCGGTTCCAGCACCGGCACATCGCTGTCCCGCTCTGCCCCAAGCCCGGTGCCGGGCTTTGCATGGGTCAGGCCGGTCACGGCGCATACCTGTCCCGGGCCGATGGCCTCGGTCAGGGTATATTTTGCGCCGGAGTACAGCCGTAGCTGGTTCGCTTTTTCTGCCCACGGCTCGCCGTCCGCTTCGCCGGTAAGAAGCGCCTTTACCTTCAGTTCCCCGCCGGTGACCCGCAGCCATGTCAGGCGGGTGCCCTGCTCGTCCTGCGATACCTTGAACACCCTTGCACCAAAGGCGTGCAGCGCCGGGGCGGGGCGGGTGTAGCGGTCAAGCCCCTCCAGAAGTGCATCCACCCCATCCAGACGCAGTGCCGCCCCGAACCAGCACGGAAAAACGTGCCGCCGGGCAACTGCGGGGATAATGTCTGCATCGGTCAAGGTTCCCGCGTCCAGCATTTTTTCCATCAGCTGCTCATCGCACAGCGCCAGTGCTTCGTTGCGGGCGGCAGGCTCTGTGCCAAAATCCACAAAACCCTCGCCAAGGCGGTGATTCAGCTGGCTGAGTAACTGTTCCCGGGTCATGCCGGGCAGGTCCATTTTATTCACGAATACAAAAGTGGGCACATGGTAGCGCCGCAGCAGCCGCCACAGCGTTTCGGTATGGCTTTGCACGCCGTCCGTTCCGCTGACCACCAGCACGGCGTAGTCCAGCACCTGCAAGGTGCGCTCGGTCTCGGTGGAAAAATCCACATGGCCGGGGGTGTCCAGCAAGGTGATGGCGGTGTTGCCCGCCGTAAGCAGCGCCTGTTTGGAAAAGATGGTGATGCCGCGTGCTTTTTCTAAGCTATCGGTATCCAGAAAGGCGTCCCCGTGATCCACCCGCCCCAGCTTGCGGATGGCACCGGCGCGGTAGAGCATAGCCTCGGAGAGGGTGGTCTTGCCGGAGTCCACATGAGCCAGAATGCCCAGTACGATCTGTTTTTGCGTTGTTTCCATGCACTGCTCCTATAAAAAAGTTTCTCATTTATTGTAGCACGCTTTGCCGGGAAAAGAAAGTTTTCGGGCGCAAATCCCGCAGGCAAAAAACAGCACCGGGCAGAAAATGGTCTGCCCGGTGCGATTTTCTTAAAAAAGATCCAGCATATTGTCCAGATAGATTGCCTCCCGCACCTGCAGCTGGTATTCCGGCTTTGTCATGTAGTAAAGCAGAAATTCCAGCACAAGTGCGCTGCCAAGTCCCCTGCCCTCTATTTTAAAGTGGGAAAAACCTGCGGGCAGATACCGCTGCCGGATATCCTCCACCCCGATAAATCCGGGGCTGCGCATCGCCTTGGAAAAGCGATAGCCCCCGGCGGCATCCGGGGCGGTGCAGCGGTGGTCCGGGCAGTCCTCGCCCAGATTCTGACGGCTGACCGTCTCGTAGCAGCGCTTGCGCTCTGTGCAGCCGAACCAGCAGCACTCGTTGCACAAAAACTCTACCTTGGCTTTTTGCTCCGACGGCAGAGTGCTCAGCTGTTTCAGCGCCGGGTTCAGCCGGAAATCCGGCACCACATACCGGAACTGCGGCTTTGCCAGTTCCTGCTGCAACTGCACAAAATCCGTGAGCACCTTGGTGGTGGAGGACACCAGATACAGCTCCGGCCAGCGCTGTTGCAGATAGTCCGCCAGCAGGTCGGAGTGGACGATCACGCCGTTTGGCACACTACCAGCTTTGGCAAACTGTTCACACAGGGCGTTGCACTGCGGGTCGGCAAGGTGCTGGGCCCGCAGCAGGGAGTTACTGAAGGTCAGCCGCCCGGAGATGCCGTATTCCCGCAGCAGCGCCAACACCTCGCGCGCAGCTGCCCCGCCGCAAGAGATGCGTCCCCCGCCCCAGATGCAGCCTGCCGGTGCACCGTAAATAGAGCCGATGGCGCACCAGTCGTAAAAATATTCCCGGTGCTCCCGATACAGCGGCAAAAAACGGCGGTACAGCTCGTAAAACTCGAACAGGCCGGGCAGATGATAACAGGCAGCTGCGGGCTTTTCCATAGGGGTTCCTTTCCTGCAAAAAGGGAGCTGCTGCGTAAAAATGCCGTGCAGCGGCTCCCCTGTTTTTATCGTATTTGCTTCTGTTACACGGTAGCGCCGACCTGAGGGGCACCGCCTGCGAGCTGCTCCGCCGTAAGCGGCTGGGCTTCTGCGGGGGCGTTCAGGCGCTCCTTTGCCACCGCCAGCATCAGCTTGATGCGGTTTTCCTGATTGACCCGGGTAGCACTGGGGTCGTAGTCGATGGGGGTGATGTTGGCGCTGGGGTACAGCGCACGAATCTTGTTCACCATGCCCTTGCCCACGATATGGTTGGGCAGGCAGCCAAAGGGCTGCGCACACACGATGTTACCGTAGCCGCCCTGCACCAGCTCGATCATCTCGGCGGTCAGCAGCCAGCCCTCGCCCATTTTTGCGCCCAGCGAGATCACGCCCTTGGGCTTCTCCACCAGCTCCTTGAAGGGGCCCGGCGCATAGAACCCGGCGTCCGTCTCTGCCTTGAGCATGACACGCTCCACGCTGTCCAGCCAGTTGAGGAACTGGTCGGTGCCCACCTTTACAGCCAGCTTGCCGCCGTACAGCACATGATCCTCGCCCATATTGAAGGCGCAGTACTGTACAAAGCCCATCAGACCGGGGAAGTTCACCTCGCAGTCCTGACTTTCCAAAAACTTTTGCAGGTCATTGTTGCCCAGCGGGCTGTATTTGACGTAGATCTCGCCCACAACGCCCACCTTGACCTTGGGTACCCGGGTGACCGGGATGGTGGCAAATTCCTTTGCGATGAGCGGGAAGGTGTGCTTCATTTCCCGGGAAGTAAAGCCTTTCCCGGCCAGCAAAGCGCGGCCAAGACGGGCGATCCAGCGATCCACCATGCGGTCAGCAGTGCCCTTTTCGTTCTCGTAGGGAGCCACCTGATTGCGCAGCGCACACAGCATATCACCGTAGAAGATGCAGGCGATGCACTTGCGTGCCAGCGGGAGGGTCATCTGGAAGCCGCTGTCCTTTTCCAGACCGGAAAAGTTCAGGCTTGCCACCGGGATCTGCGGATATCCAGCCTTGACCAGCGCCTTGCGCAGCAGATGGATGTAATTGGAGGCGCGGCAGCCGCCGCCGGTCTGGGTGATCAGCAAGGCAGTGTGCTCCAGATCATACTTGCCGCTGTTCAGCGCGTCCAGAAACTGGCCGATGACCAGCAGCGCCGGGTAGCAGGTATCGTTGTGGACATACTTCAGCCCCAGCTGCGCCACAGCGCTGCCGCAGTTGCCCAGCAGCTCACACTTATAACCCTCGCAGCGCAGTGCATACTCCATAAGCCGGAACTGGGTCACGGCCATGTTGGGGATGAGGATGGTGTGGGTCTTTTTCATCTCCGGGGTAAATTTAGGATAATGATATTCCATAGGTTCCTCCTATGTTACTCTAAACAAGATAGCTCCCGCAAAGGCTTCCCCCCGGCGGGGGGAAGCCTTTCAGCCTATCTCAAGGTTTCTTTTATTCTGCCTTTTCTGCGGCGGCCTCGTCCCGCTCGTCCAGTGCGGCAAACAGGCTGCGCAGACGGATGTTCACGGCACCCAGATTGGTGATCTCGTGAATGCCCCGCGTCATCAGAGCCGCCTTGGTGTTGTCACCGCAGTGCAGCCCGTCGCAGATGCCTGCTGCCAGTGCAATGATATTCTTCAATGCCCCGCCGATCTCGCAGCCCACAGGGTCTGTGTTGATGTAGATCCGCAGGGTGTGACTGGAGAACGTTTCCTGGATCTGCACCGCAGCGGCTTCATTTTTGGACGCAGCCACCACAGTGGTGGGCACACCTCTGCCCACTTCTTCGGCGTGGGACGGGCCAGTGATAACGCCCACCGCATTGTCGGGATATTCCGACTGAATGACCTGACTCATGGTGAGAAACGTCTTTTCCTCCAGTCCCTTGCTGGCGTTGACCAGAATGACATTTTCATCAAGATAGGGCTTCACACGCTGTGCCACGGAACGGATATACAAGGACGGCACCACAAAAACCACCATGTCGCTGTGTTCCATACAGACGGGGTCTGTGGTGAATCCGATGCCTTTCGGGATCTTTACCCCCGGAAGCTTGGTCTTGTGCTCTCCGTCCCGCAGAATTGCATCTACGATCTGCTGGGAAATATCCCAGACCGTAACGGTATGCCCGTTCTGAAATGCTGCAATGGCAAGGCTGACACCGAAGCCGCCTGCACCAAGAATCGTGATTTTTGCCATATGAACCTCCTTTACAATTTCGGGTTTTTGGGCGTGTGTTGGATTTTTTCGTGAATTTTACTGGTACGCGGGACGATGTGGGCATCGCACCCTACTGAGGGATTATTACGTAAATCCTTTACACCAAGCAAAAGATTCCACAAGGAACCCCTACGCCTTTTTCGAATGGAACGAAAACTTGTTTTCATTGCCGGCTTTGAGCCGCTGGATATTGGTGCGGTGCATATAGATGACCCACGCCCCCATCAGTGCCGCCAGTCCGGTATTGAGCCAGAGGTACCACATGGGCAGATCGCCCCGCTGCCAGAACTGGAACAAAAACGTCACCACCGGACAGCATGCCGCCGCGATGATCGAGCCAAGGGAAACGTACTTCGAGATCGCCAGCACCACAGCGAAAATGACGATCAGGCAGAGGAACACTTTCCAGTCAATGCCCAGAAAGACCGACACGCCCACCAGCACACCTTTTCCGCCTTTGAAGTGGTAATAGATCGGGAACACGTGTCCCAGAATTGCGAAAATACCGGCAATATAGCCGATGAAATGCACATCGTTCTGTGCCGTCAGCCCTGTGCCCAGCAGTTCGCAGATGCCCTTGGACAGCAGCACGGCAACAATGCCTTTTGCCAGATCACCCACCAGCGTCAACGCGGCACAGCCCTTGCCGAAGCAGCGGAGCGTGTTGGTCAGACCGGCGTTATGGCTGCCGAACTCCCGAATATCCTGATGCTTCAGCAGCCGCACCACCAGAATGGAACTGTTGAAACTGCCCAGCAGATAGGACAGCACCGCAGAAATGAGTATTGCAAGAATCAGCATGATATTCTCTCCCGTTATTTTTCATCTCTCGCCCGTTCCCGCACCACAAACCGCACCGGCGTTCCGGTCAGTCCGAAGGTGGAACGGATCTGGTTCTCGATATACCGCTGATAGGAGAAGTGGAACAGATCTGCACGGTTGACAAAAATGACAAACGTCGGCGGCTTGGTGCTTGCCTGCGTCATATAATAGATCTTCAGGCGGCGGCCTTTATCCGAGGGCGGCTGCACCCGTGTGGTAGCATATGCCAGCACATCGTTCAGCATGCCTGTGGAGATCCGCATAGCGTTCTGCTCGTAGACTTCGCGAATCTTTGCGAACAGCTTGGGCACACGCTGCCCCGTCTTTGCAGAAATGAACACGAACGGAGCGTAGGACATGAAGCTGAAATCCCGCTGCAATTTTTCCTCGAACTCCTTCATGGTGGTGTTGTCCTTTTCGATCAGATCCCACTTGTTGACCACGATAATGGAAGCCTTGCCCTGTTCGTGGGCATAGCCGGCAACCTTGGAATCCTGTTCCGTAAAGCCCTCTGTGGCATCGATCAGAATCAGACACACGTCCGCACGGTCTACCGCCATATAGGCACGCAGCACGCTGTAGTGTTCGATCCGCTCGGTAACGCGGGCTTTTTTCCGGATACCGGCAGTGTCGATCAGCACGAACTTGCCGTCCTCGTTTTCCACAGTCGTATCCGTCGCATCACGGGTGGTGCCGGCAACATTGGACACGATTGCCCGTTCTTCGCCGGCGATACGGTTCACCAGCGAGGACTTGCCCACATTGGGCTTGCCGATAATTGCCACGTGAATGGCATCTTCGTCGTCCTCCAGCTGATCCTCCGGCGGCAGCAGATCGTAAACTGCGTCCAGCATATCGCCGGTGCCGTGACCGTGTGCCGCGGAGATCGGAAACGGGTCGCCGATGCCCAGATTGTAGAACTCATACAGTTCCATCGGCGGTTCCCCGATAGAGTCGCACTTGTTGACAGCCAGAACCACCGGCTTGCCGCTTTTCTGGAGCATGCTTGCCACGGCACTGTCATCAGCCGTCACACCGCAGCGAACGTCAGTCACCAGCACGATCACGTCCGCCCGTTCGATCGCCAGTTCCGCCTGCCGCCGCATCTGCTTCAGAATCACATCATCGGTCACCGTTTCGATACCGCCGGTATCCACCAGCATGAACGAACGGTTCCGCCATTCGCCCTTGGCATAGATCCGGTCGCGGGTCACGCCGGGGGTATCCTCGACGATCGACAACCGCTGTCCGATCAGCTTATTAAACAGCGTGGACTTTCCCACATTAGGTCGTCCCACCACCGCTACAACAGGTAATGCCATATGATTTTTCATCTCCTTGATTTTTTGATTCGTTCTATTTCCAGTCAGAAACGCTGTACTGTAGTATGCCTTCTTTGAAGGGTTTCATATTAGGCTCCCCTGAAAGGGCACCCGAAGGGCGTGCCTTGTGCTGAGCTGGCAGTGCGTAGCACTGACTGAGGGGTTACCCCTAAATCTTTTACACCAAGCAAAAGATTTCACAGAAGAACCACTCTACCAGCTTCGCTGGTTTCCCTCACTTTTCAAGAGTGACTCCCCCGCTATCATGCCCCCAATCCGAGGACAGCATACAAAAAAGAGAGGCGACACAAGCCGCCTCTCCTCCTCGTACAAAACAAAATCGTCTTGTCAGTCAGCACTTATTCTGCATCGTCCATCTTCAGAACAGCAACGCCCTTGTAAAATCCGCAGTTCTTGCAGACCTTGTGCGGAGCTTTGAACGCACCGCAGTTGCTGCATGTGCTCATTGCAGGTGCATCGAGCTTCCAAACAGCAGAACGTCTTTTGTTACGTCTTGCCTTGGAGACCTTATTCTTCGGTACAGCCATGTTTTGGCACCTCCTTCTACTTTCGACAGTCGCAGGTGGTTTCGTTCAGATTGCACCCGCAAATATCGCACAAACCCTTGCAGTCCTCCCGACAAAGCATCTTTGTCGGCAGCATGAGCAAAAGGTCTGAGATTGCTGTCTCATTCATATCAATGCTGTCGTGTTGTGCGACGAGGTATGTATCATAGATGTCGCCTTCGCTCTGGAGGGACGGTACGACTGTGTGAGAAAAGTCATACGAATAGTCCCGCCGCAGTTCCGCCAGACAGCGGTCACAGACCGCATCTAAGGTACAGGAAACGGTATATTTCAGTGTCACGATACCGGCACGGTTCGAAAACTCGCCCTGTACAGACACCGGTGCGGCAAATGTATAGCCGCGTACCTCGGACAGTTCTTCCAGCGAGATCGTATAATCCACCGGCAGATGCATGCCCTCTATCTGAAAAATCTCCCGTAACTGTAGAATCATACCTGTTCCTTTCACGCATTGCATCATTTATTATAACAAATTTCCAGCTGCCTTGTCAAGTCCTTTTTCAAAAAATTCGAAAAAAGCAGCATTTTTCCCTGTTATCGGGAATCCAGACCTCTTAGGCAATACCGCACAAAGATTGTGCGACAGATGCGTCGTCAAATTTTTCGT
>ERZ773227.1969-NODE-1969-length-12141-cov-90.746070_pt1 | contig 12141 bp, 7 predicted proteins | sample MGYA00580525_ERZ773227 | MGnify/ENA primary metagenome ERZ773227 (study PRJEB29015, sample SAMEA2737782) | human gut metagenome | biome: human gut; feature: human-associated habitat; material: faeces | place: China | collected 2012 ... | reverse complement strand
ACCCACAGCTTAGAAGGCTGTTGCTCTAATCCAACTGAGCTACGGAACCAACACTTTTAAAATCGCAAAATTGTCTAACCAGCGCCATTGGGCAATCTAATAGCCACTTTTCTTATTTGCGGCTGCAAAGGTACATATATTTTTTGAATACACCAAACTTTTTCTCACTTTTTTCTTTTTTTATGCTTAAATATCGCAAAAAATAACTACCTTTGCATCCGTTAGGAGCAAGAAACAGCATTCTGACCCCGAAAGAGAAGAGATTTTTATAACGCATATTCAAACATAAAACATACGCAAATGAAAAAGTTAATCTTTTCAGTAGCCCTGCTCTCTGCAGCACTCTCTGCCAGCGCAGAAGAACATCCGCTCTGGATGCGCTACCCAGCCATCTCGCCTGATGGCACTACCATCGCCTTCGCTTATAAAGGCGACCTCTACAGTGTTTCTGTCAACGGCGGTGAAGCACGACAGCTCACAACCCATGCAGCCTTCGATTCGCATCCTGTATGGAGCCCTGACAGCAAGAAAATTGCCTTCCAGTCTAACCGCGAAGGAAGTCTCGACATCTTCGTAATCGATGCAAAGGGCGGTGCTCCTACCCGACTCACCACCAACAGCGGCAGCGAAACACCTATCGCCTTTGCAGACAACGACCATGTGCTCTACTCTGCCAGTCTGCAGCCTACAGCCCAGAGCATCATCTTCGGCGACAACACATTTCCACAAGTATATAAGGTAAGTACCAAGGGCGGAAGACCGGAACTCTTCTCTACTCTCACCATGGAGAATATCAGCATCGCCAAGAACGGCGACATTCTCTACCACGACAAAAAGGGATACGAAGACCCTTGGCGCAAACACCAGAAATCACCTATCGCACGCGACATCTGGCTGAAGAGTAACGGAAAGTTTGCCAAGCAGACTACCTTTGCCGGCGAAGACCGCTCGCCAGTATGGACATCAGACGAGAAATCATTCTTCTATCTGAGCGAGCAGGACGGCACATTCAATATCTACCGCCGCAGCCTCAACAGTTCAAGCGACAAGCAGATTACCCACCACAAAGGCAATCCGGTAAGATTCCTCACTGCATCCAGCGCCGACCTGCTCTGCTACGGATATGATGGCGAAATCTACACCGTAAAAGAAGGTGGAGAGCCTCAGAAGGTAAACATCTCCATTACAACAGATAATGATGCTCCAAGCCTCGTACGTCAGATAAAAAGCTGGGGAGCTACAGAGATTTCCGTTTCGCCAGACGCCAAGGAAGTGGCTTTCGTGATGCATGGCGACGTATACGTAACTTCTGTAGAATATACCACTACCAAGCGCATTACCGACACACCGCAGCAGGAGCGCGACCTGAGCTTCTCGCCAGACGGCAGAGCCCTGGTCTATGCAGCCGAGCGCAACGGCGTATGGCAGATTTACCAGTCTAAAATCAAGAACGAGAAAGAGAAGAACTTCACCTACGCTACCGATATCGAGGAAGAGCAGCTGGTGAAAACAGGCATTACATCGCAGTATCCTCAATACTCTCCTGACGGCAAGGAAGTGGCTTTCTTCGAAGACCGTGCTGCACTCCGCATCGTCAATCTGAAATCGAAGGAAATCCGCACCGTGCTCGATGGCAAATACGTCTACTCTTACAGCGATGGAGACATCGCTTTCGAATGGTCACCAGACAGCAAATGGCTCCTTTCAACCTATATCGGCAACGGCGGCTGGAACAACCAGGATATTGCGCTGGTAAAGGCTGACGGCAAAGAGGTTCACAACCTGACCAATTCCGGCTACAGCGACAGCAACGGCAAATGGGTGCTCGACGGCAAGGCAATGCTCTTCCAGAGCGACAGAGCCGGTTACCGCAGTCATGGAAGCTGGGGAGCAGAAGACGATGCCTACATCATGTTCTTCGACCTGGACGCCTACAACCGCTTCAACATGAGCAAGGAAGAGATAGAACTGGCTGACGCCAACAAGGACGAAAAGGAGAAGAAGGAAGACGAGAAGAAGGAAGAAGCTAAAAAGAAGGCTGACGAAAAGCAGAAGAAGACCGGAAAGATAGAGGTGGAAAAGGTAAAGCCACTGGAACTGGACATCGAAAACTGCCGTGACAGAATCGTACGCCTCACCGCAAACTCTTCGCACATGGGCGATGCTGTGCTCTCTAAAGACGGCGACAAGCTCTACTACCAGGCAGCCTTCGAGGATGATTACGACCTCTGGCAGCACGACCTGAAGGACGGCTCTACCAAGCTCGTGATGAAGGGCGTAGGCCAGGGCAACCTGCAGACCGACAAGGATGTGAAGAACCTCTTCATCTGCAACGGAAGCAGTATCAAGAAGGTGGATCTGAGCGGATTCAGCACCAAGGACATCAGCTTTGAGGCTAACTTCAACTATAAGCCAGCCGAGGAGCGCCAGTATCTCTTCGACCACATATGGCGACAGGTGAAAGACAAGTTCTACGACCCTAAGATTCATGGTGTTGACTGGGAAGGTTACCGCAAGACCTACGAGAAGTTCCTGCCTTATATCAACAACAATTTCGACTTCCAGGAGATGTTGAGCGAAATGCTTGGCGAGCTGAACGCTTCGCATACAGGAGCCCGCTACTACGCTTCGAACAGTGCGCTTACCACCGCCAATCTGGGAGTATTCTTCGATCCTCAGTATCAGGGCGACGGCCTGAAGATTCAGGAGATTATCAAGCGTGGTCCTTTCGATGTGAAGAATACGGGCGTTACAGCCGGCAGCATCATCGAGAGCATCGACGGCGAGGAGATTAAAGCCGGAATGGACTACTTCCCATTGCTCGACGGAAAGGTTGGCAAGAATGTACGCCTCGGCATCAGAAACGCCAAGGGTAAGAAGATGGAGGTTACAGTGAAGGCTATCTCTCAGGGCAAACTCAACAACCTGCTCTACAAGCGATGGGTAGACCGCAACCGCGCTTTCGTTGACAGCATTTCGGGCGGACGCATCGCTTATGTTCACGTTAAGGCGATGGATTCGGAGAGTTTCCGCACCGTTTACAGCGAACTGCTGAGCGACAAGAACCGAAACAGAGACGCTGTAATCGTAGACGAGCGCCATAATGGTGGCGGCTGGTTGCACGATGATCTCTGCACCCTGCTCAACGGCAAGCAGTATCAGGAGTTTGTACCTCACGGTAAGGTAGTTGGCCGCGATCCATTCAACAAATGGGTGAAGCCATCTTGCGTCATGATCTGCGAGAACGATTACAGCAACGGTCACGGTTTCCCATGGGTTTACAAGGAACTCGGAATCGGTAAGCTGATTGGTGCTCCTGTAGCAGGAACCATGACAGCCGTATGGTGGGAAACGCTGATGGACAACACGCTAGTATTCGGTATTCCTCAAGTAGGCTGCCGCGACATGCGTGGCGTGTTCGGCGAGAACACCCAGCTGAACCCAGACATCGAGGTTTACAACAGTCCGGAAGATTTCATCAATGGCCATGATACCCAGCTCGAAAGAGCCGTAAAGGAAATGATGAAGAAATAAACAGAACGCCCTGCAGGGGTCCAGAAGCTGAATCGCTTCTGTCCTCTTGCAGGGCGAATTGTTTTTGTAGCAGACAACATTAATTTATTAAACCTTATTAACCCACATTATCGGTAAAAAACCTTCTGTCATGACATAAAACCCTCTAAATCTTTACTTTTTTTCTTGAAAAGGGCGAAAAAGCAAGTGAAAAAGCCATAAAATAAAAAAAAATGAGTATCTTTGCAGAAGATAAGCTGCACTCGGCAATTTGAAAGCAAGCTTTCATTGCGCTCATTTGCGTTATCTTTGCAAAAAATATAAACAAGATTATGGGATTATTCGGATTATTCAGCAACAAAAAGAAGGAAACTCTCGATAAGGGACTTGAAAAAACCAAGGAGAGTGTGTTTGGCAAACTGGCGCGCGCCGTTGCCGGAAAGTCTACCGTCGATGATGATGTGCTCGACGATCTCGAAGAGGTACTCATCACTTCAGACGTAGGTGTAGAAACCACGGTCAAGATTATCCGCCGCATCGAAGAACGTGTGGCCCGCGATAAATATGTTTCAACCAGCGAGCTCAACCGCATTCTGCGCGAGGAAATCGCCATTCTCCTCTCCGAGAATCACAGCGATGACCTGGCAGACTGGGAACTTCCTGCCGACCATAAGCCTTACGTTATCCTCGTAGTAGGCGTAAACGGCGTGGGCAAGACAACCACCATCGGCAAGCTGGCTTACCAGTTTAAGAAGGCTGGCAAGAAGGTTGTTCTGGGAGCTGCCGACACCTTCCGTGCCGCTGCCGTAGAGCAGATTTGCATCTGGGGCGAGCGCGTGGGTGTGCCTGTAGTGAAACAGCAGATGGGAAGCGACCCGGCAAGCGTGGCTTTCGACACCCTGCAGAGCGCCAAGGCAAACGGCGCCGACGTGGTGCTCATCGATACGGCAGGCCGACTGCACAACAAGGTGAACCTGATGAATGAGCTCAAGAAAATAAAGGAAGTGATGAAGAAGGTAATGCCTGAAGCACCAGACGAGGTAATGCTCGTGCTCGACGGAAGTACCGGACAGAATGCATTCGAGCAGGCTAAGCAGTTCTCTGCCGTTACCAACATCTCCTCGCTCGCCATCACCAAGCTCGACGGAACCGCTAAGGGCGGAGTTGTCATCGGCATCAGCGACCAGCTCAAGGTGCCTGTAAAATACATCGGACTGGGCGAAGGAATGGAAGATCTGCAGCTCTTCAACAAGACAGAATTCGTAGACTCTCTCTTTAAAAATTAGAAAATGAAGAAAAATCAGATAGATATTATTACCCTGGGCTGCTCGAAGAATCTCGTAGACAGCGAGTTGCTGATGAAGCAGTTTGAGGCAAACGGCTACCATTGCGTTCACGATTCCAAGCGCCCTCAGGGCGAGATAGCCGTCATCAATACGTGCGGATTCATTGAGGATGCAAAGCAGGAAAGCATCGACACCATCCTGGAGTTTATCCAGGCTAAGGAAGAAGGCCGACTCAGAAAGCTCTACGTAATGGGCTGCCTTTCGCAGCGCTACCAGAAGGAACTGGAAGAAGAAATGCCTGAAGTGGATAAGTTCTACGGCAAATTCAACTACAAGCAGCTTCTGCAGGAACTCGGCAAGGCGGAAGTTTCATCCTGCAACGGCCAGCGTCATCTCACCACTCCGCGCCATTATGCCTACATCAAGATAGCTGAGGGCTGCAACCGCCACTGTGCCTACTGCGCCATTCCTATCATCACCGGCAAGCACGTTTCCCGTCCGAAGGAAGAGATTCTGCAGGAGGTGCGCGAACTGGTGGCAGAAGGCGTGAAGGAGTTTCAGATTATCGCTCAGGAACTCACCTACTACGGCGTAGATATTGACGGCAAGCATCATATTACCGAACTCATCAGCGAGATGGCTGATATTCCGGGCGTGAAATGGATTCGCCTGCATTACGCTTATCCAAACCAGTTCCCTATGGATCTTCTGGACGTGATGCGCGAGAAGCCAAACGTATGCAAATATCTCGACATTGCCCTCCAGCACATCAGCGACCACATGCTCACCAGCATGCATCGCCACGTAACGAAGCAGGAAACCATCAATCTGCTGAAGGCCATCCGCGAACGCGTGCCAGGCATTCACATCCGCACTACGCTGATGGTTGGGTTCCCAGGCGAGACAGATGAGGATTTCCACGAGCTCCTCGACTTCGTACGCGAACAGAGATTTGAGCGCATGGGCGCCTTTGCCTACTCTGAGGAAGAAGGAACCTACAGCGCCACCCACTACGAAGACAACGTGCCTGCCGAGGTAAAGCAGCGCCGGCTGGACGAACTGATGATTCTGCAGCAAGACATCAGCTCTGAGATTGAAGCTGATAAGGTGGGCAAAACCATGACCGTTATCATCGACCGCAAGGAAGGCGATTACTACATCGGACGAACAGAGTTCTGCTCTCCGGAAGTAGACCCTGAGGTTCTGATCCGTGCCGATGAGAAGCGTCTGCGCGTGGGTAGTTTCTATCAGGTAGAAATTACTGCAAGCGAGGAATTTGACCTCTATGGCAAGGTGGTGAAATAATCATTCTCTCCCCCATAGCCTGGAGTTTTAGAAATTTTGACTACATATTAAATAAATATGAACAATAAGGAATACATCGCTGAACTGGCTCAGCAAACCGGCTATTCGCAGGAAGACACCCAGAAGTTGGTGCGCAAGGCGATAGACGCTATGATTGCCGAGTTTGAGGATGGAGAAGCTGTCTCTATCCCCAATTTTGGCACCTTCGAAGTGAAGAAGCGCATGGAGCGAGTGGTGGTTAATCCTACTACCAAGAAGCGTCAGCTGGTGCCGCCTAAGTTGGTGTTGGGTTTCCGACCGGTAGCTTCGGTCAAGGAAAAACTAAAGAATGGAGGGGATGAGCAATGAGCAAATTCAGTTTAAATACACTCGGAAAACTGCTTGCAGATAAGAGCGGGCTGAGCCAGGTGGAAGCAGAACTCTTCATCCGGAAAATGTTTGATGTGTGCAACCAGGGACTCGATGCCGACAAGCAGGTGAAGATAAAATGGCTGGGCACCTTTAAGGTACAGGCCACGAAAGACCGTGAAAGCATCAATGTGAACACGGGCGAGCGTTTCACCATTGAAGGCAGAGACAAACTCACCTTCACGCCTGACAACATCCTGAAAGAAATCGTGAACAAGCCATTCGCCCAATTTGAAACGGTGGTGGTAAATGACGGCGTAGATTTCGATGAAATAGATGAGAAGTTTGGAGAAGAACAGACAGAAGATGCTCCTGAACAAGTAATCGATTTTCTGGACGAAGAAAAAACTGCAACTCCAAATCCGGAGGTTGTCGTAATCGGATCTGAAAAGGAAAAGGAAAAAGAAGCCGAAGACGAACTGGCAAAGCAAATTGCTATTGAACAAGCTAAACTGGAAAAATTAAAACAAGCCCAACTGGAGCAGGAAAGAATACAGAAAGAAAAGCAAGAGCAGGAAAGACTGGAACAGGAAAGACTGGAGCAGGAGAAACTTGAACAGGAAAGACTGGAGCAGGAAAGACTGAAGCAGGAAAGACTGGAGCAGGAGAAGCTTGAATTAGCCCAGCAACAGCAAGCCCTGAAAGCAGTTGTTGAACCTGCAGTACCTGCATCAGATGAATCTGAAGATGAAGAGGAGGAAGAAGAAGAATCTTCCAATTCTCATCATATTGTTATTCCTCGCTATCTGGTCGTTGCAGTCTGTCTCATCGTAGTAGCTTTGATTGGCGGAATGGGATGGTTTGCCTTCAACTATGGTCAGATGACTGCCCAGCGCGATCATCTAGCCATGCAGCTAAACCAGTATCATCAGGCTCCAGCCAAGAAAGTCCCAGCCAAACCAGCTGCCGCCCCACTCTCTCAGGAACAGAAACTCCGCCAGAAAGCGATGGAAGACAGCATCCGTATGGCTAAAACTGCAGAAGCAGTAAAACTGGCTGAAAATTCGGATGAGGAAAGTGCTAACGCAGAAAAGGCTAAGCAGGCTGAAGCAAAGGCTAAGGCAGAAGCTAAAGATAAAGCCGAAGAAAAGGCTGCTTCGAAAATAGCATCATCCCAGTATGATAAGGACGCTCGCGTACGCACGGGAGCTTACCGAATCATAGGAGTTGCCCAGACCGTTACGGTTGGCGCCGGTCAGACCCTCGAACAGATTAGTACCCGCTATTTAGGTTCCGGCATGGAATGCTACGTAGAAGCCCTGAATGGTACAAGCACCGTAAAAGCCGGACAGAAAATCAAGATTCCGAAACTGGAATTGAAAAAGAAAAAGAAGTAAAGTACTGAACAAACAAAAATCGCCCTGTAAGAGCAAATATAATTTTGCACTTACAGGGCGACATTGTTTTATGTTAACATTACTTGCCCAACACTTCATCAAGCAATGTGTAGAAAGCAGGATCCTCACCAACAATAGTCTTGATAATCTTACCGTTAGCATCAATCACAATCTTTGTAGGGAAACCCTGAACAGCATAGTCGCTGAGAACCTTGCTGTCCTTCGGATTGTAAACATGAATCCATGGCAACTGGTGCTTCTCAACAGCAGCCTTCCACTTACCCTCTGTATCATTACAATCTACACCAAGAATTTCAAACTTACCCTTGTACTTCTCGTAATACTCCTTCATCTTAGGCATTCCCTTGATGCACCATCCGCACCATGAACCCCAGAAATCGAGTACGACAATCTTGCCGCGAAGGCTGGAAAGCTTAAAATCATTTCCCTTAATATCCTTCAGCGTAAAGTCAGGAGCCTCAACACCGGCAGCCTGCACCTTCTTAGCCTTCTCCTCAGCCTCAGCACGCTTCTTAGCCATATCAATCATTGGCTGGTAGAAAGCCTTCATTCTGCCGTTCTTCACATTCTCAGAGAGCAAGCCCAGCAGTTTCTCCATCTTGCTGACATCATCAAACTGCTCGAAGATAGTAGCACAAGACTCATAATCAGGATGCTGTTTTACGAAATTGAAAATCTTATCGTCCTTTGCCTTTTGCAGGGCAGGAGCCTTCTGCTCATACTCTGCCATGATGGTCTGCTGGGTCTCACCATTCTTGATTCTCTGGTTCAGGGAAGCTTCGTAATCTCTCAACTCCTTATTAGCATTCTCCAGCAGAACATCTACTTCATGATACTGCTGATAGAACTTAGAACCCGAAATATCGAAGCGGGTCTTTGCATCGCCCTTAACTTCAGCCTTCTCGCCAGGAACACAAGGCAGGTTGAACATAAACTGACCTGCACCACGATAAGCTTCAGGTGAGAGGAAAACGTATCCGGCTGCCTTATCAAGGTTTGCAGAATAGGTAAACTTGCCATTCTTCACCAAAACCGTATCCATCTTAACATTTCTGCCCTTGTAAACAAGTACAGAATCGGAATTGAAATTCTTCAAATCCACCTTCAACTGGAAGTTGCTCTTCTGAGCCATCGCAACGGTTGATGCAAGCATCAGAGCCGCAGATAAAATCGCTGTTTTCATTTTCTTTTATTATATTTATTCTGATTACACCTTATTATATATAGGGAACGAAGAACGCCTGGTTCGTCGTCATCCTTATTCTTCATACTCGGTAGTATCCTCAATACCCGCCTCGGCCAAAGCCTCCTTGCGCTCTACGCAGGTTCCGCATTTGCCACAATGCTTCTCACCGCCCTTATAGCAGCTCCAGGTTTCAGCATAGTCAATGCCCAACTTCTTACCAATCTCAGCAATCTGCCCTTTGGTAATATTCGTATAAGGAGCCACCACGCGCACATCAACGAACGTTCCTGCTTCAGCAGCCTCATCAATCGCCTTGATAAACTCCGGACGGCAGTCTGGGTAAATCGTATGATCGCCACCATGGTTAGCGATGAAAACTTTCTTCAGATTATTACTCTCAGCAATGCCGATGGCAATGCTCAGCATGATTCCATTACGGAAAGGAACCACCGTACTCTTCATATTATCATCAGCATAATGACCTTCAGGAATCGCATCGGCACCTTCAAGAAGAGAACTCTTGAAATACTGATGCATGAAACCCAAATCTATCGTAATATGCTTGATTCCCAAACGCTCACAATGCATCTTGGCGAAAGGAATTTCACGCTCGTTATGATTACTTCCATAGTTAAAACTAATGCCGAGCGCAATCTCGTCTTTCTTATCGTAGAGCAGCGTGATGCTATCCATGCCACCGCTCACAATGATTACTGAATCCTTCATTTTACTTTGAATTTTGAAATTTGAAATGTATGATTACTTTTTACTTCACCCGAACAGGCAGCGGAATGCTTCTTCCACCTTCCTTACGGGATGAATTTCTATCTTATATTTCTTATGGTCGAAACCATGATTGTTGTATTTCGGGATGATAATGTGCTGGAATCCCAGTTTTTCAGCCTCAGCAATACGCTGCTCGATGCGGCTCACCGGACGGACTTCACCGCTCAGACCTACCTCGCCTGCCATACACCAGCCTTGCTCGATAGGCGTGTCAACATTACTGCTCAATACGGCTGCCAACACACTCAAGTCCATGGCAGGATCGGTGACTCTCAATCCACCGGCAATATTCAGGAACACATCCTTCTGCATCAGTTTGAACCCCACACGTTTCTCCAGAACCGCCAGGAGCATGTTCAAACGGCGCTGGTCAAAACCAGTTGCCGAACGTTGCGGAGTTCCATAGGCAGCTGTTGAAACCAAAGCCTGCGTCTCTACCAGGAACGGGCGGACACCCTCGATGGCTGCGCTGATGGCAACACCCGAAAGCCCGTCATGATCTTCAGTAAGCAGCAACTCTGAAGGATTGCTCACCTGTCGGAGTCCGCCTTGCATCATCTCGTAGATTCCCAACTCAGAAGTACTTCCGAATCGGTTTTTGATGCTTCTCAAAATGCGGTACATATAATGCTGGTCGCCCTCAAACTGAATTACCGTATCTACGATGTGCTCCAAAATCTTTGGTCCGGCAAGCGTTCCCTCCTTATTAATATGTCCTATCAGAATAACCGGAATGCCACTCGTCTTGGCAAAACGGAGCAGGGAGGCTGCACACTCGCGAACTTGGGAAACAGAACCTGGCGAGCTGTCTACTTCTTCCGTAGCAATAGTTTGGATAGAATCTATAACTATCAGCTGTGGAGCTACTTCCTGAATATGACTGAAGATTTTCTCCAACTGCGTTTCACAGAGAACCGTAATATGATCAAAGGCTCCTTCTGATGAAAGAGAAGCCGTTTCCAGTGTGTCAGCAGAAGAACCCTCTCTGAGCATCGCCTGTCCTTTAGCCAACCGGTCGGCACGGAGCTTGATTTGATGGGCACTTTCCTCTCCGCTCACATACAGAATGCGGCGGTCAGTCATGTTCAGAATAGTCTGCAAGGTGAGCGTACTCTTACCGATTCCCGGTTCACCGCCCAGGAGCGTAATGCTGCCAGGAACCATTCCGCCACCTAGCACACGGTTCAGCTCCTCGTCCCTCATATCAATGCGCGGTTCATCAATCGCAGAAATATCGCGAAGCTTCATCGGCGCAGCGTCATGCTCGCTGTGCTGCCCGCCAAACATCGTGGCAACTCCACCATGACGCATGGTCATTCCGGCATTCTTCGCAGCCTGCGATCCGGAATCAGCAGCAATACGAATTTCCTTAAATGTATTCCATTGTCCGCAGCTAGGACATTTGCCCATCCATTTGGCACTTTCCTGTCCGCAATTGCTGCACACAAAAGCAATCTTATCTTTCGCCATTTTATCTCATTTATATGTAATAACGTTTTAACTGCGCACAAAGGTACTATTTATTATCGAAAAATCCAAAAAAAAAGTAATTTGTTAAGAATATATTTCATTTCTCTCCATTTTGTTTAACAAATCAGGCAGAAGGAAGCGCAAAACACGAATTTTGCAAACCCGATATAGCAAACAGACGATTTCATCTACTAAAAATCATAAAAACCGCTACTATATTTTGCTGATTCAAATATAATTTGTATCTTTGCCTTCGGTTTTTGAAACCAGCAGAAAGGTTTAGAACAATAAATTAGTACATAAACTAAATAAATTTAGGTAAAATGAAAATTGAAGATTTTAACTTTGCCGGTCACAAGGCAATCGTGCGCGTTGACTTCAACGTGCCATTGGATGAAAATGGTAATGTAACAGACGACACTCGTATCCGCGGTGCCCTTCCTACATTGAAGAAGGTACTTGCAGACGGCGGTGCGCTCATCATGATGAGCCACATGGGTAAGCCAAAGGGCAAGGTTAAACCAGAGCTTTCTCTCTCTCAGATTGTTAAGAACGTATCAGACGCTCTCGGCGTAGACGTTAAGTTCGCTAAGGACTGCGGTAACGCTGATGCTGAAGCAGCTGCCTTGAAGCCAGGTGAGGCTCTCTTGCTCGAGAACCTCCGCTTCTATCCAGAAGAGGAAGGAAAGCCAGTTGGCGTTGAGAAGGGTACTCCAGAATTTGATGCTGCTAAGGCTGAGATGAAGGAGCGCCAGAAGAAGTTCGCTGCTAAGTTGGCTTCTTACGCTGACGTATATGTAATGGACGCATTCGGTACAGCTCACCGCAA
>ERZ773227.1961-NODE-1961-length-12173-cov-30.928784_pt1 | contig 12173 bp, 12 predicted proteins | sample MGYA00580525_ERZ773227 | MGnify/ENA primary metagenome ERZ773227 (study PRJEB29015, sample SAMEA2737782) | human gut metagenome | biome: human gut; feature: human-associated habitat; material: faeces | place: China | collected 2012 ... | reverse complement strand
AATGCCCAATTGATTCTCCATTAGCGTACATCTGCCTACATGATGCCTTCAATGTAGGTCTTGCATAATAAGAACTGACTATTGCGGGATTAAAGAACACCTTATATCCTGCTTTTCGAAGGCGAGAATTATACTCATTATCTTCTGCTCGCGGAAGATCCTCGCGCATACCACCAATCTTCTCAACAACAGAACGAGGAAAAGCCCCAAATGGGACAGAATCAACATAATCAGGCTTTAATCCAACACGAAATGCTGAACCTCCTATACCAAAACGAGAATAATTTAAAATCGCATTAGTTTTAGCCCATAAAGTATCATTAAATGGCAATATATTACAACGCCCACCAACATTACCTATTTGACTATCATTTTGCAGTCCATCAATACATTTTTCAATATAATCCATGCTATAAAGAGCATGAGCATCCAGACGAACAATATAAGGAGCATCCGAATTTTCCACTCCTATATTAAATGCAATAGACTGAATACGTCCTGGATTATGAATAAAACGAATGTTTGAGTATCTTTTCTGATACTTTTCAACTATACTCTTAGTTCGATCATTACTTCCACCATCTACAACCATTAAATCAATAGCCGTAAAAGGAAATGTTTGTCGGATAACACAATCAAGACATTGTGCAATAAACTTTTCTTCGTTAAGAGTTGGTATTACAATTGCAATCTTATACATTGTTACATCTTTTTTTATGAACAAAACGACATTACAGAATAACTATAAGTTTATCTTTTAGAATAATAACCGATAAAGGAATGATACAATGCTTTTAAAACACCAATACCATCAGATTTATATTCTTTACGCCGAAATATTGCCCAATATATAATATATATAAAACCTAAAATATCTCCTAAAAGACGCCTATCAGTCCAACCTTGGTTCTCAAAATATTTCTCGGTATATCCTTTAAACCACTGACTTTCTCCTTTGATAATAGTTGCTATACAATAAGGGTGATACATCATGACACATTTTTTTCTCAAACATGTTAATAACATTTTTGTTTCTTCACCAGGTCCATTACCTGTACCACTCCCCATCTTTTCATCAAACAAAATATCATTATCTTTTAAAGATTTATATTTGAAAGTAATTTGTTGAGAAGAAGTCTTTAAAATATCCAAAAAACCCAATTTCATCTCTTTATTAGGGTAATCTCTTGAATATTGTTTACATTTTATAGAGAAACAAATTATATCTGCTAGAGGATATTTCTTATATGCAGCTTTAACTACTTCACCATATCCATCAGACATAATCTCATCGTCATCACAAATTATACATAAATCGTATTCATCAGCATAACGCAATGCTAAATTACGACTTTTTGACAAACCTCTTTGAGTTGTACAAATATATTTTACTGCATGAATATTATTTTTTGTATCAGTATATTCAATCTCATTAAAAGAATCTTTATTACATTGATTTATGACAATCGCATCAGTTTGAATATTTGATCTAGTTAATATCTGACAATCATTTTCATGCATACATGAAATGAGTACAACGATTTTAAAATCACTATTTTTCATTTTTAATAATTATTCTTGATTTTGGCAACACACAAGTAGCATCGGCTGGAATATCTTGTACTACAACACAATTTGCACCAACTTTAGCATTATCACCTATAGTAACTCCATTAAGAATTTTACTACCTGCACCTAACATAACATTATCACCTATTTTTACCCCCCCTGTGCTATAGTGACCTGTTGATAGATTGTAACATTGCAACCTATTGATGCATCATGTCCCACTATTATAGAATTCATACCATGTGGCAGTATTGGAGGAGTTCCAAAGTGACTACCAGAATTGTAAGAGGTACCAAAGCTAGACATATGTTTAGCATCTACTTTTTTTACATATAAAAGATAACATATCTTTTTCAAGACATTCTTTTTATTTGGGTCAATAACATAAGACCTTCTTTTCCAATACTTTTCGTGATTATATCCAGTGAGGGAGACTATAATGAATTTAAAAAGCGTAAAAAAAGCACCTTTTCCTTCTTTAATGCCATAGTCTCCAATATATTGTTGAAGTTTTGAAACTAAATTCATCATCTATTTAATATTCAATAATTGTTTATAGAATTTTTCTACGGTATGATCAATACAATAGTTACTATTTATGTCAATTTTATCATTCAAAAAACTAACATCAGAAAAGTCATCAACAACTTTTCCTATCTTATATTTTTTTACTAATTTACTCAGTAAGCCTTTACTTGGTACATAGACTGGCTTATTAAATTGAGCAGCATATGCTATGGAACCACTACTCATATCAACTAAATTATATGGTAGCAATATCTTATCTGAAGAAAACACCAAATTTCCAATTTCCTCAAAAGACAAAAAATCATCCTTGACAATAATATGAACCTTATTTTTAAATTTTGAGATTTTTTTATAAAACTCATTTCTAATATCATTACCGACCACACCTGCAAAAATAAAAGTATATTTACTCAATTGGTCAGAATTTGATTTATCAATCATATCTAAAATTCTCATTGTACCCTTTCTGGATGACATAGCACCAGGATGCAAACAGACTATATTAGATTCTGGAATATCTAATTTTTTTCTAATATTATTTACCTTATCCAAACTAAATCCGACATATGGATCAACTAAAAATTTATATTTATCAGTATGCCATATTTTATTTAAAATATTAGCACTTGCAGAATCATTAAGAATATAAACACTATTGATACATTTACTGAAACTTAATACAAAGTATTTAAGAATATTCCCCAGTTTCGTCTTCCAAGAAGATTGTTTCCATGTATATAAATAGATTCGATAGATAATCCCAGAGACTTTAACTTTTTTATTAACAAAAAAAGGAATAAACGGCACAACATTCATCATCCAAATTAATATGAGCTCATCAGAATGCGTCTTTTTTAATAATCTTCTCAAATATATACAACTTTTTAAAGCTGTATATATGTCAGACTTTTTAAAAATATCTTGAACATCGAAATACTCAAAAGAAACATTATCTGCATCAGGCCAATTTAAAACACGTTTTTCACGCTTAAAATCTTCTGGCAATGCAAAAATGTACTGATTTTCAGAATCTGTAGATGCACCAATATAAAGATGATGGATATATTCTAAGTTATGCCCATCAAGTTGAAAGTCGAAAACAATTTTCTTACTCATAATATTAACTTATTTGTTTTTGTGTAATATAATCATTTCTAAATAATAAACCTATAGTTAAACCTGTCATGGGGCAAGTATATGTATAAATAAACATGGAAGCTTCAATTAAGTGCAAAAACAACATTATAGTTCCCACAACAAATAGAACACCGTAAAACTCGTTATTATAACGTTGAAATCTAAAAAAGACTTTAACTAGTTTTTTTAAATAACAAATTGCATATATATAAAAAAGAAGAATACCAAAAGTATAAGATAGCATAAGAGTCGGAACATCATTATAAATTCCGGTATTATCACGAGTTGTATTTTGGGATACATAACCATGCGGTATAATTAGTGAAGACGCTTCTGTAAATATATAATACTGATGATTGATTCGTCCCTTGTCAGAGCTCCTCAAATCATCATGCAAAGCTTGTTCTGAACGTTCAAAAATTCTATGATATGTGTAAGGATTCGCTTCTTTTACATAATCTTCAATTTGAGGTAATAAAAAATAAATGGGTATAGCCAAGAAACCAATTAATACTAGATAACTAAATTTCTTATACTTTATCGTTAATAAAGTAATAGATAATCCAATAGAGGATACCGAAACTAAGATTTGGCGACGTAATGCAGTCGTAAACGAAAGAACAACATTAATTGCAAACAATAATATTAACACAAAATAATTTCGCTCATATAACAATAAAAGTGAAAATGCGTAAGCAATAGCCAGCATATTTCCATAAACTACAGATTCATCAGAAGTATACATCATTGCTTGAAAATTCAATAATGAACTAACGACCCATCCAGCTAAACTTCCTATAGAAATAAGTAGCAGAAACAACAAGAAAGATTTATTTACAACAATATTTTTTCCTATCACATAGAATAATCCTACGCACAAAAAACTTCTTGCCGTGGAGCATATAGCAACAAAATCATATAAATCCCAAATCAAAGCCACTACTAAAAAAGCCCCCCATAAAATTATTACATATACAAAGTTCAAATAATTTTTAAAGACCAATCCAAACTTTGAATAATACTTATAGAGAATTGGGAAATATAAGACCTCAGGGATTACCATTGGAAAATGCAAGTAATCTTGGAACAAGTTACTTGCAAACGGACCAAAAAGGAAAAATCCCATAAATAAACACGCTAAAATTTTTAAAATTTTACGTACACGTTTCATAACTTTATTTCTTCAGAATATATTTTGTCATTTTTAAAGCTACAGATGGTAACAAAAAAGCAAGTAGCATTAAAGCTTTTGTTTTTAGTGGTATAACTGTAGCCTTCAGAATAACATTAATATTATTTCGAATTTCAGCAATAACAATATTCTTAATATTCAAATCACATCCATCTGTACGAAGACAAAAATAGCAAAATCTTATAAAGTAAGATTTGACATTACAATATTCAATACTAGAGTTATAAATATTACAAGAGCTCAGGTAATCTGCAATTTTTAAACAACTTAATGTTTTAAAATTAATTATGACATGAGTAGCACTATCTTGACGTTCACGATAATAATAGTATTTATTAGATAAAATAGCAATCTTACGAGCTTTAGATAGCAAAAGTGCACTTATTGTAAAATCCTCCCAAAACTGAATGTCTACAGGAAAACATATATCATTAAATAATTCTCTTTTAAATATTCCTAAACATAAAGAAGCATGAATTCTATCATCAAACTTAAGTAAATGTTCAAGAGCTTCTGTCCCCGAATAAAAAGAATTTGAAGAGTGAGTAAATTGGGCATTCAAAAAATCACAAGACTTAACAATATCTACAGACTGCTTATCGGCTATTTTAATCATATCTTCTAGCATATTTGACAAGATTGTATCATCGGAATCGATAAAAGAAACAAATTCTCCCTTTGCAATACCTAAAGCAACATTTCTAGCCTTTGTTACGCCTTCATTAAGCTTATGTATTACAATAAATCTATGATCAACTTTAGCATACTCATCACAAATTTCAGAAGATCCATCAGTACTTCCATCATCAATTAATATAACTTCAAAATCTTTAAAAGTCTGAAGTATTATACTATTAAGACAATCTCTCAAGTACTCAACTGTATTATAAACAGGAACAATAATACTAACTTTCATACTATAATTTAATTGATTTAAAGACATATCCATATTTAGACATAATTTTTAAGAATTTAGGTAGTATTAATAATGTTCGATCCTTATGTTCTTTACTAAAATGGAAAAGAATAATACTACCAGGTCTTGTTAACTTAACCATTTCATAAACATCATAATGATCACCTTTATCTTTACACCAATCTTCCGAATCAACATCCCACAAAACAATTTTAACAAATAAAGGAAGAATAAGACATCCCAAAATACTTAATGACATAAAAGGAGGCCTAAATAATCGAGTCTTGAATAGTCTTTTAAATAAGAGTACTTCTTTGATATACTTAATAGTGGAAACTTCATTTCCCTTTAAATGACTCATGGTATGTCCACCAATAGAATGCCCTCGATTAACTATCTCAACATATTGCGAATTATACTTCAAGACATTATTACCACAGCAAAAGAAAGTGGCTTTAGCATTATATTTATCTAATAAATCCAGAATATATTCTGTCACGATAGGCTCTGGTCCGTCATCGAAAGTTAAATATATGACTTTCTCATTATTGATAATATGAAATGCACAAAATAAACGCTGAAGATATTCTATTACGAATAACTGAAATTTCAAAAACATATTATTTAAATCATTTGTTCCATATCTTGATCAATATAACCCAAATATGGATTTATTATTTTTTTAGAACATGTAGAAAGAACAGGTAAAGTCTTTGACCTCATAAAGGTATAATTTGACTTTTGCAACGAAAAAACACCATCTATAATTATGTTTTTTAACTGATAGAAAGTGTCTATAAAATATACGATATCATTAATTGAAATCGACGAATCTGGCTTTACTATAAAATCTAAGACTTTAACACCCAAAACATTTCCATCATTAAAAGTAGTTTTAAAAGGTTCTGTAAAAGAAGCATAACCATAAACTAAATTATTAAATGATATTTCAAACAAATGATACTTCAAATTTGGATTGTTCAGATATTTCCAGTCTATAAAGTCAGAACCACGCTCTACATAAAAATCAAAATTATTATCTTTTAACAACATACACATTTTATCAATAACATTTTGAGAAAAGTTAATTTCATGAAACTGAAACTGGAACTTTCTTCTAAAAGTATTTATCTTAGTATAAAAATGTTTCAAAGGAAATTGGAAGTGACAATCAATTTTGAAAAACTTTCTTATTACCCTATCTACATAAACGCCAAAAAGCTTTGAAGTAGGATAATAACAAAAGGAAACATCAAAGAGTCTTACACCTCCACATTTTTTCTTTATAATACCATTGACTGTAGAATACCAAGCAGATGTAAAATTACAACAGTCTTCATGGAGTTTTTTCTGTAATTGTTTTCCTATACCAAGACCTCTAGCTTCACTTAGAACAAACGTGTCTACTCCCCAATGAATTTTTAAAACGTCATTAGAGATAATAGCCTTTACTCCATAAGCACAAGCTTGTCCCACATAATTACCATCAACCTCTGCAACCACCATAATAAAATCATGAAGACTATTATACCATGGTATGCGTTCACAAAAACGTTGATGTCCTTTTTGGGGACCATAAAACTTGACATACATATCAAGTATTCGTTCTTTTTCTACTTTAAAATCCGAAATGAACTTCAATTTTACTTCTTGCATAATTTTGATTTTAAGAAAGTCAATGATTTCATTTTATTAATTTCTAAAATGGAATTTACAAAATCCCAATTAATTTTAGAATGAAAGTTATAATTATCTTCATTATACATCCGATCTTCTAATCCGAATATTTTCAACAAAGAATTAAATCTAGTATTTCCACGTTCTGAATTTGATATAACAGTAAAAGGTTTATTAAATATAATTGAAAAAACTGAGCCATGAAAACTATCACACACAACATAATCACATTCGTTAAACCCAGCAATCCACTCATCAATTGGTCTAAATGCTGCCCTCGGCAATTCAAGTTCACTCTTCAAAGAGTTCATCTTTGCATCAGGCATAAAATAGATTACAGTCAAACCTTTTTCTTTGGCTATCGAATCAATGATATTTCTCTTCTCTCTGTTATCATCCAGCAAATAAGCAAAAAGGAATTTTCCCCAATAATAAGCATCCCTATTTAATAATCTTTTATAATCTGATTTAGAAAGTAATAAAGTAGGATCTAGGACTAATTCTGCCTCTATGCCAAAGTGAGATTTGCATAATCCTACAGCAGAAGCTTCCCTAACAGATACCCCATCAAAGCTTTTTACTAGAGTTTTACAACGTTCCGTTTCTTCTGCAGAATATTCCCAAGTATCTACACCAAAAGAAGCTGCATATGAAATTCTTTTCAAACTCATCTGCTTCGTAAATCCTAAGTAACATATGTCTAAAGAGTCATTATATCTAGGACGCCAAACTTGATCACTACCAACGATAATTGCATCTAAATTATTTTTAATTACGAAATAAGCAAATTCTTTTTCAGATAAAACCTGAATGGTTATTTTTTCATCTACAAATTTTTGAGTGTTATGATATATATAAATAATATTTTTATCAGACAAGAACAAAAAAGCGTCTTTTCCACAAAGACAAAGCATTTTATAAAGTGCATAATGAGCAAGCCAACGAACAAAAGACACTTTCGGCCTAGCAAGCATCATCGTAACAGGTTCATGCCCCATATCTTTGAGTACTTTTTGCAATGCATAATTTTGCATTGTTCCACCATAGTTACGCCCAATACGTTGAGTAATAATTCCTATTTTCATAATCTACCATTTAAACAACCATAATAATTTACATAAATAATGAATTAGCACATCCTTTTTCGATTTAACAGGCAAATATGAAAACATTAACAATTTCACTTTGCTAGTTTTTTTAACCCGTCTAAAAAAACTATCTGAATCCAAATTAGCGGATGAACTTTTTTCTATAGCAGGATTGAATTTTAGAGCATCATTATAATTAATACCACAATAATCCGCATCGATTCGAGTAAATAATTCAACTCCTTTCTGGGTATATAACAATACCAAACTAACTCCTTTGTTGTCATCAAAATGTGAACAAAAATCCCATACGCCCCAACAATCACCTAACAAAATATCAGCCCCACTTTTGCCCTTTTTAAAAGGGCAAACCGAACAAGAGGGGCGAGTTGTTAAACTTGATGTAAGTCCAGTCATATACGTCCCGCAAGAAGGTTCTAAATATTTAGAATCATCATCAAATACAATCTTTATATTATATCCATAATTGGTCCATCCTCTATCTTTATTTCTAAAATTTACAGAAACGACCTGTTTGGATGCCGAGACTCCCTTTAAATATTTTTTCCAAACTAAAGGACTTGGAACGCCATGACAAAGAATTTCCACAGAAATAAGATTCAAATAATCACGACGTAGATATTTTTTTAAACCAGCAATTTGACAAGAAGTCCCACTGAATAAAACCATCCTACCATTATTTAAATTTTCACGCACATCTATGTAAATCTTTCCAATGTCGCTCTGAAGATATTTAGATCCTCGAAAAAGCACGAGCTCTTCAAGAGTTTCAGCAGAAGCATGAACAACATTCCAATCCTTATCAAACCTCGCACCATATACAATTCCCCCATCAAGTATAATTCTCTTAGCTAAAGAACTAAAAATTCCTCCTGAAGAGGAATTAATCCTTACCTTTTCATTGGAATTCTTTGCTGCATAGGTTAGAAGCGGAAACCTTTCATTCGAAGAATAAAAGAATGGACATACTTTTTCACATAAATGACAATCAATGCATCTAGAAAAATCAACTGATGGATATAAAAAACCATTAGAATCTTCATCCATAGCAATACACTGTCTTGGACATATGTTATAGCATGCAGAACATCCAGAACATTTTTTTTTATCTATTATATTTATCATTTAAATACATATTTTAAAATATAATTCCACAAACACTTTCTTATTTGATCATAAACAACGGCAAACATAAATATTGCAATAAGAAAAGCCCAAACATATAAAACAACAAATCCTCCTTTATACGTATAATATATAAACTTAATACAAGGTGAAAATATCGGAGTAAGAACATTAGGATTACAATGTATCAAATATACTGCAAAAGAAGAAGAAGCCACCCAATTAACCCATTTGTTTTGAAACTTGAATTTTAAAAATAATAGTAAAACTAACACCGCAGTACATATGACCAAAGGATTAATATAACTAATATTACCTATTAATGGTATACCATAACCACCTGATATTAATGGAAAATATTGAAAGAGAGTTAGAAGCATAACCAACGCTATCCATATAAAAAACAACGTGTACTTCTTAACAGAAGCAAGAAGAATATTGTATTTTTTCAAATACCCAGCTAATAAATACAATGCAATAAATGATAGAGTTGAATAACCTCTAGCAAACATTTCAACAGCACCATAATGACCAAAAACGGTCTGAAAAACAAAAAATGCCAACAGTACCATTGTATACGTATGCCTATCAGCATATGTTATGAATGTATTCAAAACAGGGGATAATATATATAAACAACAATAGGCTTTAATAAACCAGTTTGCCTTTGTAAAATAAAAGCACTGAGCTAAGCCATAAAAACTAATTCTTAAATTGCCAAACACCAAACACACAAAATATAAACTAATAGAATAAAAAAAACATTGAACTAAAAAGTTACTAATGGATTTAAGTGATGGATGAATTCCAAAATAGCCAGAAATTAACACAAAAATGTCGACTCCAACAATTGAAAATGATTGGAAAAACACCCGCATAAAACTATTTCCATTTAAATCTAATTCAGGAACTCCTAACGTAAAGTAGTCGGCATGAAGAATCATAATCATAAACATTGAAAATATACGAAGTAATTCTACATTAGAGACTCTGCCCCCCCATTTTGATTTATGAATCTCACTCTATCTTTAGGATATAAAAAGCTCCATATGCCAGTCTTAAGACTAGCTTTTATTTTTCTATTACTAATATAATTCATAATAATATTATATTAAAATCTACCATATATATAGCAAATTAACGCCAATTATTAAAATACTTCTTTATAGTACATACTAAATTATCTATCTTGCATAACACAAAATGCCTCTCAGTTTTAGTCAATCCTACAAAAAATGAAACCAGACTAGCGAACGCACAAGAAAATATTATTGTAAAAAAAGCACATCCAATAGAGGTACCTGTATATAATTTAACTAATGCTGATGGCAGAACAGATATAAAGCATACCAACAAACATCTGAAAACGACATCTTTAAGATAATAACCAATTGACAAACCTACTAATTTCTTAATAAGATATAGTCGAACACAAAAAGCTATGCACCCCATAAATAGATGAACAAAGAATACAGAATTAGGATTACCACCTAAAAGAAGAATAACGTATGAAATAGGTACTATCAATAGTAAAATTCCACCGACAACAGATTGGTATGTTTTAACTTTACCTGTAGCTGCAGCAGAAGTCATCATTGGATTTGAGACAGCATCAATAATTCCTATTAATATTAAAATTCTAACAAAACTTACAGTCCATTTAGGAACTACCCCTAACCAAACATTTAATATCTGCTGAGTTTCCAACAAAATAGGAAGAGATATTACTAACAGGAGAAAGAAAGTAAATCTTGAACTCCTACAAATTAACATATGCATAGAAGTCAAATCACCAGAGGCGTAAGTTTTGGTAATTTGTGGATTTAAAGCCATTTGAAAACTAACAGAAAATTGCTTAATTGCTCCATCAACTTGGTTAGCAACACCTTTAGCTGCATTAATGACAGGTCCGAAGAATATATTTAACAATATACTCAAACCTTGATTAAATAATACAGAAGCTAAACTTCCATATATGTTCCAACCTGCAAAGGAAAACATCTCTTTAAAAAGTTTTCTTTCAAAAATTACTTTACAACGAGACTCATAGAAGTTTTTTCTACAATATAATACATACGCTGAAGTAACTATCATCTGAACTACCAACAACAACATTCCATAAAGCATAAGTTTATCAATTGCAATTACTTGGAGAACATATACAATAATGAGTTTAAGTACAACTTCGACAATAGATATATAAGCAAAAGCTGACATTTTTTCATGCGCAATAATATCAGAATTATATGGCACACTCATAACACCTATTATTGCTGAAATAACAGCACTTTGAAACACCCAAAAAGCAGAGACTAATCTTTCTGTCGGGATGACCAATTTATTAAACAGAAACCAGCATCCGAAAGATTCCAAGAGCATCAGGATTATTATTGCAATCAATATATGTGATAAAACACACGTTGAAAAAACAGAACTGAGTTTATCGTATTCCTCCTTACCTAAGGAAAATGATATATAACGCTGAGTTGTAGTAGCCATCGTGCTATTCAAAAAGCCGAACATTGTTACAATACCACCAACCACATTAAAAATGCCATAATCTTCTACTCCTAGAGTCTTCAAAACAACTCGACTTGTATATAGAGTTATCACAAGAATAAACAACATTCTAAAATACAAAAATAATGTATTTTTTGCGATACGACTATTATTGGAATGATTCATTTTTGCAGCAAACTTTAATACCTAAAATAAACATTAATAGATAAAGACTAATAATTAATAAGCTTTTACGTATTACACGAAAAGAAAGACAATTTGTTTTATAAATATTCTCCAAAATCTGTCAATCTCATATCGCCCTTCTTCAGGAAGGTATCGTGCATGGCGAGGGCGGCACGCATGCTCTGTGGCTCGTGTCCCTTCTCTGCAAACTTCAGATACTCACGGAGCATAGGGC
>ERZ773227.1959-NODE-1959-length-12184-cov-3.494517_pt1 | contig 12184 bp, 16 predicted proteins | sample MGYA00580525_ERZ773227 | MGnify/ENA primary metagenome ERZ773227 (study PRJEB29015, sample SAMEA2737782) | human gut metagenome | biome: human gut; feature: human-associated habitat; material: faeces | place: China | collected 2012 ... | reverse complement strand
AGACGGCAAGGCCCTGTTTAACGATCTGCTGAAGAACAGCGCCTACGCATTCGAGGACCAGACGCCGCCTCCGCCTCCCTATGCCGGAGGCACAGGCTCCGCTTCCGCTGCGGCGGACGACGCTGCCATGCGCGCGGCCATGGGCCTGCCCGCAGAGAAGAAATAACGTTGAGAAAGAGAGGAAAAAACAATGGCCAATCTCATTGAACTCGCAAAATCCTACGTCCCCATGCTGGACGAAGTGTACAAGCTGGCGTCCTGTACGTCCGACCTGGACGGCGCGCCGGAGCTCGCGCGCCAGGGCGCCAACGCCAACGAGCTCATCATCCCCATGCTGGAGATGGACGGCCTGGCCGATTACGACCGCAACGGCGGATACGTGGCTGGCGACGTCAAGATGGAGAACCGGACCGTGCAGTGCAATTTCGACCGCGGCCGTATGTTCACCGTGGATACGATGGACAATGCCGAGACCGCGGGCCTCGCTTTTGGCCGCCTGGCCGCGGAGTTCATCCGCACGAAGGTCGTGCCGGAGCTGGACGCCTTCCGCTTCGCCTGCTATGCTGGCAAGCCCGGCATCAGTTCCGCGGAGGCCACGCTCTCCAGCGGCGCGGACGTGATCGCGGCCATCAGCGCCGCCGTGACCGAGATGGACGAAAATGAGGTGCCGTCCGACCAGCGCCACCTGCGCATCACCTCCACGCTGCTGCGCGCCATCAAAGACATGGACAGCTACAAATCCAGAGAAGTTCTGGAGAGCTTTGCGTCCGTCAAGCCTGTGCCCCAGCGCCGATTCTACACCGCCATCGAGCAGTTGAGCGGTAAAGACGGCGAAAAGGCCGGCGGCTTCCGGAAGTACGGCAAGCACTACGTCAAGTGCGCGCAGGGCGATACCGGCGCTCTGGAGGTCATCCTGGATTCCGGCAGTGTGTCCGGCGCACAGATCAAGGCAGCCGATGTCACGCCCGTTGCCGATCCTGCATACAAGCCCGCCGCCGGCGACTATGTCAAGGCTGTGGCCGGCGCGGAGATCAACTTCATGATTCTCCATACTCCGGCGCTTATCCAGTTCCAGAAGCATGTGGCGCCGAAGATCATTTCCCCGGAGCAGAACCAGACCGACGCCTGGAAGTACGGGTACCGCAACGTCGGCATCGCGGACGTCTACGCAAATAAACTCGCCGGTGTGTTCTGCCATCATAAGGCCGCCGGCGTCTGAGAAAGGAGACCATCATGGGCAAATTGATCGGTAAAACATACGCAGCCCCGGCCCCTGCGGCCGTGGCGCCCGCTGCGGCTGTGCAGCCGTCCGCTGTGTTCGCCTGCCCGCACTGCGGCAAGGAGTACAAAACGGAAAAGGGCCTGGCGGACCATATCGCCAAAGAACACGCCGACGCACCGGTGCCGGGCGAGGAATAACGGAGGGAGGCGGCCGGTATGGTCTATGCGAACTGGGATTTCTACAACCGGACGTGGCATGGAAGCATGACTGCCCAGGAGTTCGAGCGCTGGAGCTCCCGGTCAAGCCTGGAGATCGACCGGGCCACACAGGGCCGTGCCGCAGCCGCGCCGGAGTCCATGCGGGACGCGCTGGCGCAGTGCTGCTGCGAGCTGGCCGAGGTCATGCAGCGGCAGGACAGCACCGCACAGGCAACACAGGGCGGAACCGTAGCCGGCGAAAGCGTGGATGGGTACAGCGTGACCTATCGCGGCAGCACAGAGAACAGCAGCCTTCAGGACGCGGCGGACGCCGCCCGGCTGCACATCTGCCGCAAATACCTGTGCCGGCCCGTCAATCTCCTGTATACGGGGGTGCAGCCGTGAACGGCGTTAAAAACGCAGACTGTACCCTGTTCCACAAAGCGTGGGACGAAGCTGCGCGGCGGGACGTCTGGAGCTGTACGCAGTTTCCGGGTGTGAGCTGGTACTCGAAAAAAGGCGCTCAGCCCGGTACGGCCGGAGAGACCGCCAGCGATACGCTTGTAGTGCGCATCTTTACACAGGACGCCATCGCTGTGGATGTGGGCGACATGATCGCCCCAGGCCTTGTGTCCGCTGCAGTCACGAGCTCCGCGGATGTGCTGAAGCAGTTCCCGGACAGCTTTAAGGTCCTGCGCATCCGGGATAACCGGCGCGGCAGCCCGCGGATGCAGCACTGGCGGATCGAGGGCGAATGACATGGCGCTGCTGACCATCACCACGCCGCGCGGCAGTGTTACGCAGATCAAAAACGGGAACGGCGCCGTCACCGCACGGCTGCAATGGGACCCGGCATTCGGGGCTCGGCACACCCAGAGCTTTCTCCGTACACAGGCCTTTATCGACTCTGAAGTCCTCCGCCTCATGTCCCCATATACTCCGCTCCAGACTTCCATGCTCATTAAGAGCGCCACGCTTGGTACTGTTATCGGCTCGGGTAAGATCAAGCAGATCGCACCCTATGCCGCCTGGCAGTATTACCGTACAGATATCACACGCAAATACGACCCGCGCCGTGGTGCGTACTGGTTCGAGCGCATGAAAACTGACCACCGGACCTACATCCTCAAGGGCGCGGCTGAGAAAGCAGGTGCGAAATACAATGAATGAGACCATCATCGGGGCGCTGCAGGAATACCTGGACCAGTGCCCGCTGCTGGAGGGGCGGAGGCTGAATGTGGACTATCTCACGCGCAGGCCGCTGACCTACATGATCAGCCCGTCCCCTGTGGACAGCCTGGTCAGGCAGTACCACGGCGGCAGCGCCATGCGCCAGTTCGTGTTCGTACTGGCCAGCAGCAACCTCTACGGCGAGGATGTCCTGACCAATATTTCAAACAGCGGCTTTTTCGAGCGTCTGGAGGACTGGATGCGCGTGCAGACAAAACGCCGCGCCCTGCCGCAGCTGCCGGGCAGCCGCATGGCGCAGAAGCTCGAAGCCATATCCACAGGGTACCTGTACAACGCAACAGCAACTGAGGCACACTACCAGATCCAGTGCCGCCTCACATATTACCAGAAGGGAGAACGCTAACCTATGAAACTTTCGGAACTCATGGCAGGCATCACGCCTGCACCCGAGTATGAAGGGCCTGTGTCAGCAGATGACTATGTGCTTGCCATCGGCCTTTCCGGCTCGGAGACCGGTCCGGGCGACTATCTCGTCGCACAGGAGGGCATCACGGAGCATTCCGGCGCGCTGAGCGCCGTGACCAACGACGTCACATACATCCGCAGCGGCCCGCAGAACGTCAAGACCGGCACCACCCGCACCATCAACCTTACGGGCGACCGGTACGCGGGTGATGCGTTCCAGGATGCGCTGCTGGCACACAAAATCAAGTACGGCACCGGGAAGACCGTGATCAAACCGTATGTGTATTTCTGTATGCTGACCGGCAAGGGCGAACAGGGCCTCATCTCCATCGTCATCGACGAAGACCCGTCCGGCGCTGCAGGCAGCAACGCGGGTATCAAGGCCACGCTGACCGCCAAAGGCACGCCCACAGAATATACTTACTCTTCCAGCGAGTCCCCTTGACAGGGGGCTCCGGCGGCAGCGCCCCTGCTGAAATACTCAGTGGGGACGCTGCTGCTGCCGCGCTGAGCATGGAAGAAAACACCGGTGCGGATATGCCGGAGCCCCCGGCAACTGTGGATCGGGAGGAAAACGAAAATGATGAAATTACGTGATCTTGAGTTTGATTTTGATATCTCCTGTCCGGAGGACCTGGAACGGTATCTCCGGTGCAGTGAAGACATGACGCAAAAAGCAGCGTCCGCACCTCCCATGCCTGCGGATGTGACGAGCATGGATGGCCTTGCGGCGTATAAGGAATGGATGACAGCCTATGTCAAGCTGCTCACGGACTGGATCGACGGCATATTCGGCGACGGCGCCTGCAACAAACTGCTCGGTCCCAAGACCAGCTTGTCCGCGGTACTTTCGCTGTGCGATGAGATCGGCGAAGCTGCTGTACAGCAAGGCAATGCTGTCGGCCTGCAGATTCGGAAATATACGCCGAACCGCGCCACACGCAGGAAGGCGGACGGAAAGAAATGAATATCCTGCTGGACGGCGGCCTGCCGGAGGAAATCGGCGGGTATCCCATCTATCCGGATTTTCGGAATATGATCCAGTTCGAGCGGGCGCTGGCAGATGAAAAGCTGCCGGACGCAGCCAAGGTCTACGCCGGGTTTCAGCTCCTGTTCGAGAAGATCCCTCCGGATTTTGACGACGCTGTTCAAAAGCTGTTCTGGTTCTACTGCGGCGGAGCCGATGAGACGGAGGCAGAAAAACGCAAACGCGAGGCCACGGTGCATGCGCCGCGGGCCTATGATTTCGATAAGGATGCGGCGCTGATCTATTCGGCGTTCCGCACGGCATACAACATCGACCTTGCCACGGTCGATTTTCTACACTGGTGGGAGTTTCGCGCCCTGCTATTTTCACTGCCGGACACAACGCCCATGGGCAAGATCATCTATTACCGCACGGTGGATATCTCAGAGATCAAGGACCGTGCGATGAAAAAAGCCGTGCAGAAGCAAAAAGACCATTGGAAGCTCGAACCTCTGATCGCGGCGAAAAAGCGCAGCCCCAGGGCGATGGAGCGGGATATGAAGGAACGGATGCGGCGGCGCTCTGAACAAATACACCGCGAAATGGAAGAGGCACGCAGGAAGGAAGCGAACTGACAGATGGCATATGACGGCACACTGGTTTTTGATACCGAACTGGACGCTAACGGTTTTCAGACCGGGGCTAACAAACTCAACAACCTTGTATCCGGCCTGGGGATCTTCAAACTCCTGGAAAAAGGGTTCCAGATGGTCGCCAATTCGGTAGACAAGGCCATGGGCCGTATCGACACCATGGAGCAGTTCTCCCGCGTTATGACGACCATGACCGGCGACGTTTCCGCCACGAATGAGGCGCTGGCGGAGACCACGGAGATCGTGTCCGGCACGGCCTACGGACTTGACTATGCGGCGCGGGCCGTTCAAAATTTCACGTCGCGTGGTATGGAGATATCCAAATCGACCGAGACCGTGCGGGCCTGGGGCGATGCCGTGGCGTTCTACGGCGACGGCTCCAACGCCGCTTTCGGCTCCGTCACGGACGCGCTCAGTAAGATGCAGACGAAGGGCAACGTCACCATGGAGCACATGGAGATGCTGCTGAACGCCGGCATCCCGGCCATCGAGATGTATGCGGACGCCATCGGCGTCACCGCTTCGGATGTTACGCAGATCATGAGCGACGGCGAGCTCTCGGCCATGGACTTCATCAACACGATGAACCTGGCCATGACCACCGGTACATCCCGGTTCCCGTCCCTGTCCGGTGCAGCCAAAGAGGCCGGCGCAAGCTGGGGCGCCACTTTCGATAATATGGGCGCTGCGATTACGCGCGGCGTCCAGTCCATTATCCTGTCTATTGATGATACGCAGGAGGCACTGAACAGGCCCACGATGCGCGACGCCATCAAAACCTTCGGCAGCCTGTTTGAAAAAGCTCTGAAGGCGGTGGCCGCAGTGCTTCCGCCGGTCATTGAAAATGTGGACATCCTTGCCATCTCCGTGGCCGGCCTCATGCTTGCCTATGGAAGCAACAAAGTCATGCAGGCGTTTACCCGCCAGCAGGAACTTGCCGCGGCAGCTGCTACAGCTGCAGATATGGCGAACAAACTGCTCATACCTACGCTGGATAAGAAAGCGCTGGCGGAAGCGCGGGCGGCTGCCATAGCGAAATTGGGTAAAACCGCCACGGAAGAACAGATCGTGGCAGAGATGGCCAGCACCGGCGTTATCACCGCAAAGACCTTTGCACTCGGCGGCATGTCCGCCGGGCTGTCCCTTTCCACGGTTGCATCCACTCTGCTCACGGCCGCGACTACGGCGCTGAGTGCAGCCATCAAGGCCCTGTTGGGTCCTGTGGGACTTGTGATCGCCGCCGCGGCTCTGCTGGTCACGGGCATCGCTGCCCTCATCAAATGGCTGACCCGTGACACCGAGGCGTTCAAGCAGCAGTCGGAAGCTGTGGAGGAGCTGGCCAGTGCGCAGGAAAATCTGCAGCAGTCCACCGATTCCAGCGCCAAAAGCCACCAGGACAATGTGAAGTCCCTCAAGGCTGAAGCGGATGCATCCAAAAAACTGGCTGCGCAGATCACAGAGCTGTCGCACAAAGAAAATAAATCCGCGGCTGACAAGGCCCTTCTGAAGTCCTATGTGGAGCAGCTTAATGCGGAATATGACGGGCTAAACCTTTCCTACAGTGAAGAGGGCGACTATCTCAACCTCAACACAGAACAGATGAACGAGTACATTGACGCCAAGATGGCGTTGGACGAAAGCAATGCGCTCATTACCCGGCAAAATGAGCTGTACCAGGAAGAGGCTACCCTCAAACAGAATCTGCAGGAGCTGGATGAAAAACAGGCGGAGCTGGATGCTCAGCTTGCGGATAAGGCGCTCAAGCAGAGCGAGTACAACGAGCTCATGGAACAGCTCAATGCTACCCGCGAGGCATATATCCTTCAGGAAGAAGATATTGCGGCCCGAAAGTCCGAGGTGGAGGCGCAGATTGCCCAGACCGATACGGCTGCCGCTCAGAGCATCATCGACAATGCCGAAGCCGTGGCCGCTGCCCAGGAGGCGGAGATGGAGCGGCGCTCCAACGCGCTCCAGTCCTACACGGACGCTGCCACCAACATGTTCGACAAGATCGAGACGAAGAGTGAGGTCAGCGTTTCCCAGATGATCGCCAACCTGCGGCACAATCAGGAAGCCCTGCAGCAATGGTCCGAAAATCTGGTCACACTTGCGGAGCGCGGTCTTGACCAGGGCCTGCTCCAGCAGCTGCGCGACGCCGGCCCCGAATCGGCTGCCACTGTGGCGGAGCTGGTCAGGGCTTCCGATGCGCAGCTCAGTGAGTTGAGCGAGGTTTTTGCCAATGGGTCTGAAGCTGCCACAAAAGCCCTCATGACGGAGCTGGGGCTGCCGGAGGTCACGAACTCCGGCTCGGATATGGTGGACGACATCGCGGCGGGCGTGGATAAGAACCAGGCGCTGGAGGACGCCACCCTGCAGCTCATCCAGGACACAAAGACAGCCGCGGAGAATCAGGTCAAGGCTTCGAATTTCCCGTCCATCGGCCAGCAGATGATCAACGGTATCATTTCCGGTATCAACGCCGGGACGTCCGGGCTTGTGAGCGCCATGGCTGACGCTGCGGCCGCTGCCTACAATGCCGCAAAACGGAAGCTGGATATCCGTTCTCCGTCCCATCTGTTTGAGAACATGATCGGCCTTATGACCATGAAAGGCTGGACAAAGGGCGTCAAGAAGGGCGAAGGCGGGCTCGTGGGTCAGATGAAGCATTCCGTCCAGGCTGCCATTGAGGCAGCCGGCGGTATCCTGTCGTTCGGCGCAAAGGCGTCTCAGGCTGTAGCCATGCTCCGCCAGGGCGTCATGATGAACAACCTGCAGCTTGCCACGGCCGGTGCGGCAGCGTCCGGCATGTCCGTCACCAATATTGGCGGCGCATCCAGCAGGACCTTTGTACAGAATATTTACAGCCATGACGCGCTCAGCCCGGCTGAGATGAGCACCGAAGCCGTGGCAGCGATGGAAAGAGATGAATGGAGGCTTCCGTAAATGCTCACCTTTGAATATATCACGGCGAACAACGCTGTTTCCTTCAGCGAAGACAGTGATTTCTGGATTACGGGCATCGACGGCCTTTCCTCCAACGAGATCAACATCTCCGAGACGCAGGGCGTAAACCAGATCGGTTCCACCCGCTCGTCCCAGTCGGTACGGCCCAGGGACCTCACGGTCACGGGCGTATTGTTTGGAAACCTGAAAGAAAACAGGCGGACGCTGCTGTCCTGCGTGAGTCCAATGATCCCGGCACGTTTCTTCATCCACGAGGACGGCGAGAGCTGGTACTTGGAAGGTACGCCGAAACGCACGCCTGTCATGGAGGAGACCGCTGAGATACAGCAGTTCCAATTCATCCTTCACTGTCCGTACCCCTACTGGCGGACGGCGGATGACGCCAACACGCTCCTCGCCGGTGTCAAGGCGTTGTTCAGATTTCCGTTTTACACCGGTGGGAAATGGTACATTTCAAAGTATGAGGCGAGCGCTTTCAAGCGCGTACTGAATGATGGTGACGTCGCCATCGACCTCACGGTCGAGCTGAAGGCCATGGCCCAGGTACAGGCCCCCGAGGTACTGCTGGTGGAGACCGGCTCGATGTTACGCATCACAAAGACTCTTCAGGCAGGAGAAAGCTTTACCATTTCCACCGTCTACGGCAGCAAGCGTGTGATCTACCGCCATGCGGACGGCGTGGAGGAAAATGGGTTCCGCTACCTGTCGCCGGACAGCGACATGAATATGCAGCTGCAGCCCGGCGTCAACACATTCCGATACGATGCGGCGGACAACCGGGAAGGGCTGCGCGTCAGTGTTTTGGCGCCCAGGGGGGTGAGGGCTGGTGTATAGCCTGTATGTGTACGATGAAGACCTCCTGCGCCAGGGCGTAGTGGAGGATATTGACTCTCTGCAGTGGCTGTCCCTGTATGCCGCAGCGGGCGAAGTTAAGCTCGTGTGTGCGGCCACAGACAAGAATCTGGACCTGCTCCGGCGTGGACGCAGGCTCTGGTGCACAGAACAGCCCGAAAGTGCTGTGATCGCCCAGATCGAAATATCCGACACGGGTGAAAAGGCCACCATGACCGTGCGGGCGCCACTTTCCACAAACCGCTGGGCGAGACGTGTGGCCATGTGGACAACGCTTGTAAAGAACGTTGAAACAGCTATGTACAAGCTTGTAAACGATAACCGGCGCGGGCTGCCGGGCGCTTCGGCCAAACCGATGGGGCTCACGCCCGTCACCGACAGCCAGACGTCCTGGGGCAGCGTGCTGGAATCTCTGGAAGAATTGGCTGAAGCCCATGGCCTGGGATTCCGCGAGACCTTTGACCCTGCTACCGGCGTGGAGATGTTCTGCGTATACCAGGGCACAGATCGGAGCAGCGAGGGCTCCGACGCCTTTGTCGGGTATCTTGGCGACGACATCGGAAACCTCGCTGACATCCGCATCGTGGATTCGGATGCCAACTGGAAGAATGTGGCGGTGGTCGGCGGGCAGGATCAGGGCGCGGACCGCAAGGTCGTGACCGTAGCCCTGGGCAGCTGGGCCGGCGATGAGCGCCGGGAGTTATGGGTGGATGCAAAGGACATTTCCACCTCGTATCAAGTCGCCACGCCGACCGGAGAAGTGGATGAGGACGGAAACCCTGAATATTCGTACACCAAACACACCTACACAGACGCTGAGTACGAGGCGCTGCTCCGGGTGCGGGGCCTTGAAAAACTTGCTGAGAAGATAAAGAAGCTGGAGGTTACGGCAGACGCCGGGCAGGATCTCATGTACTACGGCCAGGATTACTTTCTCGGGGACGTCCTCCCGTTAAAACTCACCCGGTACGGTCTCCGGCTCGCGGCACGGCTGACCGGTGTGCGCACGATCTATGAGGCGTCGGGCCGTAATGTTGTGCTGCAGCTCGGGGATATCTCTATTTTACAGGAGGTCTAACGATGTTACAATGCTTTCCTCTCGATAATACAGGATATGAAGCGGACGCACTGGGGGCGTGGTTTGCAACCCGCACGCGCGGCGTGCTCTCCGGCGACGACAACTTTGCTGTGACGGCTTCAGGGACCGGGATGTCTGTCACTTTGCACCCCGGTTACAGCTGGCTTCTGCGCAATAAGCGTTGGGGAACCGCTGTATGGGCGGAAGAACCGGAGACTTTTACACTGGACCCCGCAGACGGGACGCTGTCACGCATCGACGTTGTCGTCCTTCGTCTGGACAAGGACAACAACGCCCCGCAGACACTCCTGCGCAAGGGGGCGTTTTCCAATGCACCCACATTCACAGCGCCCGTGCGGGACACACATGCTGATGAGATCTACGTGGCGTCTATCCTTGTACAGCCCGGCGCAGTGAAGATCCTGCAGGCTGACATTACGGACCTGCGCATGGATGAGAACGTCTGCGGCGTTATGCGCGACGGGATCACGGGTATCCCCACTGCGCAGCTGCAGGAGCAGGCGCAGCAACTCATCGAGCAGCTGCGCACGGAACTTCAGGGCGTCAAGGACCAGACGGGCCTTATGCTCAAAAGCGTCTATGACGCCGACAACAACGGCGAAGTGGATATGCACGGAGAAACATTTTAGCGAGGTGAGCCTATGCCGGTCCAGATATCTGTGAATGGGTACCGGGTCTCTCCGGCCCGCGTCACGCTCGGCACGGCTGGTAGCGTCACGGATGAAACGCTTGTGTTTTCGTTTTCCTCTGAATGGGATGGGCTGCAGAAACGTGTTACGTTCCGAGCCTGCGGGCATGAGAATGCTGTCCCATTCCTCATCCCGGATAACGGCGTTCTGACGGTCCCTCCTCAAGCCATGGCCGAATCCGGGTATCATCCGGCGGTGATCGACGGCGTGGGAGCGGATGGAACGGTCCTCTATACGGTCGAGATCGGATTTGAGGTCCTGTACCATCCGGATGCGGGGACACAGCCACCGCCCGGATATACCCCGGATGAATACCAGCAGTTTATACAGCTTGTCCAGAATGACCGTCTCCTGGCACAGGACGCTGCGCAGGATGCACGGGACGCTGCGAACACTTATCCTCACATCCAATCAGGCACTTGGTGGGTCTACGATCCGGATCTTGGCGAGTACGTGGATACCGGCGTGCCCTCTACAGGCACCGAACCGGTCCTCGAAGAGGCAACTAACGAAGACATTGACAACATTTTTAAGGATCTCGGGGTACAGAAAAGGAGATTTTGATTATGGCTACAAAATGGGTATCTCTTGATAAGCTGCGTTATGCGATCAGCAAAATACACACGCTGCTGCAAGGGAAAGTTGACAAAGTGGACGGCAAGGGCCTTTCCGCCAATGACCTGACTGCCGCGCTCAAGGGCAACTACGATGCAGCGTACACACACAGTCAGGCGGCTCATGCACCGGCGGCTGCGGAGAAGAATATTATCGTCGGTGTTCAGGTCAACGGCAGCGATCTCACGCCGGACGGTTCTCGCAAGGTGAACGTTCGCGTACCGACCGGAGCGCTGGCTGGCAAAAGCCAAGTCTCTGAGACGGATCTCGACGACGCACTGAAAGAAAAGGTCAATTCTGCCAGCGAGGGCAATCACAGCCACAACAACAAAGCTGTACTGGACCAGATCGAGCAGGCCGACCTGGACAAACTCGATGGGATCGCTGCGGGCGCGAACAAATATGTACATCCCACGAGCTCCGGCAGCAAGCACGTTCCAACAGGCGGCGCGTCCGGACAGATCCTCCGCTGGTCTGCCGACGGCACGGCGGTGTGGGGCGCGGATAACGACACCAAATACACCGATATGTCCGGCGCGTCGGCTTCTGCAGCGGGCAAAGCCGGTCTTGTTCCTGCTCCGGCTGCGGGCGGCCAGGCAAAATATCTACGCGGCGACGGCACGTGGCAGACGCCTCCTGACACCAAATACAGTCCGGCCACGCAGTCCGCCAACGGCCTCATGTCGGCAGCGGATAAGACAAAACTTGACGGATTCGGCACAGCTTCTTCCTACGCGCTCAAGAGCGATATTACCCAGATGTACCGTTACAAGGGCTCTGTCTCAGACGCATCGAAGCTGCCTGCCTCCGGCCAGGTGGCGGGCGACGTCTATGACATCCAGGCAGTGTCCTCCTATGGTCCTGCCGGTACGAACGTCGCGTGGAACGGAACAGGCTGGGATGCGCTCGGCGGCAAATTCGTGATCGAGGAATGCACCAATGCCGAGATTGACCAGATATTTACGGATCTTGCTGCCGGATGAGGTGACGCTATATGAAATGGGTATCACTGCAGCGGTTGAGCTACGCATTGTCGAAAATAGAGGCCCGCTATGCGCTGCGCTCCCATTCCCATACTGCTGCCACTACTGCCGCCGCCGGATTCATGTCAGCGGCGGACAAGGTGAAGCTCAACGGTATTTCCACCGGGGCCAACAAGTACACGCATCCATCCTACACACAAAGGCCGTCCGGCCTGTACAAAGTCACGGTCGATACATATGGACATGTGAGCGCGGCGGCAGCGGTTGTAAAGGCTGACATCACAGCT
>ERZ773227.1955-NODE-1955-length-12202-cov-10.115749_pt1 | contig 12202 bp, 15 predicted proteins | sample MGYA00580525_ERZ773227 | MGnify/ENA primary metagenome ERZ773227 (study PRJEB29015, sample SAMEA2737782) | human gut metagenome | biome: human gut; feature: human-associated habitat; material: faeces | place: China | collected 2012 ... | reverse complement strand
AGGGCTGCCCGGTCTACTATTTTTATTCCAGCGAGCGGTATCTGGTGCGGCAGGCAGTGGCGGCGGCGGTGCGGGTGCTGTCGGCAGACAGCGACGAGGACGCTACCATCCTGGACGGTGCCGCCCCGGAGCTGGAACAGCTTATCATGGCAGCGGGCACCATCTCCTTTTTTGGCACCCGGCGCGTGGTGGTGCTGCCGGAAATAGACCCCGCTGCCTACGGCAGCAAGGATTTGGACGAGCTGTGCAGCACCCTTTCCAGCTTGGAAAACGCCGTGGCAGTGCTGGGCAGTGTGTTCCCGCTGGAGCGCAGCAAGCTCAAGCTGGGCAAGCAGGCGCAAAAGCTGCAAGCCCAGTGCAAGGCCATTGGCTACACGGAAGAACTGGCAAAGCCTCGCCCCTTTGAACTGAAAAATCTGATGATGGAGCGCGCAAAGGCGCAGGGCGCAACCCTGCCGGACGGCGCAGCCACCGCATTGCTGGAGCGCTGCGGCGAGGACCCGTTTCTGCTGGAAAACGAGGTGGACAAGCTCTGTGCTCTGTCCGGCTACCAGACCGTGAGCGCCTCCATGGTGGCAGAGATGGGCACGGTGAGCCTTGAAGCGGATGTGTTCGAGATGATCCGCATGATCACAGCCAAAAACGCCACCGGAGCCTGCAAAAAGTTACAGACTCTGCTGCGGCTGCAGCAGGAGCCCATTGCCATTACAGCGGCGATGATCGGCAGCTATGTAGATTTGTACCGGGTCAAATTGGGGGCGGCAAAACGGAAAAATTACAGTGCAGTGCACAAGGATTTTGGCTATAAGGGCAGTGACTACCGGCTGAAGCGCTCGGCAGAGACTGCCGCCCACTACACCCTGCCCCAGCTAGAGGCCTGCTTGCAGGTGCTGCTGGAGCTGGACCAGAGCCTGAAAAGCCAGCCTGTGGCGGCGCAGACACTGCTGGAAACAGCACTGTGCCGTCTGGCGCTGGCGGGGAGCGGAAGATGATGCAAAGCGAGATGATCCATACCGACCGGGTGCTGATTGTGGAGGGCAAATACGATGCCGTCCGTCTGGCGCACCTGACCGATGCCATGATCCTGCTGACGGATGGTTTTGGCATTTATAAAGACAAACAGCGCCAGCAGCTGTTCCGAGCGCTGGCGCAGAAAAACGGTCTGATCTTACTTACAGATTCGGATGCGGCAGGCTTCCGCATTCGCAACTACATCACCAACATGGTGGGTGCGCAGAACGTGGTGCAGGCTTATGTGCCCGCCATCCACGGCAAGGAAAAGCGCAAGGCGCAGCCCGGCAAGGAGGGCTTGCTGGGGGTAGAGGGCGTGGATGACGCCCTTGTGCGGCAGGCACTGCTGGACGCCTTGGGCGCGGAAGCCGGAGCCGCGCCGGTGCGCCCGGCGGGGCGGCAGATCACCTATACCGATTTATACGAGTGGGGGCTTTCCGGTAAGCCCGGCAGCGCCGAGCGCAAGGCTAGACTCTTGAATGCGCTGGGGCTGCCGCCGCGCCTTTCCAAAAAGGAACTGGTGGAGGCTTTCAACCGCCTGTACACTTTTGAACAACTGGACGAATTGCAGTTAAAAATTTTGCAGGAGTGAAAAACTAGCTGCGCTTGCCCCACGCCTGCCGCAGCAGTTCCAGTGCGTGGGTCTCCAGCCGGGAAACATAGCTGCGGCTGATGCCCAGCAGCCCGGCGGTCTCCAGCTGGGTCAGGGGCGGCTGCCCTGCCAGCCCGTACCGCAACAGTAAGATCTGCCGCTCCCGGGCAGGCAGAGTGTCCAGCAGCTGCCGCAGCCGCCGGACATCCTCCTGCCGCTCACAGCTGTCCTCCATGCAAAAGCCGTCCTGTATCACGTCTGCTAAGGTCAGCGCCGAGTCCCCGTCGGTCTCCAAAGCTTCCTGTAAGGAGACGGTCTGCCCGCTCTTGCGCTCCCGCCGGAACTGCATACGAATCTCGTTTTCAATGCAGCGGCTGGCATAGGTGGAAAACCGCGCCTTGCGTGTGGCATCAAAGGTATCTACCGCTTTCATCAGCCCGATGGTGCCGATGGAAACAAGATCTTCCTGATCGCCCGGCAGGGCGTAATATTTTTTTACGATATGCGCCACCAACCGCAGATTGTGGCGGATCAGCTTTTCCCGGGCGGCGGCATCCCCGGCGCGCAGGGCGCTGAAGGCGGCAGCTTCTTCCCGGGCTGTGAGCGGACGCGGAAAGCAGCCGCTTTCCAGATGGAGTGCCAGAAACAGAAATTTTGTGGCGAAAAATTGTAGCAAGGTCAGCAGCACACGATATCCCTCCCGGTACATAGTTGTTAGATTGTATGAGCCGGGGCGCGGATAGTTGCCGGAGAAGCCTTTTGTGCGCAGCAGCTTTTCTGCGAGGGAAAAGCGTGGTATATTGAGGGGGATAACTCGGAATTTAGAGGTGTAAGATGGATGCAAAGTGAGCAACAATTTCTCACTCTAGTTGACTTGTCCACCGATGCAAAGACCCTGTACGGCATCCTGCTGGACCGCATGAGCCTGTCCGTGAAAAACGGCTGGTTAGACGGGCAGGGGAGAGTGTATATCATTTTTCCCATACAGGAGGTTATGGATGCGCTTGGCTGTGCCGATAACAAGGCAACGAAGCTCTTCCGGGAGCTGGAAAACGCCGGACTTGTTGAACGGAAACGCCGGGGCTTGGGAAAGCCGAACCTCATCTACGTCAAAAACTTTGCAGACCAACGATACCACAATCGTGATAAGAACGATTCCGGTAACGCTGATTCCGGGGAACAGGATGCGGCAAAACAACGAAGAAATAAGACTGAGTGGAATAAAACCGAGGGGAGTGAACCTGATCCTTTCTCTTCCGACGCGGAGGACGAACCGGATGAGCGCACACGGCTGGAAGCGTATTTTATGCAGTCGTTGGAGGTGGGCTTGCTGCTCCGGGTCTGCCCGGATGAGGAGGACACTATCGATCAAATCGTGAATCTTCTGGTGAATACCTGCTCTTCGAAACGCAGAATGCTGCGGGTGGCAGGGGACGACAAGCCTGCGGAGGTCGTGCGCAGCCGATTCATGAAGCTGAATGGACGAGACCCAAAACGCACCGTCCCTGTCGCAGGCGCAGCGAATGAAAAAGCTGGCGCAGGAAGGAAAGCTCACCTATGAAGCCGCCTTTGCCATTATGGGGGAAGCCAAAAAGGATGAACTGGACAAGGTGGTCATCAAAAACGATACCCTGAAAAAGTATTTTCCCCGCAGCTACACGCCCCGGCAGATGGAAGATGTCATCATCAAGCTGCTGGAACAGTGGCAGCGCAGACAACAGCGTCAGAACGAACGCTGAAAAATCGGAACCGAAAGACCCATGAGGTCTTTTCTTTTTTGCAAAATTTTGGAGGATAACGACTATGAATACCACGATTGATTTCAAGACCGCAAAGACCATTGAGAACATGAGCCGCAAAATCGACGGCATGGAGCGTGCCGTTTCCGGCTTCTTCAACAAGATGAGCGACATTGCGGAGCGCAAGTACGGTGACCTGCAGGTTTATCTGGCGGCAGTCGGCCCGGCGAGGGACCTGAGCGCCATTCTGCTGGAAGAAGCGCCCGGCATTCTGCCCTGCTTTGACGAGACGGATGACACCTTCGGCATTTCCAAGGAGCTGCCCGTGGCGGGCTGCTACAACCCCAAGCAGGTGCTGGAGCTGTCGGGCAAGCGCTACCTGACCGGTCCGGTTGTCTTCGTCCGCTTCAACATGGAAGGCGAGTATGTCTCCCTGACGATGGGCGACCTGCACTGCATTCAGGAGCATCTGGAACAGCACAGCGCGGCGCTTATGGCCGACGGCAAGAATCTGAACTGCATCTGCCTGGACTGAGGAGGCCGCAATGATGAGCTTTTTTGTGGGCTTTGCTTTCTTTGAACTGGGCGTTTTCTGCGGCTTTTTTGCTGCTTCCCTGATGCGGGCGGCACGAACCGGAGAAATTGTGATTACGGTAAAGGAGGATACGGATGGAACAGGAAAAGAATACCCTTTCGGTGCTGCAAATCGCACCGGGGCAGCATCCGAAGCCGATTGAGATTGACAATGACCTGAAAGCGCTGCAGCAGGCGGTCGGCGGCTCGATTGGTGCAAGCTATCCCTTTGAAGACCCGGTGGCCATCGTTTACAACGATGACGGCAAGCTTATGGGGCTGCCGCTGAACCGCGCACTGCGGGATGAAAGCGGTGAGGCCTATGATGTGGTTGCCGGAACGTTTCTGGTGGTGGGTCTGGGCGAGGAGGATTTTGCATCCCTCTCCCCGGAGCTGACGCAGAAATACGAGGAGCTCTTTCATCAGCCGGAAACTTTTATGCGCCTGGGCCGTCAAATGCTGGTGCTGCCCGTTCCGGACGAAAATGTGCGGACGGAAACGGCAAAAGCAAAGCCCCCGGCGGCGCACGAACGATGAGGAGATATTTCTGCAGAGGGGGGTGGTATAAATGCAGGAGGAAGTTGAACACAAGACAGTCAACTTTGCCATTTCAACCACAAAGCTGACGGCCCGGACTTTCCTGAAAGGTGCGCAGTTTCTGCTGCGGCAGTACGACAAGAATGCTTCGCAGGGAAAACAGAGCATGAAGCGCCTGATTCGGCAGAACCGGGGTGTGACCAATGTGGAAATCGAGAAAACCGGCATCAAAGGCTTTGCGAAATATGCCAAGCGCTACCACATTGACTATGCGGTTCAAAAGGATATTTCCTGCACGCCGCCCCGCTATATGGTCTATTTCAAGGCGCAGGACACGGATGCGTTGAGCGCGGCATTCAAAGAATATTCGGTTTCGGTTTTGAACAAAACCAAGCGGCCTTCTGTGCTGGCAAAACTGCAGGAACTGGTGCAGGCGGTGGCGGCGATTCCCGATAAAGTCCGCAACAAAGATCAGGAGCTTGGCCTATGAAAAAGAATTTTTCCAAGCTGCTGGCTCTGTATCTGCCCTACCTTCTGCTGGGACTTGCGGCAACGAATTTCGGTGAGGCATGGCGGCTGGCTGAAGGCAAAGAGATGGGAGATAAGATTCTGTCTCTGATGAGCACGATTCCGGCCGCCTTTGCAAATCCGCTGCCGAGCCTTCATCCGCTGGACATTCTGGTGGGCATCTGCTGCGGTGCCGGGCTTCGGCTTGCAGTTTACCTGAAAAGCAAGAATGCAAAGAAATACCGGCATGGCATGGAGTATGGTTCAGCCCGGTGGGGCAATGCCAAGGACATTGAGCCGTTTCAGGCTCCGAAGTTCGAGGACAACATCATTCTGACGAAAACTGAACGTCTGATGATGAGCAACCGTCCGCCCGACCCCAAGAATGCGAGGAACAAAAATGTTCTGGTAGTGGGAGGTTCCGGCAGTGGTAAGACGAGATTTTTTATTAAGCCGAACCTGCTGCAATGTGATTCTAAGGCCTTTCCGGTTTCATTCGTGGTTACGGACCCGAAAGGAAGTCTCATTTACGAGTGCGGACATGCCCTTGCAAAGAAAGGGTACCTCATTAAGACGATGAACACCATCAATTTCCACAAGTCGATGCATTATAATCCCTTCGCTTATATCCACGAAGAAAAGGACATTTTGAAACTGGTTACAACCCTGATGGCCAATACAAAAGGGGAGGGGACCCCGTTCTGGGAAAAAAGCGAAAAATTGCTCTATACTGCGTTGATTGCGTATCTGCATTACGAGGCACCGGCGGAAGAACAAAACTTTGCAACGCTGCTGCAGCTGCTCAATGCCATGGAAGTCCGAGAGGACGATGAAGAGTATCAGAATCCCGTGGATTTGCTGTTTGAAGAGTTCAGTAAGCGGAAACCGAACTCCTTTGCCGTGCGGCAGTACAAACTTTACAAGCTGGCCGCCGGTGTTACATAATACAGACAGAATTTTAATACAGCTTGATTCAAACCGAATCGGGCTACATTAAAAGGCTATCTGCCAAAATTTTACGAAAGGATGTGATAGTTGTGGCGAGGAAATCCGAACGCTATCCTGCGCTCTACGAACGCCTGAGCCACGATGACGAGCTTCAGGGCGAATCGAACTCAATCTCCAACCAGAAGCGAATACTGGAGGACTACGCCGAACAGCACGGTTTTACCAGCTGCATCCACTTTACGGACGATGGTATCTCTGGTACGCAATTCGACCGACCGGGTTTTCAGAAGATGATTGCTGAAGTCAAAGCTGACCGAATCTCCGTTGTTATCATAAAGGATATGAGCCGTTTTGGTCGTGACTATCTGCAAGTCGGCACCTATATGGAAGTGCTGCGGAAGCACGATACCCGGCTGATTGCTCTGAACGACAGCGTGGACACTCTCAAAGGGGACGATGAGTTTACACCATTCCGAAACATTATGAACGAGTGGTACGCCCGTGACACCAGCAAAAAAATCCGTTCGGCGTTTCAGGCAAAGAATCTTGCCGGAAAGCATACCAGCAGTTCTGTGCCCTACGGATACCTGAAATCCGAGCAGGACAAGAACCAGTGGGTCATCGACCCGGTGGCGGCTCCTATCGTTCAGCGCATCTACCGCATGACGATGGAAGGCAAAGGCCCTTATCAAATCGCAGCGATCCTTTCAGCCGAACACATTGAAATCCCTGCTTACTACCACCAAAAGCTGGGTATCGGCTTATGGCAGACGCGGGAAATCAGAGACCCCTACAAATGGGGTAGTTCCACAATTGTCCACATCCTGACCAATCCCTGCTACTTGGGGCACACCTGCAATTTCAAGACACGGAAGCATTTTAAGGACAAGAAAAGTCATTATGTTGACCAAGACCAGTGGACGATTATCGAAAACACCCAAGAGCCTATTATCGATCAGGAGACTTACGACAACGTGCAGCGGATTCGCGCTGGCGTCCGCCGCTATCCTGATGGCTGGGGCGAAGCCCATCCCCTCGGCGGACTGCTGTACTGCGCAGACTGCGGAAGCCCGATGTATGTCAATCGTACTGGAAATGGAAAACGTGTCGCAAACTTTTCCTGCTCTGGCTATGGAAAAATCCCTGTTGGCAGCAAATGCTCCAGCGGACACCGGGTAAACGCTGATTCTGTGATGGCACTGATTCAGGAAACGCTGCGGGAAATCGTTCGATTTTCTAAAGAGGACGAAGAAGAATTCGTCCGTATCGTAAAGGCCGAAGCGGAAAACCAGCAGTCCAGCGAGATCAAAGGCCAAAAGACACGCCTTGCAGCTTGTAAAAAGCGACTGGATGAGTTGGAAACGCTAATCTGCAAAATCTATGAGGACAACGCCCTCGGAAAACTCCCTGACAAGCGGTATCAGATTCTGGATGCCCAGTACGCCAAGGAGCAGGAAAGCCTTGAAGCGGAAGCTGCTTCCCTGCAAAAAGCAGTAGACGAATACGAAAGCGGCCAGAAATCCGCCGATAAATTCATCGCGCTGGTCAAGAAATATCAGAATTTTGAAAAACTGGACACCGTGATGTTGAACGAATTTATCTACAAGATTTTTGTGCATGAGCGAGATTACAAAGGAGTTGCAAATTCTCCGCAGACCATTGAAATCTACTTCAATTTCATCGGAAAGTTTGGTACACAAGAAGTCAATCAGCCGACCGAAGAAGAGCGTGCTGAAATTGCCGAAAAAGAGCGTCTGCGTAAAAAGCGGCATGAAGCCTACCTTCGTCGTAAGGCCAATGGATGGCAGGATGCCTACTACCAGAAGCATAAAGCCGCTAAAAAAGCGGCTATGGATGCCAAGAAAGAAGCAATCCGCGCCGAAGACCGGGCGAAAGGTGTTTACTATCTGCCCAATCAGAAAGGAGAATCCGCATGAACGAACTGAAGAAATCTATCCATGACAACGCTAACGGTCTGGACTACACCCTTGTCAATGACCACTATCTGCCGAATCTGACCGTAGCAGCCCCGACAGAGCAGCACCCCACCGGGCGGTGGGGCCGCTTACATAAAAGGTATCTGAAAGAACATCATCCCATCCGGTACAATCAACTGCTCCTGTCCGGTGAGTTGGGCGGCTATCTTGCCAAGCTGGACAAGCAAGTCGAGGAACAGCTTGCATTGACCGTCCGGCAGATGCGGGACAGTGCGGTTGGGTGACTTAAGAGAAAGAAAAAAGATACTACATATCGTTGAAAATTAAATTTCAAAATCATTAAAGGAGCTATTCAAATGAAACGAAATCAGAATTTCGACCATAATCACTCTCAAAAACTGCTTTCCTTCCGCTACAACATAGACACCAACCGAGTGGAAGCCCGGTTCACGGATGGCTCTGCCGTCGCCAACAGGATGCCCAACTGCCTCAGAACATCCTCAACCCGCTACTTTACAGTGGGGTTGACACGGAGGATTGAGTGTCATCGTTTTTTCATGGCTACCGCCGAAAATCATTGTAACGTATTTTGTGTTACAAATTGGTCAAGCGAATGATTATGATTAAAATTCTCTTACTCGCACAATAAGTCATTTGATAAACTGGTTAAAATGCCAAATAATTTCAAATCATAGTCCAACACACAACAAATGTGGTATAATAACAATATATTTAATGCTTTAACTGTGTTTGCAAAAAGGAAAAGAAGATAAGTATGGAGATTACATGGTTGAAAAATGAAGATAATGCCATTCAATACGTCTATGCCTCTGCTGTTCCCCAAAAAATACCATTAGACATTTTTAAAGAAATTGTTCAGAGCAGTAAAGAAAACTGTCTACCTGAATTTTATGTGATATCTGAACAGGGAAAGTATATCGGATATATTTTATTATTGGCCGATAAAAAAGAAGACATCCCTAAACCTTTTACATTTCTTGCATGTCATAATGGCGATACTCTGCCAAAAGAAACTCACAAAAAAATATTGGAATTTATCGGCAAACGGTGTCGTGTAAACAACTGGAATAAACTCGCTTGGTTGGCCGAACAAGAAATCCAGCAATTGTGATATCATCGTTTTTTAAGCTATCTCTCTATAAAAACTCCTTAAAGACATAAAGGCAAACTTGAATAAATAAATTTATCTAAAAGCCCCACCTACAATAGATATTCCAAATCGAAGAATCTACTGCAGGTGGGGCTTGTTCTATGTGATAAGCTATTTTGTAAAAATCAAATACGTAGATTATATGGCAGAATCATTTGGTGACACTGAAAGCTAATGTTGCGCCATCAACGACACTATACATATCGCCGTTAGCCGCAGTAGCAATTCCAGTAAACTCAACCTCCCATTTTCCTTTAGAGAGTCCATATTTTACATCTTCCGTACCGATTGTGCCGTATGCAGAAATGGCATGATCAAAGGTTCCAAAGGGTGTACCAAGTTTATTGAAATGCAGGTTACCTTCAAAGGAAACAATTACTGCACCCGGAACGGTAATCGTCCATTGGATATACCCTTCAGACAGATAATCAAGTGTACATGAACCAGCATCGCCCCAGAAGGTTTCGCGAGAAATTGGGACAAGTTTGAATGTTGCAGAGTTTACAGTTGTTCCTTTATCAATTTCGATACTAGATTTTTTGGAAGAAAGTGCTACAACGCCTGGTTCAACTGCAACAGCAGCAGGCATCAAAACTGTGTTGAAAACAACCAACGCAGCACTCGTTCCAGCCATTTTAAGGAATTCATTTCGGGTCATCTTTTTCATGTCGATTTGCTCCTTATATTTTATTGACTGTTACAAGTCACCCAGCTACAATTTGGATTCTTTTTCGCTTAATTCTGCACTGGAATCACCTCTTACAAAATTTTAGTATATTGGCATCATCGTGATCAAAAGCAATATCACTAACAGCCACCTCATCACACTATAAAGCCGCAAATTTTCAACTCAGGTGTATGCTCATCGGCAAATAAATGTGAACCATACGAATGCCGCTGTTAAACAACCTGCCAAAACCACTAAAATACAACTTGCCAACTTTGGCTCAATAGCAACTTTTTGATTTTCGCACAGCGCAAATTTCTGAAGTTCCTGAAATGTTGTTTGATTGACATTGCCGTGTATTGCTTTCCATGCAACGAAATGATTTGTAATCAGAAGATAATCTGAAACGATTCCTACAAAAACAATGGCAAAAAATGCTGCGGAAAAGAACCACATTCCATCGCATTGATTCACCGTCAGGATATCCTGAAGGCTTGCTGGCTTCAATGCCCATAAAGCCACAACATATAGCAATACTTCGCAGAAATCTCTTTGGAGTGGCCCTTTTTGCTTAAAGAATCCCATTACATGTTCTCCCTGTTCTTTGAAGTCACTATCAGCCACCAATGGCCTGATAATAATCCGTTTTAGACCGAATCAAAGAGCCATTTGACTTATATTCCTTGACAGTTTGATGATAGCAATGTGTATAGTAGCTATTGTCATAGGAAAATAGGACTTCATACGTAATAGAAGATATTGTCACTTTATAGCAGTCCGAGGACATACTCTGAAGCATCTGATCGAAAATAAACGATGCTGTAGAAGAAATAACTGCTGCTGGTGTGCTTCCCCATGCAGTTGCTAAAATACTGGCTACATCAGATGCTTTTTTGCATTTACGCAAATCACTAGCATAAACCGTATCGGTTGCACTTGTGCCAACATAGCGGTGCTTGAACTGCGACCCTGTCACCTCGCTTCCAGTGAGTGCAGGAATTTGTGCCAGCTGTCCGTTTTTGTAATTTTGCTGATCTTGATAAATTTCATAGAACAAGCTATAGTCACTTCTTGCAGTTGATGTTGTTGATTCACCAGATGCACCTACAACAACAATGTCCATCACATCATTAGGATGCACCGTACGCGTAATTCGTGTGATACCTCCATCACGAATTGTAAGCTGTTCAACAACATCTTTTCCATTCATCGAGTACGAAACAGAATAATTTGATCCTGTCAAAAGAGATTCGCTATTGCCATGATTTGTTGAATCTGCAAAGGCAATGGGCATAATGGAAGCAACACAAAGCAGCACCGCTAACACGCAGGAAATATAACGCAAATATGTTTTTGTTTTCATTTTGTTTTTTCCTTTCATGCATTCCTATAGAACAACGGACTCTCATCTGTGCATCGGAAACACCTCCGAAGTACATTGATTATCGATGCTCTCACTTTTTCAAGAGATATTTTCCAAATGCAAGGACGCCTAGAATATAGAAAAGCTGACGAACAATCAACATAATGAATGAAAGCAGCTCCAACATAATCGAACAGTTCCTTTTAGAAAATTATCAAGAAATATATCCCGTAAGAGTATCGCTATCTTACCTTTCATATGAATTTCAGTCATGCTCAAGCGATTCCGGGACATCCGGCTGATATGCCGTAAAGCCACAGGTGCTGTTCACGCTCAAGACTGCGAGAGCCATTGCCATAATGCAAGTGACCTTGCTCAAGAGCAACATAATCTTTTTCATTTCTGTTACCTCCGTTTGATATTTTTTAGAGCATTCATCTTCTGAAAACACATGAACGCCCTCGTACCTTAGGATATCTTCGCTTGTTTCTGAAAAAACGGAATGATTGCAAAAATCACTAAAACCCATTTTGAAATGTAGTATACCGTTATACTGCGGGTGTCCGGAAGCACATTGAAAATGGCAAACAGGAAATCTATTGACGAAAGAACAGATGCGACCATCTTATAGCTTAACCGCTTCTTTTTGCCTAAAGGCTTATTCGTTGCTTCTATCGGAGAGAAAAAGATAGCGATGCCCATAAGAGCTGCTGTTGTCAGGATACGAAAAAGGTGATTGGCTGCAATTACTTTACTCAGCAAAATGCAGATAAGTGCCAGTCCGGTAAATGCCAGATAGCATCTGGTGTGCGACGTTGCATGATATCCACCAATGTAGATTCTCTGCGGGATAAACCCAATCAAAAATGAAAGTGAGTATCGAACATCACCACACACGGCAGAGACGAGGATGACAAGCAAAACACTTACAACAGACGATATGAGCAACTCGTACCCATAGACATACGCATCCGCTTTTGATTCGTCTACCACTTTTTGTTCGCAGAAAAGACGGACTAATTTCTGAGACAGCGTGCGTTCCCACATTGCAGTTGCGCCACCTTATCTTCTGATTTTTGCTTCACTGTATCATAAATTTCAGCAAAATCAAGAGGTTTGGCAAAACTGGTCGTTCTGGTGACAAAAGTGGTAGGTCA
>ERZ773227.1945-NODE-1945-length-12267-cov-4.906485_pt1 | contig 12267 bp, 10 predicted proteins | sample MGYA00580525_ERZ773227 | MGnify/ENA primary metagenome ERZ773227 (study PRJEB29015, sample SAMEA2737782) | human gut metagenome | biome: human gut; feature: human-associated habitat; material: faeces | place: China | collected 2012 ... | reverse complement strand
CGTGAGCCACAGGCCCGCCAGCACCCCGGCGGCGCAGGCGCACAGCTGCCAGAGCTTTTTCATTTCATCGACTCCTTTCGACCGCGCCGCGCGGATTGCGCTTGCATTTTCGGGGCGCTTATGTTAGAATGCACTTGTTCGGGAAACATCTGCACATCTCTTGTGAACAGGAGGAGCCATATATGGCACAGCTTCCGAAATACTATATCGTGGAGGCCCAGGCGCTGCCGGAGGTTTTTCTCAAGGTCGCCGAGGCAAAGTGGCTGCTGGAGACCGGTGAGGTCGCAACGGTGAATGACGCCGCGCGCGCCACGGGCATCAGCCGCAGTGCATTTTACAAGTATCGCGATTCCATCTCGCCGTTCCAGAACCTGATGGCTGGCCGCATTCTGACCTTCCAGCTGCTGCTGCGGGACATGACGGGCCTGCTTTCCAGCATACTCACCATTTTTGCCCAATTCGGCGCAAATATACTGACGATCAATCAGGCAATTCCGACAAACGGCTGCGCGTCCGTGACGATCTCCGCCGAAACGAGCGGCATCTCGCAGGGCGTTGAGGCGCTGATGCGCGCGCTTTCTCAGGTGGACGGCGTGCGGAAGGTCGAGGTCCTCGCGGGCTGAAAACAGCGCCCGATGCGCAGCGGAAATTTTTGCCGGATTCCATGCGCTTGCCTCTTGCATTTCCCTGTTAGAGCCTGTATACTTGTAGCGGGCAATTCACAGGGGGGAGGTGTTATCCATGGTTTTTGAAACGATCCGCGAATTTCTTTGTGAGCAGCTGGCATGCGACGAGAGCCGCGTGACACCAGACACCGTGATGCTGGAGGATCTGGAGATGGAGCCGTCGGATCTCGGTGATCTGATGCTTTCCCTGGAGCAGGAATTCGGCATCGAATGGACGGATGACGACCTGCAGGGGATCCGCACGGTGGGCGATCTGACTGCCTTTGTGGAAAATCAGGAATAAAATCGAGCCTGCATGTGCCAAACGGTACATGCAGGCTTTTTTCATTCGGCGGGGCACAGGGACACCCTTGGGAGCGCTTTCTTCCCGTGTCATTGCGGGGAGCGAAGCGACCTTGGCTCTCCCTCTGGGAGAGCTGTCACCGAAGGTGACTGAGAGGGCCTTGGAGGCACTGCCGATAGGTTCAGGCCATCGCTAAAATGGCACGCACCTCCGACTTGTCATTCCGAGGAGCCCGACGCGGCAATCTCAAGTAGGCACCTGCGAATTTGCCGAAGGCTTTCCCGTGTTCCGCCGGGTACTGCGAGATTGCCACGTCGCTTCGCTCCTCGCAATGACAAATCTGGGAGCCGGTATGATCAGCTTAATCTTCCCCGGATTCTTCAGTTTCCTCCGTATTGGAAATCGCCTCGACGCCGATGACGCGGTTGCCCTCTTCGATGCGCATGAGGATGACGCCCTGGGTATCGCGGCCGTAGAGGTTGATGCTGGCGGCCGGAGTACGCAGCACGACGCCGCCGGACTCGATGAGCATGACGTCGTTCGTATCGTCGACGATGGCCGCGCCTGCGACAAGGCCGGTCTTCTCGGTCAGGCGGTAGTTGCGCAGGCCCTTGCCGCCGCGCGTCTGCGGCTGGCGGTCCTCGCCGCGCAGGTAGGCCTCGACGGCCGTTCGCTTGCCGTAGCCGTTCTCCGTGACAGTCAGGAGGCTCTTTCCCTCGGCGGCCACGGCTGCGCTGACGACCTCGTCGCCGTCGTCGAGGCGGATGCCGCGCACGCCGGCTGCGTCGCGGCCCATGGGGCGGACGTCCGTCTCGGCAAAGCAGATGGCCATGCCCTGCCGCGTGGCAAGGAGGATATTGTCGCTGCCGTTCGTCTTCAGGACGGCGATGAGCTCGTCGCCGTCGTCGAGCGACAGGGCGCGGATGCCGGCCTTGCGGGCGGTATAGAGGGCGTCGAGCCGGATGCGCTTGACGGTGCCGCCGCGCGTGACCATCATCAGGTACTCATGGTCCGTGAATTCGCGCGTCAGCAGCATGGCCGTCACGCGCTCGCCCTGCTCGAGCGGCAGGATATTGACGATGTTCGTGCCGCGCGCCGTGCGCCCGGCCTCCGGGATGAGGTAGCCCTTCTTGCGGTGGACACGGCCCGTGTTCGTGAAGAACAGAACATAGTCGTGCGTCGAGGCGATGAAGAGGTTCTTGACGTAGTCCTCCTCCTTCAGGCTCTGGCCGGAGACGCCGCGGCCGCCGCGGCGCTGCGTGCGGTAGGTATCGACGGGCAGGCGCTTGATATAGCCCGCGTTCGAGAGGGTATAGCAGCAGTCCTCTTCTTCAATGAGGTCCTCGATGTCGATCTCGTCCTCGACGTCCTGGATCTCGGTGCGGCGCTCGTCGCCGTACTTATCGCGGATGGCGGTCAGCTCGTCCTTGAGGATGGACTTGACAAGGCCCATATCGCCGAGCACGCGCTCGTAATAGGCGATGCGGTCCTCCAGCTCCTGATATTCGTTCTGGAGCTTTTCGCGGTCGAGGCCCTGCAGGGCCTTCAGGCGCATATCGAGGATGGCCTGGGCCTGAATATCATCGAGGCCGAAGCGCTGCATGAGGTTTTCCTTTGCGTTGTCGTAGCTCGTGCGGATGATGCGGATGACCTCGTCGATGTTGTCCTGCGCGATGAGCAGGCCCTCAAGCAGGTGGGCGCGCTCCTGTGCCTTGCGCAGGTCATAGCGCGTGCGGCGGAGAATGACCTCCTCCTGATAGGCCAGATATTCGTCCAGAATTTCGCGCAGGGAGAGGACCTTCGGCTGGCTCTGGTTCTTCACGAGGGCCAGCATATTGATGGCGAACGTCGTCTGCAGCTGGGTCTGGGCAAACAGGCGGTTCAGGACGACCTGCGCGTTTGCCTCGCGCTTGAGCTCGATGACGATGCGCATACCGGTGCGGTCGGACTCGTCGCGGATGTCGGAGATGCCCTCGAGGCGCTTCTCGTTGACCTGATCGGCCATATTCTTGATGAGCATACGCTTGTTGACCTGATAGGGGATCTCCGTGACGATGATGCGCTGACGGTTCTGGCCGAATTCCTCCAGCTCGGTGCGGGCGCGCATGGTCACGCGGCCGCGGCCCGTGGCATAGGCGGCGCGGATACCGGCACGTCCGAGGATGAGGCCGCGCGTCGGAAAATCCGGGCCGGGGAGGTGTTCCATAAGGTCGGCGAGCGTGGCCTCGGGGTTATCGAGGACGCACAGGCAGGCGTTGATGGCCTCGGTGAGGTTGTGGGGCGGGATATTCGTTGCCATGCCGACGGCGATGCCGCTCGAGCCGTTCACGAGCAGGTTCGGGAAGCGGCTGGGGAGCACGCGCGGCTCCTTGCGCGATTCGTCGAAGTTCGGGTCCCAGTCCACGGTGTCCTTTTCGAGGTCACGGAGCATTTCATTCGAGATTTTCGAGAGGCGGGCCTCGGTGTAACGGTAGGCAGCGGGGGGATCGCCGTCGACGGAGCCGAAGTTGCCGTGGCCGTCGACGAGCATATAGCGCATGGAGAAGTCCTGCGCCAGACGCACGAGTGCATCATAGACCGACGCGTCGCCGTGCGGATGATAGCGGCCCAGCACGTCACCGACGCAGGTCGCGGACTTTTTGAACGGCTTGTCGGCCGTCAGATTATCCTCATACATGGCATAGAGAATGCGGCGGTGCACGGGCTTGAGGCCGTCGCGCACGTCAGGCAGCGCGCGGCCGACAATGACCGACATGGCATACTCCATGTAGCTGGTTTTCATTTCATGCACCAGCTCAGAGGTCACGATCGCCTGATCCGGGAATCGGATGTCCTCCGGCTGGTAGTCCTTTTTGTGATGTGCCAAGGTTTTTCCTCCTTGAATTGATAGGTCATGCTTGCATTGGGGACAATGGAACGCCATTGTAGGGGAGCATTCAACGGCAGGAGGGCACTGGTGCACCTCGCGCTTCCATGATGTGTCATTGCGAGGAGGCCGGAGGCCGACGTGGCAATCTCGCAGTACACGGTACGATAACAGGAAAACGATCGGCGAATCCGTAACTGCCTTCCCGAGATTGCCACGGGCGCAAAGCGCCCTCGCAATGACAATTCGGGGGCCGGTACCGTTTTAACGGTGGCCGGTGCGGGACGGCAGCATTGCGCCGGGACTGGCTGTCCCCGCCCCTACAAGGGTGCGTGCCGTTTTATCGTTGGCCTGTACGAGTCGGCAGCAGTGCGCCGGGCGGGGCATGCCCCGCCCCTACAGATTTCTGATCAATAGTCCAGATTCACGACATACTTTGCGTTCTGCTCGATATATTCCTTGCGCGGCTCGACCTTTTCGCCCATGAGGAGGGTGAAGATCTCATCGGCCTTGACGGCGTCCTCAAGGCGGATCTGCTTGAGCGTGCGCTTTTCGGGGTCCATGGTGGTCTCCCACAGCTCGTGGGCGTCCATCTCGCCGAGGCCCTTATAGCGGGAGATATCGACCTTGGCATTGGGATTGTCCGCGCGGAGCTCGGCGGAGATGCGGTCGCGCTCGTCGTCGGAGAAGGCGACGCGGGACGTCTTGCCGCGGGTGAGCTTATACAGGGGCGGCATGGCGGAATAGACATAGCCGTGCTCGATCAGCGGGCGCATATAGCGGAAGAAGAAGGTCAGCAGCAGGGTGCGGATATGGCTGCCGTCGACATCGGCATCGGCCATGATGATGATCTTGTGATAGCGGAGCTTATCAAGGTGGAATTCCTCGCCGATGCCCGCGCCGAGCGCCGTGATGACGGGCTGGAGCTTGTCGTTGCCGATGACCTTGTCCTCGCGGACCTTCTCGACATTGAGCATCTTGCCCCACAGCGGCAGGATGGCCTGGAAGCGGGAGTCGCGGCCCTGCGTGGCCGAGCCGCCTGCGGAATCGCCCTCGACGATATAGATCTCGGTCAGGCTGGCGTCCGTCTCGTTGCAGTCGCGCAGCTTGTCCGGCATGGCCGCGCCGCCGAGCGCCGTCTTGCGGCGGATGGACTCGCGGGCCTTGCGGGCGGCCTCGCGGGCGCGGTTGGCGGTCATGGCCTTTTCGAGAATGGTGCGGGCGACGGCGGGGTGCTCCTCAAAATAAGTGGAAAGCTGCTCGTTGACGATGGAATCGACCAGCGTGCGGATATAGGCATTGCCGAGCTTGGCCTTCGTCTGGCCCTCGAACTGGGCGTCCGTCAGCTTCACGGAGATGACGGCGGTCAAGCCCTCGCGGCAGTCCTCGCCGGAGACCTTGTCGGCGTCGGTCTTGATGACGCCGGTCTTCACGCCGTAGGCATTGAGCACGCGGGTCAGGGCCGTTTTGAAGCCCGTCTCATGCATGCCGCCCTCCGGCGTGTGAATGTTATTGGCAAACGAGACGATGGTCTCGTTATAGCCGTCGTGGTACTGCAGGGCGACCTCTGCCTCGGCGTCGCGGCGAACGCCCGCCATATAGACGACCTCCTCGTGCAGAGGCGTCTTGTGGCGGTTGTGCCAGAGGACGAACTCGCGGATGCCGCCCTCGTAGCACATGGAGTCGGACGGGCCGTCCTCCGTGCGGCGGTCGGCGATCTCGATGCGCAGGCCGGCGTTCAGGAAGGCCTGCTCGCGCATACGGGTGTGGAGCGTCTCGTAGTCATAGATGAGGGTGTCGAACATCTCGGGATCGGGCTTGAAGGTGACGATGGTGCCGTGCCTGTCCGTATTGCCGATGACGCGCATTTCCTGCGTGATATTGCCGCGGGCGAACTTCATCTGATAGATCTTGCCCTCTTTATGGACCTCGACCGTGAGCCACTCGGACAGGGCGTTGACGACGGACGCGCCGACGCCGTGCAGGCCGCCGGAGACCTTATAGCCGCCGCCGCCGAATTTGCCGCCCGCATGCAGGACCGTATAGACGACCTCGAGCGCGGGGCGGCCGGTCTGGGCCTGAATGTCCACGGGGATACCGCGGCCGTTATCGGTGACGGTGATGGTGTCGCCGGGGTTGATCGTCACGGTGATGTGGGTGCAGTAGCCCGCGAGCGCCTCGTCGATGGCGTTGTCCACGATCTCATAGACCAGATGGTGCAGGCCGCTGGCGGACGTCGAGCCGATATACATGCCCGGACGTTTCCGGACGGCCTCCAGCCCCTCAAGGACCTGGATCTGTGAGGCGTCGTATTCCTGTTCCACAGTCGTATTCAGCAGTTCTTCAGACATGAATTGTGTTCTCCTTTTGTTCCATGCGCTTTTCCAGAATTGCGGCGTTGAACTGCGTGAGATACACGCGGTCCATGCCGAATTCCTCGGTCAGGACGAAGCTCTTCGGCAGAGCGCCGGAGACGTCGACCACCTGACCGCCCTGCTCCGCGGCCGTTAAAAACGCGCGCGTGTCGCGGGAGCAGGTCGTATTGTCCAGATCAAAGATCCCGATGAGGGTGCGGTCCCGCACGGCCATATCGCCGCCGATGGATAGATACATTACTGCGCCCCTCCGATGGTGCCGCTGCGGATGGACAGCACCTGACCGAGACTGGTCAGGCGGTCCGTTTCACAGCAGGTGATAAAGACCTGCCCCTCGCGGAGCTGGTTCAAAACAAAGTCCTGCCGCCCGGCATCCAGCTCGGACAGCACGTCGTCGAGCAGCAGCACGGGCGTTTCGCCCGTTCCCTGCCGCAGCAGGGCGCGCTCGGCAAGCTTGAGAGAGATGACGGCCGTGCGCGTCTGCCCCTGCGAGGCGAACTGCGCCACGGGCAGGCCGTTGATGACGGCCTCGAAGTCGTCCTTATGCGGGCCGGACAGGCACTGCGCGCTCTCGAGCTCGGCGCGGGCGTGGCTGCGCTGATGCTCCTGCAGCTGGGCGCAGAGCGTCTCGGGCGGGGCAAAGGGGTCCGTCACGGTCGAAACCGTGCGGTAGGTCAGCTCGAGCGACTCGCTGTCGCCGGAAAATTCGCGGTGATAGCGCGCGGCCTCCTGCGCCAGCGCCTTGACATAGCGGGCGCGGTACGAAATGACGAGCGCGCCCGTCTGGGCCATGCGGAGGTCATACTCCGGCAGGACCTGCAGGAGGGAAGGGTTGTCATAGCGCTCGCGCAGCAGGGCGGACTTCTGGTCGAGCAGGCGGCCGTATTCCGCAAGGGCCGCTTCATAATTCGGGCGGAGCTGGCAGATGACGCCGTCCATCAGTCTGCGGCGGCCGGCCGCGCCCTTTTTGAGGATCATAAGGTCCTCCGGGCAGAACAGCACGCTCGTAAGCACGCCGGACAGGGCGGCGCGGCTGCGCTGCTTTACCCCGGCGAGCCACAGCTGGCGCGGCCGCCTGCCGGAAAACAGCACGGCGCGCAGCTCACGCGTGCGCTCCTGCGACTGCACCTGCGCGCGCAGCTCCGCAAAGTCCGCGCCGAAGCGGATGAGCTCCGCCTCGCGGCGGGTGCGGAACGAGCGGCCCGTGGAGAGATAGCTGACGGCCTCGAGCAGGTTCGTCTTGCCGTTGGCGTTCCCACCGACGAGGAGATTCACGCCGGGGACGAACTGCGCCTGCGCATCCTCATAATTCCGGAAGCCGCGCAGGCTGAGGCGGTCAATCTGCATGCGCGGCGCGGACGCAGTACGTCACGCCGTCAAACCGGACGTCGTCGCCGGGACGGAGCTTTTTGCCGCGCATGGTGCACGGCTCGCCGTTGACGAGCACCTCGCCGTTCTGGATGAAGTTTTTCGCCATGCCGCCGGACGGGACGGCGTTTGCCAGCTTCAAAAAGCTCTCCAGCTTGATAAATTCCGTGGTGATGGCCACGGGGACATCCTCGGCGGACACCCGCCGGACACGAACTTTCATACGGTTTCTCCTTGCTTTCGGCTCCGCAGCAGAAAAAGGACGGCGGAGGCCGAGGTGATGACGTTCGTCAGAACGTAGACGTAATTGCGGATAAAGAGGCTGTAGACCGCCCACATCATCGTGCACACGGCCGTAGAGGCCTTGATCCAGCGGGCATTGCACCGCGGGTGGACGACGACGGCGGAATAGAGGGCCGTGGCCAGAACGGGAAGCAGGCCGTACCACTGAAAGCCTCCCGCAAACGTGACCGCCGCGCCGAGTCCCAGCGCCGCCGCCACAAAAGAGATCTGCCAGAAGCGGTTCAATTTGCCGAACTGCAGAATGGCGAGGTCACGCACGAGGTTCACGGCCTCCTGCACCGCGCCGCTCCAGCCGCGCAAAAGCGAGCAGGCCGCCATGGAAAGGGCGTGGTTCACGGACTGGACCGCGAGGATCTTTCTCCGGCTGCGCAGGGCCGTGCTGGCAAGCATGGCGAGCATACCCACGCCGGAGAGAATATTGCTGACAAGAAAAGGAACGTTCATCCGGTCTTAGCTGTTGCTGCGCAGGCGGACCGGCAGGACCATATAGGCAAAGTCATATTTGTCGTCACACGGCGTGAAGACGATGGGGCTCAGCCCGTTCTGCAGCTCCAGCGTGACCTCCTCGCTCGGGATAACGCGCAGCGCATCGAGGAGGTAGCGGCTGTTGAAGCCGATCTCCAGCTCGCCGCCGTTCCCGGCGATGGAGCAGGTGTCGTGCGCGGAGCCGATGGTGTTCGCCGTGCGGAAATCGGCCATATTGTCGCCGAAGACGCAGCGGACGGGGCTTTTGACCTTTTCGGAAATGATGAGGCTGACGCGCTCGATGGAGGAGGTCAGCTCCGCGACGTTCGCGGTGAGGACGGTGCCGCAGTTTGTGGGGACAACGCGGCGCCAGTCGATGAATTCGCCCTCGAGCACGCGGCTGACGAGCAGCGCGTCTCCGATGGAGAAGAGGATGTGCTTGTCGCCGAGCGTGAACGTGACGGGCTCGTCGGAATCCTCCAGAATACGCTCGATCTCCTTGAGACCGGCGGCGGGGACGACGAATTTCAGGGTATGGTTCGCGGCGTTTTCCGTGTGCCAGGTGCGGCGGGCCAACCGGAAGCTGTCCACGGCGACCATGGTGACGGAATCCTCCGTGACCTCCATCAGGCAGCCGGTCTGGATGGGACGGGCCTGATTTTCGGACACGGAGAAGATCGTGCCGGAGATCATGGCCTTCAGCGCGGACTGCGGCATGGTCACGCCGCTCTTGCCGTTGACGTCCGGCAGCTCGGGATAGTCCTCGGAATCCATGGCCGTGATCTGGAAAAAGGCCGCGCCCGCACGGATGGAGACCTGCTGCTTGTGGTCGACGGTGATGGAGACCATCTCATCCGGCAGCTTCCGGACGATATCAAAGAACAGGCGAGCGGGCATGACGCACGAGCCTGCCTCCTGGATCTGGGCGCCGACGTGGACGGTGATGCCCGTTTCCAGATTGTAGCCCGTGAGCTGCAGCGCGACGCCCGCCCGGAGAAGCACGCCCTCGAGACAGGGAATGGTGCTCTTCTGTGCGACGGTGCGGCTCGCAACGGACAGGGCAGAGACCAGCAGCGCTTTTTCACAGGTAAACTTCATAACAACACTCGCTTTCTCTATCTGAGAAGATAGGTAGGATAATTTTTAGTATTCGTAGTCCGTAGGCAAAACTTATGTGCAAAAGTCCCGCAAGCCCTGAAATCCCAATGCGCGGCCATGCACATGGGGCTGTGGAAAAAAGAGAGCGTTCTGAACAGGGCTTGTGCGGAAAAATCGGGCAAAAATCTGTGAACAGGAAACTTCTGCACATTGCACAGGGGGTGTGCAGAAAAATTTGGGCAGAAAAGGGCAGGAAAGGTGCTGCCGATAAGCTCAGGCCATCGCCAGAATGGCAAGCGCCGCCTTTTCGTGTCATTGCGAGGAGCGAAGCGTCCTTGGCTCTCCCACTGGGAGAGCTGTCACCGAAGGTGACTGAGAGGGCCTTGCAGGCACTTTTGAATGGCAATAGCAATCAAGGGGAGGGCTGATTTTCCCTCTCAGGCGGCTGCGCCGCCAGCTCTCCCAAAGGGAGAGCCAAGTCCCGCAGCGCAAGGAAGTTCCCATACAATTTATCTGATCCCGGAGGGAAAACAAACATGAACAAACATCAATTCGGGCCGTGGTGGCTCCTGCTGTTTTTCTGGGCGGAGCTGTGCTTTATGGAGCTGGTCGTCCATGCGGCCACGGCCCCGCAGTTCTGGCAGCCGGAGCTCGTGCTGCTGATGCTCTATCCGCTCGTTCCGGCGGTGCTGCTGTTTGCGCTGTGCCGCCTGTTCCCGCCGCGCGCGAACCGCGTGCTCGGGCCGGTGTGCAGCGGGCTTTGCTATATTTTCTTTGCCTCGCAGCTCGTGTATTACTCGATCTTCCACTGCTTCTACTCCGCCTATTCCATGGGAAACGGCGGGCAGGTCATGCAGTTCTGGAAGGTCACGCTGCACGCCATCCGCAAAAACTGGCTGCCGCTGAGCCTGATGCTCCTGCCGCCCGTGGGCCACGCCGTGCTCGGAAAGCGCTTTTCGGCGGCGCGGCTGCGCCTTCCGTATCTCCCGGCGTTTGCGGCGCTGGCCGCCGCCGTGCACTTCGGCCTGATGGCCCTGCTGCCGGTCTTCGGCACGCAGCCGCTTTCGGCCTATGACCTCTATCACAGCACGAACGACATGAAGCAGACGACGGCCCACCTCGGCCTGATGCCTGCGTTCCGGCTGGATGTACACCGGCTGCTGTTCGGCTTTGAGGGCGGCGAGATCGAGCTGGCGACGGAGACGAAAGCACCGATGGAGGCCCCGACGGAGGCCCCGACGGAGCCGGCGCTCCCGGACGCCACGGAGCCGACCGTCCTCCCGGAGCCGGTGGTCGACACCAGTCCGAACGTGCTGGAGCTGGATTTTGACGCCGTGCCCACGGAGGGAAACGACGTGCTTTCGGAGCTGAACGCCTACTTCTCCTCGCGCACGCCGACGAACAAGAACGAAAAGACCGGCATGTTTGAGGGCTGCAATCTCATCCTCATTACGGCGGAGAGCTTTTCGTACCTCGCCATCGACCCGGAGCTGACGCCGACGCTCTATAAGCTGCAGACGGAGGGCTTCAATTTCACGAACTTCTACACGCCGTACTGGGACGTTTCGACCTCGGACGGCGAGTATGCCGCCCTGACCGGCACGATCCCGAAGCCGGGAACATGGTCGTTCCGTGACAGCGCGGAGAACGCCATGCCGCTGACGATGGCTCAGCAGCTCAAGCGCCTCGGCTACAGCGCCTATGCCTATCACGACCACACCTATACCTATTATGACCGCAATCTGTCGCATCCGAACCTCGGCTATGTCTACCGTGCGCTCGGAAACGGGCTGGACGTCGAGGCGACGTGGCCGGAATCCGACATCGAGATGATCGACAAGACGACGGCAGACTACATGGGGAGCGAGCCGTTCCATGCGTATTACATGACCGTCTCCGGCCATCTGGAGTATAATTTCAACGGCAACGCCATGGCGAAAAAGAATCAGGACCTTGTGAAGGACCTGCCCTACAGCGGCTCCGTCCGGGCCTATCTCGCCTGCCAGATCGAGCTGGACCGTGCGCTGGAGCTGCTGCTGCAGCGGCTGGACGAGGCTGGCGTGGCGGAGAACACCGTCATCGCCCTGACGGGCGACCACTATCCCTATGGCCTGACGGACGAGGAGCAGAGCGAGCTTGCCGGGCACGAGATCGACACGCGGTTCGAGCGCTACCGCAACGCCTTTATCCTTTATAAAAAGGGCATGAAGCCGGAGCGGGTGGACAGCCTGTGCAGCACGCTCGACATTCTGCCGACGCTGTCGAACCTGTTCGGGCTGGACTTTGACTCGCGGCTGTATATGGGCCGGGACGTGTTCTCGGACGCGGAGCCGTTCGTTCTCCTGCGCGACCACAGCTGGATCACGGAAAACGCGATGTATTATGCCCCGTCGGACGAGCTGATCATGCTGCAGGGCAACGAGCTGTCGCCCGAGGAGGTCGAGGAGCGCAATCAGGACGTGAGCAATCGCTTCCGCGCCTCGGCATGGGTGCTCGAGCAGGATTACTGGAGATACCTGTTCGGGGATAACCTCCCGCCGGACGGCGAGAATTGAGAGTGGAGAGTGGCGCTTTCCCATAGCTTCCCGCAATGCGCTGTAGGGGAGGGGACAGCCCGGCCCGGCGACGCACTCCCGACCCGTACAGGCTATCGTTAAAATGGCACGCACCAATTGCGTCTGTAGCGGCGCTCAGTGAGCGCCATGCAGACTGGCAACTTTTGCGGTACGCATTCTGTGGCGTGAAGCTCTCAGATTTGTCATTGCGAGGAGGCCCCAACGGGGCCGTGGCGCCCTGAGCGCGAAGCGCGAGGAAGTGCCCTTG